>Ga0256845_1001863_pt1 | contig 16294 bp, 14 predicted proteins | sample RiftiametaG_FD_189101 | JGI IMG/M metagenome (GOLD analysis project Ga0256845, IMG submission 189101) | Tube worm associated microbial communities from hydrothermal vent at the East Pacific Rise, Pacific Ocean - Riftia | ecosystem: Host-associated > Annelida > Integument > Unclassified ...
TTTCTGATACTTTAGATCAAAAAACCTTAATTGGATCAGAATTATTTAAAGGAAATTACGATCCTCATATTTGGTTTAATATTGATTATTGGCAGCAAATAACACAATTTGTAGTTACAAAACTTTCAGAAGCTCTACCTGAGCAAAAAGCAACTTTTGAAGCCAATGGCAAGAATTATATTGCGCAATTAGAAGTTTTAAAAATCAAACTTAAATCTATTATAGAAACGCTACCACAAGATAAACGTGTTTTAGTTACAGCACATGATGCCTTTAGTTATTTTGGAAAAGCATATGGATTTGAAGTTGTTGGCTTACAAGGGTTATCAACAGCAACAGAGGCTGGAGTTCAAGACGTTCAGAAATTAGCAGCATTTATTATCGATAAAAATGTAAAAGCAATTTTTGTAGAAAGTTCTGTTCCAAAACGTACTATTGAAGCCTTACAAGCAGCAGTTAATTCAAAAGGACATCAGGTTGAAATAGGTGGAACTTTATATTCTGATGCGCTTGGAAATGCAGGAACTGTTGAAGGTACTTATATTGGTATGTTTGAATATAATGTGAATACGATTGTAAATGCGTTGAAATAGTTTTTAGTCATTAGATCTTAGCGGTTAGTCTGCTAAAATCGAATAGACAAACCTCTAAATCACTAAAAATGAAAGAAAGAAAAATAGCAGTAAAAGTTGATGATTTAACAGTAGCCTACAACTATAAGCCTGTACTTTGGGATATTGATTTAGAAGTTCCAGAAGGTGTTTTAATGGCAATTGTAGGTCCAAATGGTGCAGGAAAATCTACTTTGATAAAAGCCATTTTAGGTATTTTAAACCCCATTGCTGGTAGTATCAGTATTTACGGAAAGCCTTACAAAGAGCAACGCAAGTTAGTCGCTTATGTTCCTCAAAAAGGAAGTGTAGATTGGGATTTTCCAACAACAGCATTAGACGTTGTGATGATGGGGACTTACGGTAGTTTAGGTTGGATAAAAAGACCTCGACAAAAAGAAAAGAAAATGGCTTTGGAAGCTTTAGAAAAAGTAGGAATGCTTCCTTTTAAAGGACGTCAAATTAGTCAACTTTCTGGAGGACAACAACAACGTATTTTCTTAGCAAGAGCCTTGGTACAAAATGCATCTATTTATTTTATGGATGAACCTTTTCAAGGTGTTGATGCTACAACTGAAATAGCAATTATCAATATCTTAAAAGAACTACGGAAAACAGGTAAAACCGTTATTGTAGTACACCACGATTTACAAACCGTTCCAGAATATTTTGATTGGGTAACCTTCTTAAATGTTAAAAAGGTAGCAACAGGACCTGTAAAAGATATTTTTAATGATGATAATCTGACAAAAACTTACGGAATTAATTATAAAGTTAGCGTACAAGAGTAAAAAACAGACTGTAGATTTATAGTCGTTAGACAGTAGTAAAATGAGTGAAACTAAATTTAAGTTCGAAGATTTAAAAGTATATCAAAAGGCATTAGACTTTGTTGATATCACTTATAAAGTATCTAACGATTTTCCTAAAACGGAACGTTACGCCTTATCTTCTCAATTTACAAGGGCAGCAGTTTCAATATCTCTAAATATTGCGGAAGGTTCTGGTGACACAAATGCACAGTTTAATCATTTTTTACAAATCGCACTAAACTCCGCCAAAGAATGTGTTGTTTGTGCTACAATTGCTAAAAGACAAAACTATATTTCAAATGAAACAGACAATCAAATCAGGGAAAAACTAACAGAATTATCTAAAATGATAACAGGTTTACAAAAATATCTCAAAAGCAATACTAACGACAAAAATTCTAAAGTCTAATGACTATCAAAGAATATTTTGAACTCGTTTTTTCTGATTATACACTCAGAACTATCACACTAGGAACAGCAATATTAGGTGCAGTTTGTGGGATGTTGGGTAGTTTTGCAGTCCTCAGAAAACAAAGTTTATTAGGTGATGCAATTTCACATGCTGCACTGCCAGGAATTGCGATTGCATTTTTAATTACTGGCGCAAAAGACAGCAATACTTTATTGCTCGGCGCATTAGTTAGTGGTTTAGTTGGTACTTTTTGGATTCGTGGAATTATCACCAAAACTCATTTAAAATCCGATACAGCATTAGGTCTTATTTTATCAATATTCTTTGGATTTGGGATGTTATTATTAACCTACATCCAAAAACTACCCAATGCAAATCAAGCAGGATTAGACAAATATTTATTTGGTCAAGCAGCAACTTTAGTAGAAAGTGATGTTTGGCTAATGGCAATTGTAACAGGACTTTGCTTAATTGTAATGCTGTTATTTTGGAAGGAATTCAAACTCCTACTTTTTGATGCAGATTACACAAAAACACTTGGTTTTAACACTAAGTTTATTGACATTTTAATTACCTTTTTTATTGTTTTAGCGATCGTATTAGGTCTACAAACCGTAGGCGTTGTACTTATGAGTGCCATGTTACTGGCTCCAGCAGCAGCAGCTAGACAGTGGACAAATAGTTTGGCAGTTATGGTGTTTTTAGCAGCCGTTTTCGGTGCGTTTTCAGGAGTTGTTGGAACAGCAATTAGCGCAAGTCAAAATAACCTATCAACAGGACCTGTAATTGTATTGGTTGCATCTTGTTTTGTGTTTATTTCATTTATATTTTCACCAAGTAGAGGGTTATTGTTTAAACAAATTCGTTTTTTAAAAAATCGTCGGGATTTACAATTGAATAAAACCCTAACTTTTATGTATGATCTCGCTAAAACACATGAGAATATTGAGCATCCGCATACCATAAAAATATTGAATAATTTTCAAGGATTTACAAAAAAAACACTTCATAAATTAGTAGAAAAAAATTACGTAACAATCAATGGAGATATGTGGTCTTTAACTAAAGAAGGATATCAATCTGCGTCAAATTTTTAACAATGAGTAATGCACAAATTGAAATACAATTAATTGCAAGTTTGGTTGCTATTGCTTGCGCCATTCCAGGAACATTTTTAGTACTGCGAAAAATGGCAATGATTAGCGATGCAATTAGCCACTCTATTTTACCTGGAATTGTGATTGGTTTTTTTATCACACATGATTTAAATTCGCCTTTATTAATATTTTTAGCTGCTTTAACAGGGATTCTAACAGTTGTTATGGTTGAGTATATCCAAAAAACAGGCCTAGTGAAAGAGGATACTGCAATTGGTTTAGTATTCCCTGCATTGTTTAGTATTGGCGTAATTTTGATTGCCAAAAATGCCAATGATGTCCATTTAGATATTGATGCTGTTTTATTAGGAGAATTAGCATTTGCACCTTTTGATAGACTGATTGTAAATGGTACAGATATTGGTCCGAAGTCACTTTGGGTAATTGGAAGTATTTTAACTGTTACAGTTACATTATTAGTTGCTTTTTTTAAAGAATTAAAGGTAAGTACATTTGATGCTGGATTGGCTTCTGCACTTGGGTTTTCACCAGTCGTTTTACATTATGGCTTAATGTCAGTAGCTTCTGTTACAACCGTTGGTGCTTTTGATGCCGTTGGAGCCATTTTAGTAGTTGCCTTAATGATTGCTCCTGCAGCAACGGCATATTTATTGACAACCGACTTAAAGAAAATGCTTATACTTTCAATTGTTTTTGGAGTGTTTTGTGCTATTTCTGGTTATTGGTTTGCGCATTGGCTAGACGCTTCTATTTCAGGTTCAATTACCACAATGCTAGGTTTATTATTTTTATTTGTATATTTATTCGCCCCAAATAAGGGGCTGATTGCAGTAATGTATAGAGAAAAACAGCAACGCATTGAAGTCTCATTACTCACTTTTTTATTGCATTTAGGAAACCATACAGAAATTAGTGAACGACATATAAATCATTTAAACGAACACATCAATTGGCAAAAAGTACGTGCTAAAAAAGTATTGGAATTAGCATTAAAAAACAATATGATACTCATTGAAAATAATATTGTTTCTTTAACTAATAAAGGAAATGAATTCACCTCAAAAGCGATTGATTATATTATTACCAATGAAGATTCACAGATTGAAGATATGAAAGATGATTTCTTTCTTTTTAGAGGATAGTTTTTTACAAAAAAAAATTAATGACAACCACAAGAACCTTGACCACAAGATTTGTCGGTTGCCTTTTTTTTGAAGAAATATTTTTTCGCCAAAAATACTATTGCTGCTATTACCGTAATAAAAACTAATATTTCTTGTAGTATTTCCATTAACAATTCTGTCGTATTAATTTAGTTTCCTTTCAATTTATTTTAGCAATTGAAATGCAATTAAAGCTACAACATAAGCAATTGCTGACATTCCGAATAATTGTATCAAAGGCCATTTCCAACTTTGAGTTTCACGTTTTACAATCGCTAAAGTACTCATACATTGCATTGCAAACGCATAAAAAAGCAAGAGTGATATTCCACTTGAAAATGTAAATACCTTTTCACCTGTTGATGCATGCACCTCTTCTTTCATTCTACTCTTAATTGTACCTACATCATCGGCACTGCCAACACTATAAATAGTTGCTAAAGTTCCAATAAAAACTTCACGCGCTGCGAATGATGTTGCCAAAGCAATTCCTATTTTCCAATCATATCCTAAAGGCTGAATAATTGGCTCTATCGTTTTACCTACAATACCTATATATGAATGTTCTAATTTGTACGATGCAACTTTAGTTTCAATATCACTTGAAGATAAATCTTTATTTTTCACTTCAGTCTTTACAATTTCTTCTGCATTTTTAAATTGTTCTCCAGGCCCATAAGATGCTAAAAACCATAAAACAATAGAAATTGCTAAAATTATTTTCCCAGCTTCTAAAACAAATGATTTTGTTTTTTCCAGTACATTAATAAATACATTTTTAAATAAGGGTAGTTTGTAATTTGGCATTTCAACCACAAAATAAGATTTACTCTTAATTTTTAATGTTTTATTTAATATATAGGCAGAAATAACTGCTGATGCAAAACCTAACAAATACAAACTCATTAATGTTAAACCTTGTGCGTTAAAAAACATTAAAACGCGTTGGTCTGGAATTACCAGAGCAATAATAATAGCATAAACAGGCAACCTTGCAGAGCATGTTGTAAAAGGTGTTACTAAAATAGTGATGAGTCTTTCTTTCCAACTTTCAATGTTTCGGGTTGCCATAATCGCTGGTATTGAACAAGCTGTCCCTGAAATTAAGGGCACAATACTTTTACCACTTAAACCAAAACGCCTCATAACTCTGTCCATCAAAAATACAACTCGACTCATATATCCGCTTTCTTCAAGTACAGAGATAAATAAGAATAAAAAGGCTATTTGTGGAATAAAAATAACAATCCCTCCCAAACCGGTTATAATTCCATCAGCCAATAAACTAGTGAAAACACCTTCAGGTAAAGTAGTTTTTACCCATTCTGCAAGTGAAGCAAAAGAAGTATCAATAAAATCCATTGGAACACTACTCCAATCAAACATTGCTTGAAAAATCAATAATAGTATTCCAAAAAATATAACATATCCAAAAATACGATGCGTTAAAACTCGATCTAACTTACTCCGCAAATCTGTTGCCTTTGATTTATCAACTACATATCCTTTTTTTAGTGTATCGTTAATAAATTTATATCTGGCAATTGTTTCTTTTTGCTGTAATCTTTTTAATTCAGAATTAGATTTTGTCACAAAAGAAGATATCCCATCAAAAGGATTTTTTTCTACTTTTCCGAAATTTACATCCTGCGTAATTACCAGCCACAATTTATATAATGACTGATCAGGAAATGTGCTTTTTAACCGTTCAAAATATTCTACATCAATTTTTAAGGTATCTAAACAAGGTTTCTTTGATAGACTTCGATATTCTAATAACAACTCTTTTATTACTTCCATTCCCACATTTTTTCGAGAACTAGTAAGAGCTATTTTTGTGTTTAATGCCTCCTCTAAAACTGGAACATCAAGCGATATTCCTTTTCTTTTCATACGATCAGACATATTAATAACCAAAATTGTTGGAATGCCTAAATCTTTAACTTGAGTAAATAATAATAAATTTCGTTTTAAATTTTCAACTTCGGAAACTACAATGGCAACATCTGGATAATCTTCATTGTTTTTATTCATCAACAATTCAATCACAACACTCTCATCAAGAGAAGATGCATTTAAACTGTACGTTCCTGGTAAATCAATAATTTTCGCCTTTTTATGACGGTTTAATTTGCAATAGCCAACTTTTTTCTCAACAGTAATTCCTGGGTAATTTCCAACCTGTTGATTTAAGCCTGTTAAATGATTAAATACTGAGGTTTTTCCTGTATTTGGGTTTCCTATTAATGCAACTTTTAATACATCTACACTCATAACGACCCTTCTGATTGATTCGTTGTAATTACAATTCGTTCGGCTGTTTCTTTTCGAATGGCAAGATAACTTCCATTAATATTAATATACAAAGGATCATGAAAAGGAGCAAATTGTACCAATTCAACTTGATTTCCTGGCAAGCAACCCATTTCGATTAACTTTAAAGGAATTTCATCTATTTCAAATTCTTGAATAATTCCTTTTTCACCTTTCTTCAATGTAGCAATAGTCTGCATGAAATAAAATTAGTTTAAAGGGCAAATATAGTAAATTAGAACCATTCTAAAGTATGATATATGTCACATCATTTATTATATTCTTTTTGAAGTAATTTAATATCTTCAACAAGTTGATTTATTTCTTCAATACTTGTCCCATCATAAAAGCCTCGAATCCTACGTTTTTTATCTACAAGCACAAAATTCTCGGTATGAATAAAATCTTGAACGCCGCCATCACCTTCATCTAAAACAACAAAATAACTTTTACGTGCTAAATCATAAATGTGTTTTTTATCTCCTGTTGTTATGTTCCATTTTGAATCTATAACTCCTTTTTTATCTGCATAACTTCGTAAAACAGGCACACTATCCATTATTGGTGTTACAGAAAGTGACAATAATTTTACACTTTCATCCGTTAAAAATGCTTCTTGAACTTTTGCCATATTATTCGTCATAATCGGGCAAATAGTTTGACATCGCGTAAAAAAGAAATCAACTACATAAATCTTGTCTTTATAATCTTTTTGCGTAATGATTTCTCCATTTTGATTGACAAGCGAAAAATCAGCAATTGTATGATTATTCCAAACATGAAATAATGACTCATCTACCAATCTTGGGTTTACATCCGCAGGACTATAAATAGGTAGCCTTTTATCAGGATTTAATATAGAATATATAATACCTATCATAACTACCGAAAAAACGGCCATTATAATAATTGTACTCAACGATTTTTTTAAAAATTTTAAGTCCATAATCCAAGTGTAAATTTACAACAAACCAATAGTATTATGCACATCATTTATAAAAGTTTGTTAAATAAAACCTTTGTTTAGCATCTCGTTTTACTAACTCTATTTAAAACCGTACATTTGTGCGTTTTTTAAGATAACAATACACATTCATGGAAATATTAATAAAAGCATCACAATTTTTATTGAGTTTATCACTCCTTATTGTTTTGCACGAATTGGGACATTTTATACCCGCAAAAATATTTAAAACTCGCGTTGAAAAATTCTATTTGTTTTTTGATGCATGGGGAAAGAAACTGTTTAGCTTCAAAAAAGGAGGAACGGAATACGGTATTGGATGGCTACCATTGGGTGGCTATGTAAAAATATCTGGAATGATTGATGAAAGTATGGATACTGAGCAAATGAAACAACCTGCTCAACCATGGGAGTTTAGATCTAAACCGGCCTGGCAGCGTTTAATTATTATGTTAGGAGGAGTCATTGTTAACTTTATTTTAGGTTTTTTAATCTATATCATGGTTTTTGCCGTTTGGGGAAAAGATTATGTTGCGCCTAATGGTGTAAAAAATGGGTTTGCCGTTCATGAAATTCTAAAAGAATATGGCTTTCAAGATGGAGATAACATATTGAAAATTAATGGAAAAACTCCAGATGATGTTCTTGGAATAAATAAATTATTATTTTTAAGAGACATCACTACAATTGATGTAAAACATTCAAACGGCTCTTTAGAAACCATTTCCATTCCTGAAGACATTGGAAAAATTATGTGGCAAAGCAGCGTGATGCTTCCATTTACACCAAGGTTTAAAGCCACTATTGATTCTGTTACTGTAAACGATCCAGCTGAAAAAGCGGGGATTATAAAAGGAGATCAAGTTGTTGCGGTAAATGGACAATCAATCACTTTTTGGGATGAATTTACGAACGTGGTTGACAAAGGAAATTCTCTAAATTTAACTATCCTAAGAAATGGAAGTAAAACAGAAATGGAAATCACTCCAAATGAGGATAAAATAATAGGAGTATATCCTGTAGCAGATGTTGATGAAACGCTAATAGTTACACATAAAAAATATACTTTTTCAGAAAGTATTCCTTTAGGATTTGATAAAGCGTACTGGACTCTGCAAGATTATATAACACAATTCAAATATGTATTCACTAAAAAAGGCGCTACAAGTGTTGGTGGTTTTATAGCCATCGGGAATATTTTTCCTGCAACATGGAGTTGGGAAGCATTTTGGAGCATTACCGCATTCTTATCAATTATGCTTGGGTTTATGAATTTATTACCAATTCCAGCATTAGATGGTGGTCATGTAGTCTTTACCTTGTGGGAAATGATTACTGGTAGAAAACCAAGTGATAAATTTTTAGAATACGCACAAATCACAGGTTTTGTTTTGTTGATGGGCTTGTTATTACTCGCCAATGGAAACGACATTTACAAATGGGTTACTGGACAATTGTAAATAAATAACTTTATATAAAACAACAATGCCGAAGTTTAATAACTTCGGCATTGTTGTTTTTAGGTTTTCTAAAATAATTTAGGCTATACTTTCCTAGCTATTTTAGCTTTGTCTTTTGACACCTCATTTCGTTCAATTTTATGCTCAGGACGGGTCCATCTAGGCTTCTCTCCTAAAGCAGCAAATTCTGAATCTTCCGCTTCCACTGTTTTTGGTTGAACCACTTTTGTAAATGGTTTTTGTGGCTTCATTCCCAATAATTCAAACATTTTCATGTCTTCATTTACATCAGGGTTCGGAGTCGTCAATAATTTATCTCCTGCAAAAATAGAATTCGCACCCGCAAAGAAACACATCGCTTGTCCCTCTCTACTCATTTGAGTTCTCCCTGCCGATAAACGGACTTGAGTTTCTGGCATTACTATTCTAGTTGTAGCAACCATCCGAATCATGTCCCAAATTTCAACGGGTTTTTCATCTTCAAGCGGCGTTCCTTCAACAGCAACCAATGCATTGATTGGCGTAGACTCTGGCTGTGGATTTAAGGTCGATAGAGCAACTAACATTCCCGCTCTGTCTTCAATATTTTCTCCCATACCAATAATTCCACCAGAACAAACAGTAACATTTGTTTTACGAACATTACCAATAGTATCTAAACGATCTTGATATCCACGAGTAGAAATTACCTCTTTATAATATTCTTCTGATGAATCTAAATTATGGTTATAAGCATACAAACCTGCTTCAGCCAAACGTTGTGCTTGGTTTTCGGTAATCATACCCAAGGTACAACACACTTCCATATCTAATTTATTGATTCCACGCACCATTTCTAGCACTTGGTCAAATTCTGGTCCGTCCTTAACATTTCGCCATGCAGCACCCATACAAACTCTTGAACTACCACTTTCTTTGGCTCTCAAGGCTTGTGCTTTTACTTGGTTTACACTCATCAAATCATTTCCTTCAACACCCGTATGATACCGTGCTGCCTGCGGACAATAACCACAATCTTCTGAACAACCACCAGTTTTTATAGATAACAAGGTGGAAACCTGTACTACATTTGGGTCGTGTTGCTCACGATGCACCGTTGCAGCCTCATATAACAATTCCATTAAAGGTTTGTTATAGATTTCGAGTATTTCTTCTTTCGTCCAGTTGTGTTTTTGTACACTCATAAGGTCTAATTTGATGGGGTAAAAATAGTAATTATGCCTAAGATACATAAAGATAAAGAGTTATTTTTATATCAAAAAAATATTTAAACGGAAATACGAGGAGGGCGACATGGAAGTCTGTTAATTCTCTTGCAGTGACCAACTTGTTAAATAGCTTCAATTTTATTTTCACGTATATATCTACTTTTACACCACAAATGTGAGTAACCATCACATTCTTTTTTTAAAATTATTAAGTGGTAGTAGTTTCGTTGTGTAATAATCTAAAAAGACTACTCATGAAAAAACTACTATTACCCATTTTAATGCTACTATTTTTAGTGAATAGTATTTCTGCTCAAAAAAATGAAATCATAATTAAAGGAAAAATTATTGGAGACGTTTCTGAAAAAATAGAATACACAACTCCAATAAATGGAACTTGGTTTTATGGTTCTAAACAATCAATAACACCAAATTCATTAGGTGAATTTCAGATTACTATGAATGTAGAGTCTCCCTCATTTGTAACTATATACATTCCTAAAAAAGCAAATGGAACTCTACTTGTAGAGTCTGGAAAAACTTATAATATAAACTTTAACCTAACTTCAAAAGATAAAAAATTCATTGCTAAAGGAAAAAATAGTAAAGCCCAAAATATATACAATACTTTTCCAAACCCTGACTTTAATATTTATGATATCAGAGATTATAAAAATGACTCTATTGCCTCAGTAATAATATCAAAAATAAAAAAAGTAAAAGAAGAAGAGGTTTCTCAATTTAAGGAACTCTTTAATAAAAATGAAATATCAGAAGGCTTTTTAACATTAGTTAAATTAGATAGAGAATGCTTTTATACTGCCTTACAAGGAAGAGTTGCTTCATACAAATTTATGGAAAGCAAAAGAAACAATAGTAAAAAATTAAAGAATGTTAGCATTAATTTATGGAGTGAAACATTTAAAGATTCACCCCTAACAACCTCTTTGTTTTTTCGTTCTCCTTGGTTTTATACTTTTGCTGACAATTTTACAGAATATAATCTCTTTAAAAACAATTCATTTGATTTTGAAAAATTAAGTAAAACGTATTATCATTCAGGACTTAGACACTCGAAGATAATCGAAATGTCTAAAATATTTTTAACAGAAAATATACTTGAATATTTTTACGCTTCTTATATCTATTTTCATGGTTGGCAAAATGAGGATAATTCAAAAGAGCTAATAAAATTATACGATGATTTTAAAAAAGAGTTTCCAAACAGTAAATACAGTGAGTATTTAACAACCATAATTACGCCTATAATAAAATATCACAATAAAGTGGATGAAGAAACACGTTCTAAAGACAAATTTAAGTTTATTGATAACTTTGAAAAAATAAATTCTTTTAAAGAATTGACAAAAACTCTCAAAGGAAAGAAAATCTATATAGATATTTGGACAACATGGTGTGGGCCTTGCAAAAAAGAGTTTAAACATAAAACTAAATTAAAAACTTTACTTGAATCAAAAAATACAGAAATACTATATATTTCACATGACAAAGATGAAAGAAATGAACTCTGGAAAGAAATGATAAAAGGATATGATTTAGAAGGTTATCATATTAGAGCAAACGAATTACTCAAAGCCGATATTATTAAAATATTTGGGAATAATGGCTCATTCTATTACCCAAGATATATTTTAATTGATGAAAAGGGAACTGTTGTAAATGAATATGTTGCAAAGCCATCTGAATCAATAAAATTAGAAAAACAGTTAAACAACCTATATTAGAATTACTTAAGAAGTAGAAGCATGTCAATAACATTATTTACACCAAAAGTTAGAAATGGAATTATCCATTTGATAGTTCTATTTATGGCGTATAAATATATTTTACACACCACTTTTCGTTTTCAAGCCTCTAGGCCCTTAGAACTATACAATAACGTTACATATATTTTCTTTTTTTATATTCATGCACTACTGTTATTACCGGTACTAACAAGAAAGAAGAATTTAAAAAAATACTTATTACTAACATTGGTGTGCTTTATTTTGGCTACAACAATTAGCAGTTGGTTTAACGCCGCGCACTCGGGTTTAATAATTGTTAATCTGGATGGAACACTAGTCGATCCTTTAGAATTTTTTTTAAGAAAAGATTGGATTGTGGGTGGTGCGATTTCTCGGTTTTCAACTTTTGTTTCAGCCGGAATCCTATCATTTTTGTATTACCTTTTAATTCATAATATAAAAAACTTTCTGCCCTATTTAGAACTCATAGTGAATGTATTTGTTTTATCGCTTATTTATACATTTATAATGCTGAATCCTGAAATGGGAACGCCCGAAGTTTTATTATTTTGTGTAGTACTTATCGTGTTTTATACAAATACCTTCTTTATTACTCCAATTTTGATAAGAAACCAAAGGAAACTAAAGTATGCCCTTTTGTTTATTGTGCTTTGTATAAGTTCCTATTTACTTTTGAAAATAAGTTTAAAAACTGTAAAATTCGATGAAGGAATGGGCTATCCTTTCAATAATAAATCTGAATCTATTATTGTAACCTCAATCATTTTGATTATAACATTATTCTTTTCATTTATCTATAGTTATATACGTTTAAAAACAAAATCTAAAGAAAAATCCTTAAACCTAAAACTAGAATCTAAAGACTCCGAACTAAAACTCTTAAAATCTCAAGTAAATCCACATTTTTTATTCAATACCCTAAACACTCTGTATGCTACTGCTTTAGAAGAAAAGGCTCCTAAAACCGCAGAATGTACCGCAAAATTAGCAAGTTTGATTCGCTATATGCAAGAAGACATTAATAAAGACTTTATTCCGCTAGAAAATGAAATTAAATATTTGCAAGATTATATTACTATTCAAGAGTTGCGTTGTGCAATAACACCGCAAATAGAAACGGAATTTGTTAATATTAAAAATCATCGTATAAGTCCAGGGTTGTTAATTCCGTTTGTAGAGAATGCATTTAAATACGGTATTGATCCGTCTAAACCATCGACTTTAAAAATGTCTGTTATTTGTAATAAAAACACCATACATTTTAAATGTGTAAATAGTTTTAATGAAAATTATAAAACCTACCAAAAAGAACAAGGGTTTGGTATTGGAATTAAAAATGCAAAACAGCGTTTAGCATTAATCTACCCTAAAAAGCATACATTTGAAGTTGTAAAAGAAGATAGTGTCTTTTCGGTGAATATTAGTATCAATACGAAATAAACTAAATATCAGTTCGAGTGAATTTGTGAGGCTTCAACAAATTTGTATCAAGAAAAATCCAACTTAAAGCATCTCGTTAAATTTGAGTTTCAATTAATAAAATTCCTACCTTTACAGGAATGACATATAAAATATGATTACAACCATAGCAATTGATGATGAACCAAAGGCGATTCAAGTCGTTCAACATCACATTTCAAAAATAGCGAGTGTAGAATTAGTTACGCATTTTTACAACGCCATAGATGCTCTTAAATTCTTAGAGCAAAACCCTATTGATTTAGTGTTTTTAGATATCAATATGCCCAATATGTCGGGACTAGAATTATTGGATGAATTGCAATTAAAACCACAAGTAATTTTTACTACAGCTTATGCCGAATTTGCTATTGAAAGTTATAATTACAACGCAGTCGATTATTTATTAAAACCTTTTGAGTTTGATCGTTTTCAAATGGCGATTCATAAAGCCGAAGAACGACTAGCAAGTTTAAAACTGCAAAACCAATTCTTTTTTATAAAAGACGGATTTAAAAATATTAAAATTGCATTTGATGACATTCTCTTTGTAAAAGGCTCTGGTAATTATTTAGACATCACCACGAAAAAAAAAGTACATGTTCCTAGAATGACTTTTACGGAAATTATTGCAAAACTACCTGCTTCACATTTTCTGAGAGTACATCAATCTTATATTGTAAACATCAATCATATCGATCGGATAGAAAACAATCATATTCATATCAAAAATTATCAAATAGCCATTAGTAGCCGTTATAAAGAAACCATTGCCAAACAATTAAATTTGTAACCTAATTGCTCTTTTAAAAAACGTCTAACAAAGCATAAAAAAAATCCGCCTATAAAAGCGGATTTAATTTCATTCTTCCCGTTCCTTAATTACGCATTATCCTTTTCATCTTCAGCCACATCTTCTATCGCTATTTTATCTTTTCCTTTTAAAAATTCTGGCAAGTCCATACCCGCCATATTAAACATTTCTTGTAAAGGCGGAACCGATTTATACATTCCAGAAATAAAGTTAGAAGTCGATGTTTTCCCATCTTTTCCACCTCCATTTTCCCAAACGGTAATTTTATCAATTTTAATATTTTTAATAGCTTCTGCTTGTGTTCTTACCAGTTCTGGTAATTTATCAGCAACTAATAATAAAACAGCATCTTTAGGGCTATTTCCTGCTGCTTTTACAATTTCTTCTAATCCAGCTGCTTGTTTTGTCAAAATTTCATACAATCCTTTTGCTTCCGCTTCTTTCTTTAAGAAAATAGCATCTGCCTCTCCTTTTGCAATTCTTCTAATATTTTCTGCCTTTGCCTCTGCATCAATTTCAACTTTAGATTTTTCTATCTCAGCAGGAACAACAATATCTGCATACTGTGTTGCTTTATCTCTCAATGCACGAGCAGTCTCTGCAGTTTTCTCTGCTGCGTATGATTCTTCAAGAGCTTTTGCTGCCTGTATTTTTTCTGAAGCAATTGCTCTTTTTTCTGCTTCGGCTTGTCGTTCTCTTCTTAATGCATCAGATTCCGCAATAGAAATAAGTGCTGTATTTTCTCCATCAATTGCTTTTGCATTAGCATCAGATGTTTTGATTCTTTCTTCTCTTAATGCATCTGCTTCCCCAATTTTAGCCTGAGCAACAGCATCTGCTGTTTGCACACGTTCATTTTGATTTGCTACGGCTTCTCCAATTTTGGCTTGTGCCATTGCTGCTGCAATTTGTGTACGCTCAGTTTGCAATGCATTTGCTTCTCCAATTTTGGCTTTGGCATGTAATTCTGCGACTTGCGTTCTTTCATCTTGTACTGCATTTGCTTCTCCAATAGAACCATCTCTTGTTTTTTCAGCTACTGATTTACGAGCCGCATTTATAGCATGTGCAGCAGCCTCTTTACCTAATGCTTCAATATAACCAGACTCATCAACAATATCTGTAATATTTACATTGATTAATTTCAATCCTACTTTTCGAAGTTCAGTTTCAACACTTTGAGAAATATTGGTTAAAAATTTATCTCTATCAGAATTAATTTCTTCAATATCCATTGATGCGACAACCAAACGCAATTGTCCGAAAATAATCTCTTGTGCTAAATCCTGAATATGATCTTGTCCTAAACCCAATAATCTTTCAGCAGCATTTTGCATAACTCCAGGCTCCGTTGAAATACCAATTGTAAAACGCGAGGGTACATTTACACGAATATTTTGCTTACTTAAAGCATTCACTAAATTTACCTCGATTGAAATAGGAGTTAAATCTAAGAATTGATAATCTTGAATTACAGGAAAAATAAAGGCGGCTCCACCATGAATACACTTCGCCGATTTACCACCACTAACTTTCCCATAGACTACCAAAATTCTATCTGACGGACACCTTTTATATCTTTTAATTAAAGTTAAAAGAAGAATAAATATAAAAAGTATAGCGATTCCTATGCCAACAACACCAGCAAAGGCATCGATTTGCAATAACATTAATTTTATCATAGCTTAATTTTGAAGTTCAATTATTAATATTCCGTTTGAAGTAATTTCTACCACTTTAATTACATTTCCTTGAATTAAATCTGCCTCATTATCCGTTAAAGCATCTAATTCCCTAAGCGTTCCTTGCACTTTAATTTGTACTTTCCCTATTCGTGATCTTTTTGCACCTACTGTTATATAAACTTCGCCAATGGCATTTAGTGCATTTTTAATTTTTAACGTTCCGCTTGATGTCAATTTACTGATATAGTAAAACATCGCTGCCATTATAGACATCATTATCAAGCCACAAATAACAGAAATAACAACGGTTAGCGTTTTTGAGTTACCTGCATCTAAACTTGAAATCCCACTCCAACCAAAAATGGTGAAAAATGCCACCATGTTTTTAAAGGTAAAAAATTGAAATCCCGCTCCAGTATCTGCATCTATTTCCGCATCTACATCGCCAATATCATCACCATCGGCGCCCATAAAAGTTGTGACGAGTACGAATAAAAAAACAAGTGT
>Ga0256845_1001864_pt1 | contig 16265 bp, 12 predicted proteins | sample RiftiametaG_FD_189101 | JGI IMG/M metagenome (GOLD analysis project Ga0256845, IMG submission 189101) | Tube worm associated microbial communities from hydrothermal vent at the East Pacific Rise, Pacific Ocean - Riftia | ecosystem: Host-associated > Annelida > Integument > Unclassified ...
CGTCGCCCCCATAGCCCTCGGGCTGCTCTCGCTCGCGACTCTGCTCCTACCGGCCTGCGGCGACGACTCGGGTACAGGCACTGGCGCAAGCGACTCCGAGGGCTCCTCGACATCGACCACCGGCGATCCCGGCGAGACAAGTAGCGGCGGCGAGGGCCTCTGTGTCGACAATACTCAATGCGACGACGGCAACGCCTGTACCTACAATCGCTGCGCCGGCGACGGAGTCTGTCTGGTCGAAGCTGTGCTCTCCAACGCCTGCCGACCGCAGATCAATATCGACTTTCCACCGCGAGGCGCAACCCTCCAGGGAGAACCAGGCGTTCCGGTCGTCAAGGTCAGCGGCAAGGCCGAGAGCGCCGCCGGCGACATCGACAGCTTGATTTTAAATGGTGAAAAGGTCGACCTCGCCGCTGACGGCTCTTTTCATGTCGACCTGCTCGTTTCGCCAGGTGGAAATTATCTCGACCTGGTCGCGACTGATGTCATCGGTGCCCAGCGGCGGCGGGTTCAGTCGTTCCTCTGGTCCACCGAGTACCTTTTACCCGAGGTCAGCGGCGAGCAAATGGTGCCCGAGGGCATCGCCTTTTACCTCAGTCAAGAGGCGCTCGACGACGGCGACAACGGCAAACCCGCCGACGACATCGCCACAGTCCTCGGCATCGCCCTCGCAAATTTTGATATCGCCGCGCTCCTCGATCCCAAGACACCGATCGCCACAAATGCCGGTTACAAGATCTATCTCACCGACATGAGCTTCGGCTCGACCAAGGTCAGCCTCGCAGGCATCGACGGCGGCCTCCACCTGAGCGCGGCGATCCAAGAGGTCACCGGCGACCTGATCTTTGACTGCACCACAGCGGCCTGCATCCTCTTGGGCGGCGATAGCACGGGCGGTCTCAGCATCGACTCCATCGAGGTCGAAGCCGAGACGATGATCTGGGTCGACGCCGACGGCCAAGTCCAGGTGACAGTCATTAATCCAATGACCACCTTGCAAGAAAAAGACGTCGATATCTGGTCGAATAAGGGCTGGACCAACTTTCTGCTGACGATCATCAAACCATTCATTATGGGGGGCATCGTCACCGATTTGGTCGATTCGATCACCGATCAAATCGAGAACCAACTGGGCCCGGCACTGGCTGGCGCCCTCAATACGCTCGAGGTCGATGCGCTCTTCGAACTCCCCGATCTCGGCGGCGGCGATGCCAAGGTCGCGGTCAACCTGGTCACCGAATTTGCCGATACAATCTTCCACGACGGCATCGCTCCCCCCGATCCCTCGCCGCCCCAGGGCGGCCGCATCGAGCAGCGCGGCGGCGGCTACTTCACCGCTGACATCACGCCCTACACAAACCTGGGCGTGCCCGGTCGGGTCGGCTGCTCGGCGAGCAAAGAGACGCTTAACCTACCGCAAGAGGCCGAGGTCGAAATCGGCCTCGCCGATGACATGATCAACCAGGTGCTCTACGGCGCCTGGCGGGGCGGTTTTTTGGAGTTCATTGTGCCGCCTGCGCTCGCCGAGAGCGACGCCGTCGAGGTCAACAGCTTCGTCGCCTCGGGCATGCTCGCGCCCACCGCCTCGGACTGCAAAAACCCGGGGGAGTTGCTCGCCCAGATCGGCGATCTGCGCTTCGACGCCAGCCTCGTGGTCCTCGGAAAGCCGATGACCTTCACCGCCTGGATGACGATGATCGTGCGCCTCGAGATCAGCGCCGAGGGCAAAAACGTGGCCATCGGCATCCCCGAAGTGGTCGAAGTCAGAACCGAACTCACCGCGAACGAGGACGACATGATCGACGCGGAGGAGTTTATCGCACAGCAGCTCGAGGTCGGCATCGCCAACCAAATCACCCAGGCCCTCGGCGGTGACGGGCTCGGCGGCATCGAACTTCCCGAGATCGATCTCAGCGCAAACCTCGGTCTGCCGCCCGGAACAGCGGTCCTGACCATGACCGCCGAGGGAGCGGGGCGCGAACCGGGCACAACAGTGATCTCTGCACATTTCTGAGTGCCTACATTGTCGACACGATCGGCGATGTACCGACCCTAATGCCGGCTCCCGAGCCCGCTCGCGATGCCGCTCCGAGCGGCGCGCTAATGTCTACTATGATGCTCATGGAGGATCGGTTACGATCAACAAATGGATATAGTTAGGTTCGGAGCATTGGTTTTTGGCGGCGTCGCGCTTCTCGTGACCAACGCAGGTTGCGGCGATAACAGCGCCGAAAGCGCAGGCTCAGAGAGCGAGAGCGCTACGGACAGCAGCAGCGGCACCGGCACCGATAGCGCCAGCACGACCGAGGGCGGCAGCGCTTCGCAGGGGTCCAGCACCTCAACGGAGGGCGGCAGCGCCTCGCAGACCGGCTCCACCACCGGCATGACCGACACCGAAGGCGTCAGTGTCAGCGACAGCGATACAACCTCCTCCGAGACCGACAGCACAACCGCGAGCACCGATAGCACGACCGCGGGCACCACCACCACCGGTGATACCGAGGGCACCACCACCACCGGTACCACGGGCGACACAACGACGACCACCACCACTACCGGTGATACCACCACAACCACCGGCGACATGGTCGAGTGTGGCAATTTACTCGTTACCTATCGCGACTTCAAACCGAAGGACCTCGACTTCGGCTGCCATATGGGCGCGAATAAGGAGTATCCGGGCCTGGTCATGTCGCAACTCGGCAACGACTCCAAGCCTGTATACAATCCGAAGCCGCCGCCAAAACCACCAGGCTGGAGCGGCTCGATCCCCCAGATCACATCACAGACCACATTTGACCAGTGGTACAACACCATGGATGGCATCAATATGGAGATCTCCTCAGAGATCGAACTCACCGAGATCATGCCCGGGATCTACAGCTTCGCCAGCAACTCGTTCTACCCACTCACCGATATGGGCTGGGGCAACAATGTCGATCCAAATTGGGCCAACCAGACCTTCCCCGATCGCAACGGCTCGTTCACCACCGAAATCCATACCTTCTTCGTCTATGAACTCGGCCAGGTGTTCACATTTACCGGCGATGATGACGTCTGGGTATTCATCGACGGCCAACTCGCAGTCGATCTCGGCGGCCTGCACGGGCAGCGCAGCGGCAGCGTCGACCTCGACACGCTCGGGCTTGCGCCCGATCAGACCTACTCGCTCGACGTCTTCCACGCCGAGCGCTGTGAGAGCGGCAGCAATTTTCGGATCGATACCTCGATTCAGTGCTTCCTGCCCCAATGATCCGCCCTACTCGCGAACGCTGATCTCAACCCACTCCGCCGGCTCCGACGTCGCCAAATAGGCGGCGGCGTCTGGATTTTCGCGGATATGGAGGTCAAAAAAGGCGAGGGCGTACGCGCCGGCTAAGCGGCGAGCGACCTCGATCTCCAGGTAGTCGAAGGGCTCGCCCGGCATCGTCTGGCGGAGCCCATCACCGCAGCCAGCGGCAAAGCTATCGGTCAGGCCGCAGATGTCGGTAAAATTCCAATGACCCGCATCGTGCACCTTGAGCAACCACGCCGGCGTGTTCGCGCCCTTAAAGTTGAGTTCGATCAGCGTATTGCCGAGCGCTTGGATGCTGTTGTCCTCGTCGGCGTGCACAAACAAGAGTGGTCGCTGGATATCGGCGACGTGGGTACCCGAGAAGATCGGATTCTCGATCGGTGCAGCGATCGGCATCGCCGCTAAAATACGCGGATCCTCCTGAGCCAGACGACCCACCGTCGCAGCGCCGTAGCTATGACCAAAGGCGCCGACCTTCACCGGATTGGAAAGCCCCTTAAGAGCGCTCGGCAGCTCGGCAGCATCGCTTAACAGGGCGTCCAGGACCGCACTGAGATCGCCGACGCGGGTCATCAAAAACGAATCGCTCAGCAGCGCACCGGGGTCGAAGATCGTATTGCCCGTGTGGTCCGGTGCGGCGACGATAAAGCCATGGCTCGCGAGGTGTTCGGCCATGCTAAAGGCCGAAAAGCGAACACATTCGTGACAATGGGAAAATACCAAAACAGGCCAAGGACCCGCGGCCGCCGGGGCCCCGAAGGCGGATGATGTCTGCTTGCGAGTGCCGAGTTCTCCGGCCGGCGAGAGGTCGGCGAGCAGGGCCTCAAACGTGTCACGATCTGGCCCAAGGGGCACAAAATCTTCGATCGGGTGGCCTTTCGCCGCCTCCTCGGCAGCTGACGCAGCCGCCGGATACCAGACCTCGACCAAGAGTTCGCGGTCGCCGACGTTCAGGACAAATCGATCGTTCGCGACTGGATGGGGCCCCTTCGCATCGTAGTCGATGCCCAAGCCGCCGGTCTCGGTACCGGTTGAATCCGTCGCGCTGACCGTCGTTCCCGTCGTTCCCGTCGTGCCCGTCGTGCCCGTCGTGCCCTGGATCGACATCGACGTCGCGGTCTCTGTGGCCCCTGAGCCTTCGCTGCCGGAGGGGCCCCCACTGCAGCCGCCCTGCAGAGGTGCAAACGCCAGGAGAGCGGTGAAGAAAAGGGCGGAGGCGAGTGGGCGATGCAAGACGATCATCGCCGGCAGTGTCGACAATTCAGCCCCCCCATGGAAGAGCCCCCTACGCGAGCTTCGGGAGCCACTCGACGCAGACACGCTCCGCGCTCCACCCAGTCGATCGGCCTGCGCGAGCCCTTCGAGATCAAAATCTGTGGGCGATCGGCTCACTTCGCAGAGCTATTGCCGGTCGCTCGCGCCTGCGGGATATGCAGACCCCCAAAAAACTGCCGCAGCTGCTCGCCATGCGCCACCTTGGTCCGGTGCACGAGTACACCCTCGACGTCGCGCATGTCGTTCGCCATGCCTGCACACCACACCTCGAGCGCCGGCCAACCCTCGGCAATCTCTTGCCAGCTCGCACAGCTCACCTTGCCACCCGCGGGCGCAACCTTGGGCCGGAGCTTGGGAGCGTCCGCACAGCGATCGGCGACCTGGGGCCAGGCTTCGGCGAGCGCCGGGTGCTCGACGCACCATGCATTTGGGCCTGCCATCGGATCGGCGATGCCCCCGTCGCGGATCACCAAGACCACACGGGCGCGGCTCTGATGGGCCCTTACCTCGGCATAGCAACCATCCGCCCAGAGATGAAAACCGGCGTCAAGAAAAATGTACTCGTCGACCCCGGCCTCGTTCCCCCGAGCGATGTTCCAGAGGGCAATGCCGCCGGCGCTGTGACCCTCGACGGTGACCCGCTCCGGCAGCTTGCTCGCATGAACACCAAGCCTGTCTTTTAGAACATCCTCCGATTCGCTGCGCAGGACCCCAAAATCGTCGACAAACCCGGGCCCCGTCGGCTGCATCCACATGCGATCGTAGGCCTTGTTGCTCCACCCCTTCCACTCGGGCTCCATGCGCTTGCCTGCACTTATTGGATAGATGAGCGCGACGTTCTCGGGAGCGCTTGCTTGCAACTCGTCGGCGCCATCGATGGCCTGCTGGAGGCGGTTCCAGCCGACCCAACGCCGCTTTTTGAGCCCCAGAGCGCGGCGCTCGATGTGCTCGCTGTAGGTCCCGTGGAAGTGAAAGACGAGGCGAAAGTCGGCCCTAGGATCGGCACCTGCGGGGATGTAGATCAGGACATCTCGGCCGCCATTACCCGCGAGCGGGCCGACCCAAAGACTGCCCTCATTGCCCACGGCTTCGAGTTCGGCGGCAAAGTCAAGCAGACCCGCACTCGACTCGGAACTCAGGCTCTGTTGACCGCCAACGATCGCCGAGTCTGCGGGCGGCTCCGCGAGCGGCGAATCCTGCGGTCGCTCGACACTCGCTGCCGCGCTCGGACCGGCACCGAGGGGTCTCTGCACGACCGCACTTCGGGGCTCTGGGACCGCAGGCGGGTTCACGACCACCTCCTGCTCCGGCGCCGCGCAGGAGACTGCGACGAGAGGGGCCGTCAAGATCCAGGTGATCACGCGAGAGCAGAACACAGAGTCCCCGCAGCATAGCACTTGCGCCACGCCGTCCACGAGCCCTGGCTATTCGATGTATGCCGACGTACGCCGACGAACCATCGCTGGCTGCCGTCGCCGGGCCGGCGATGCGCTCCGTATGCTAGTAATGGAAGGTGCGTCGAGAATTTTTGTTCGCAATACTGCTACCGGTGCTTGTCGGGGCTTGTTCCTCCAGAAAAACTGGAATCGCCGGAGCTTCCTGCAATGCGTCCGCTGACTGCGATGACGATCTCCAGTGCATCCAACAGATCTGCCTGGACATCGCCGCCTACCCGCGCCAGGAGGCCGAAGCATGGGCATTGCTAACCGCGGTCACAACGCTGCAGCGACAAGTGATGATGAGAAGCCAAAGAAAATCTCACAAAGTCAGCGCCCTCAAATGTAGGGCGTTTACGGACAAGGTCGTCGAGCTCACGGTACAGGAGCAGTCTAGCGACATCGCTAAAGATATGGCTCGGGGCATGATCGAAGCAAGCGTCCCAGAGATGCAGCGGGACTGTCTCTCCAAGGCAACAAAAATGGAGATCTCTTGCGCCTTGCAAGCTCACTCCCTAGAGGAGCTAGAGCTGTGCGAGGGCAAACAGGCCACTGCAAGTCGGCCTAGCCAAGTCTCCTGCGCAGCACTCGCCGACAAAATCATCGAACTCACCGTCCAGGATCAGCCCAGTGAATCCGCAGCGATCGTGGCGGCAAGCCTATCCCCCTTAAAACCGGTGATCATCAACAACTGTATCAGCATGGGAACCGAGGCTGAGGTCAGCTGTGCTCTCCGCGCCAAGTCTCTCGATGATCTCGATCGGTGTGACTAAACCTCCCAGTCAGGAGTCCGCAGGATCGACGCGCCTTAGGTGTGCATCGCAAGCACTCATCGCAAGCGCGCCCGGACAGCGACAAATCTCTGGCTGTCGCCGTCTGGCCGGAGATGCGTAAACCGCCGCGCATCCAACCCCTCAAAAGCCGGCCCCAGCTCCTGCAACAGCGCCTCAGGGCTGTAACGACGCACCTCTAGGCCGCTGCAACGCAAGGGACCATCGTCGGCAAACGTGGAGAGCACCACCTGACCCCCGGGACGCAACGCCCGGAGGAGACGAGTCCTGTAAGCGGCCCGCTGCGCGCCCTCGGTCAAGAAGTGGAAGACCGCTCGATCGTGCCAAAGATCGTAGCTCTGGCTCGCGAGGCTGACCGTGGTGATATCACCGACGATCCACGACACCAGCTCTGCACGTTCCCCTAAACGCTGCCTACTGGCCTCTAGGGCCGCATTGGCGACATCCAAAACGGTCACCCGATACCCCGCCTCCAGGAGGTCGCGGGGCAAGGTCGAAGCGCCTCCGCCCACATCAATGATGCTCGCCGCCGACTCGAGTGAGGCCTCGGCGATCATCTTTAGGGATACATCCAGGCGCTCCGCATGCCAACTCGCAGCCGCAGGATCAAGCCCCCTCCAGGCCCGCTGCCAATGCTCCTCGGTGCTCATCGAACCTCTTTGCAGGTCTCCGCCACCAAGAGCGTCGGGTTCTTGAGAACCAGCTCAACACGGCGGTTTTGCAGGCGCCCTTGACTGGTACGATTGTTGGCAATCGGCAACGATTCGCCATAGCCCTGAGCGTAGAGCATGCTCGGTGGGACTCCCTGTTCGATCAAGTACTCACGCACAGCTTCGGCCCGCTTTCTAGTGATATCCACCGCCCGCACCGACTCGCCGGGGCTCTCGTCGCGATGACCCTGGATCTCGATCTTCGCATCAGGATGCCGCCGCAACACATCGGCGATGCGGTCGAGATCGGCGTAGGAAATCGGCCTTATCCTGGCGCGATCAAACTCGAATACCAACTCGTCGATCCGGCCAAGAGCTGTGTTTAGGTCGGCATCGATCCTGAAGAGGGGTTCGTCTGGACAGCCATCGTCGTCTTCGTTGCCGTTTAGAGACTCGCAGAGATCGAGACAAGCATCCTTCGAGTCGACGATTCCATCGCCATCACCATCGGCCCCTGCGAGTTCGTTTTTACAGCCTTCGGACTCTGCACATTTTGACATGTCGTTTGAGTCATCTTCGTGTGGTCGAGTTGGCTCCGCTGAGGACAACGCAACCGGGGTCTCAACGCGACGGCTCGGCGGCTCTGACGAACCTGACGAACCTGACGAACGAACAGACTTGCACGCACATGCGAGAGGCACGCCCAAGGAGAAAAGGAAAAGGAAACGGAAACGGGCCCGGCTCGCGGCGCTACGCCCCTGATTCCTCGGCTCCATGCGCCGACCATATCACGGACACCGAGCCGGCTTCAGGGCAAGGGCACCCACAGGCGCACGTTGCGATCCTCGGCCTCGCCAATGCCGTTGCCTGTCCAAGCACTCGTAAAATCCGTGACCGCCCGGGCCCGGCCGTCGGCGGCGAGCGGGTCGTCGTCGGTTTGATAGTCGACAGAAATTCCGGTGATGCTGATGTAACCGTTGTCCTCGTCTCGGATCTCGACAAGGCGCATCTGCTGGGGAAGATCGGCCAACGAAGCGGTCGCCACCTCCCAATAGGCAGTGCCGCCCAGGGGCTCGATGCGCTCGATCCGGTTGCGATGCGAGTGGGCGCACAGGTGCATGATCACAGCGGGCTCTTCGCCGAGAAACGCCTGCCAATCGCCGGTCGTCAGGGCGTCCTCTTGGACCTTGCCACCGAGGCCGCCACCGTCGCTCAGAGAGGTCGAACAATGATGTGAAGTGACGATCACCAGCTCGCCATCCGCTTCGGCTTGGTCGAGTGTGGGTCGCAGGTAGCTCTCGACATCTGCCTCGTGGATCACCCCGCTCGCCGACCCCGTCTCGGCGGCGCTATCGACCACCACCACCCGCACAGGTGTGCCCTCGATCAAAAAGTCGTAGAGGGCGCGACCGCGGGCGATCACTGCGTCGTCGATGCCATGACCATCGCCCTCTTCGGCAATCGTCGCCAGCAGCGAGGCGACCGAGTGCAGCTCACGTCGGGGATCGGCGATGACCGCCCCGACGACCACCGGTCCGCCTAGCTGTGACCAATCACGGGTGCCACCATCCGCCTGCCCGCCGAGGGCCAGGCTAGCCTGGGCGATGACCTGAAAATTACCCTGCACCAAAATATCGTGATTGCCGGTCACCCAACGCCAGGGGACGTCCAGACCCACCGGCGTGAAGGGGTCCTTGGGGTCATTGTCGGCACCTGGCAGCGGATCGTCGTCCTCACCAGAGTCGCAGTGCACAGCTCCGCCGCCTCTGAGGATCGACGTAAACCACTCGAGTTCGTTGTCCTGAGCCGAATCTGTGTTGTCACCGCCGAGGAGAACAAAGTCGAGCGGGTGATCGAGATGGACCGCGTTGATCGTGCGAACCGCGGCATTTAACACCTGGCACAGATGGGCCTCCTGCGGACGAAAAGACGACTGCAGGGCGTCGGGTTGATCGAGCAGGACGACCCGCGTAGGCGACTCGTCATCGACGAGCTGAGTGTCCGCGAGGTGCATAAAACGGGTGAGCAAGAGCGACTCGGGACCGGCCTCCGGCGGCGCTCCAAGGTCGAGAGTTGCGTCGAGGATAGGCTCACCTTCGACCAGCAATACCTCCCCGTAGCCCTGCTCCAGCAGCAGCTCTAGGTCCGCCGGAATCCGCAGATCGGCGAGCGCTTCGCTCGACTGCAGCTTTTCGGGCATGATCCGCTCTTCGGTGGTCAAGGGCGCAGCCTCGAGCGGCGGCAGCGGTGGAGGGCCCACCTCGCCGCTCGTCTCACCGCTCGTCTCGCTGCTCGTCTCGCTGCTGCTGTCCGCGGTTGTCCCAGTCGTGCTCTCCGAAGTTGTGTCTGTCGTCTCGCTGTCGCTGCCCGTCGTCGATGATGCGCTCGCCTCGGAGTCCTGCCCGTCATCGGCACCGCTATCACCGACATCATCCGCACAGCCGCCACCGACAACGAGCCCCAAGCAGAGGGCGAACGCGGAGCTGCAAGCAAAACCAAGACGCGAAGGCTGCATGCTCCGATGATACGGGATTCGGCCGGCCCCCCCCTCCACAGATCAACGTTCGCAGCGTCGATGCGTCGATGCACTTGCGGCCTCCGAACCCGCTCTGGTAGGGCCCGAGCGCACCATGAAGACCTTCGCCACAAATATCTCCATCAACTCGCCATTGCCGACGATCTGGACACTCCTCACCGACGCACCCGCCTACCCGCAGTGGAACCCAACGGTTGTCAGGATCGAAGGCACCATCGCCCAAGGCGAGAAGATCAAAGTCTTCGCCGCGATCAGCCCCAAGCGCGCGTTCCCGGTGAAGGTCGCGGAGCTCGTGCAGAACGCCAAGATGGTCTGGTCGAGCGGCATGCCCTTTGGCCTCTTCAAGGCTGAGCGAACCTTCACGCTCACACCGAGCGCCGATGGCTCGGTCGAGTTCTCGATGCGCGAGGTTTTTAGCGGCCTGATGTCTCCGCTCATCGAGCGCTCGATCCCTGACCTGCAACCGGATTTTGAGCGTTTTGCCCAGGCCCTCAAAAGTACGGCCGAAGCCTCTCAAGCCAGAGCCTGACCGACCTGCGCTCGGGCGGTGTCCAGCCTTGGCGTAGCCCCCTCTCGCCGACAGCCAACAGAGAATGCGGACCCGCAGCCGACGCCAGCAACAGCGAAGCAGCGCCGGCTCACCGCGTAATTTCCCTGGACGAGCGCGTCGAATTCGCGTTCGATGATGTTATGGCCTATCGAACTGGAAATATTCGTACGTCGGTCGCGTCGGTCGCGTCGGTCGCATCGATCCTAATCGCAGCCCTCGCGAGCATGACCTTCGTTCCGAGCGTCGCTCAGGCCTGCGGCGGCCTCTTCTGCGATAACCAGCCGATGCCGATGCCGGTCGATCAAACCGGCGAGAACATCCTCTTCGTGATCGACGAAGCGGCTGGCAAGGTCGAGGCGCATATCCAAATCCGGTACATGGGCGACCCGCAAGAGTTCGCCTGGGTGATCCCCGTGCAGTCGATCCCCGACTTCTCTGCCGGCTCAGAGCTGCTCTTTAACAACCTGCTCGCCGGCACCGCACCGACCTACAGCGTGCAAACGGTCTCTGATTGCGAAGATAACAGCAACAGCGGGCCTGGCTGTGCCTCCTACGCCCTCGACTCCTCGGTCGGGGCGGAGACCTCAGCTGGCGGCTCCGGTGATACCGGCAATACCGGGCCGACCATCGTCAAACGCGATATTGTCGGCGCTTTCGAGATCGTCGTGCTCACCGGCGGCAACGCCCAGGAGCTGGTCGACTGGCTCGACGACAACGGCTACGCCCAGGATCCCGATGCGCCGCCGATCATCGAGCAGTACCTCTCGGAGGGCTACTATTTTGCCGCGGCCAAGCTGATCAACGGCGCTGGCATCGACGAACTCCAGCCACTCGTCGTCAGCTACGCCGGCACCCGCCCCTGCGTGCCTCTACGTCTCACGGGCATCGCCGCGGTCGACGACATGCCGATCCGCATCTTCGCGCTAGCCCGCGATCGCGTAGTTCCGATCGGCTACAAACACGTCGAGCTCAACGAGACACTGCTCGACTGGCAGGGCCAAGCGAGCAACTATTTCGACGTCGTCATCCAGGCGATCGACGAGGCCGGCGGCCTCGCGTTTATCACCGAGTACGCCAGCAACAGCGCTTCGATCGATCAAAGCGGGCTCTTTGACATTCGCTGGGATCCGTCGATCTTTGTCGATGCAGAGCCCGTGCTCGGCTTCGGCTACACCACCATCGACGCGCTCACCTCCCAGGGCCTGATGGAGTGCTTTAGCGGCGGAATCTGCACCTACAACCATCCAATGCTGCTGCCGCTGCTGCGCAATTTCTTGCCCACGCCGCCCGGCATCGCCGAGGACGATTTTTACAGCTGCCTCGAGTGCTTCCAAGAGGAGATCGATCTAGTCGCCTGGAACGGCACCAGCTTCGCCGCCGCCCTCGACGAGCGCATCGTCCAGCCAGGCAAGCACGCGGTCGAGATCCTCAATACGTGGCCATCGTTGACCCGCCTGCTGACGATCATGTCGCCGCACGAGATGACCGCCGACCCCGAATTCGTGCAAAACGCCGACCTCCCAGAGGTCCTGCCAGGTCACACGACGACCCGGATGATCCCCTGCGAAGGCTCGGATAAATTCGTCTTTGCCGACGGCCGCGAACTCTTGATGCTGCCAGACGACAACTGGCCCGACCTCGAAGACATGCCCTACGCCGAACGCGTCGAAATCATGATGCCAGCCGGTGCTCCGCAGATCGAAGACGACAACAAGAGCACCATCGACGACATCATCCGCACCTCCAACAAGCGCTTCGACTACGACAACGGATCGGGCATCAAGTGCGCGCTTCGCCCTGCAGGCGGCCTTGGTGGTGGGCTCACCCTCGGCTTTATTTTCGCCTTCGCCTGGCGAGGCCGTCGCCGCCCAAGCGCACATTAGCTCGCCCTTCACCGCCAGACGCAAGGCGAGCAAAGGTGTCTCTATGGACATCTTTGATCGCCGCTCAAGACCGCGACGCCGCGAAGAGATCTTCCCTCCTCTCCCAGCCCTGCCAGGCAGGGCAACGGGCGAGTCTGGCCCCTTCGCCCCTTCGCCCCTTCGCCCCTACGATCGCGTCGCTTGTCGGGGCCGGACTCGATCGACTATTCTGCCCTCGATCGCGTGCGAGGCGACCTCAAGCATGCATCTAAACGGCGCTCCACCGCAGACAAAGAACCTCCTCGGTCGCGCCACAAAGGCGACCGAGTTCGCTGTCATGAGGCCGAGCTTCGGGCTCACGGCGGGCTTCTTGCGCGGGATCACCGGCCTCTTGCTCGCTTCTACCGTGGCCCTCGCAGGCCTCTGCACGGCGCCCTCATGGGCCTACGCTTCCCCGGAAGAGGCCGCGATTCTTTACGAGCAGGGGCGCAAGGCCCTCGACATCGGCGACCTCGCGGGCGCTGCCGACTTCTTTCAAGCCGCCTACGAAGCACTCCCCCGCGAAGAGCTCGACCGTCGGGCAGCGCTGCTCTTTGAACTCGTCGAGGCCCGAGTCGCAGCCTTCTCCGAAGACGGCCGCCCGACGCACCTCTGCGATGCGACCAAAACCCTGGGCGGCTTCCTCGACGACAACGCGGAACTCCGCGGATCTCGTCGCAGCCGTGACGCCCGCAAGGCGGCCGAGCTTCACGAGACCTACCTCGACGAGCTGGATCTCCTCCGCTCCGACAACCCGGACTTCCAGTGCGAAGACGCTGAGTCGCTCCCCCCCTCCCTCGAAGACGTCTCCGCAGAGCCCGATCCCGAGCTGTCACCAAAACCTCGCGAACCACCGCAACGGGTGCGGCTCCGCGACCCCCTCGTCGGCAGCGGAGTCGCCTTGATCAGCGCGGGCGCACTGCTTCTGGGCGCAGGAGCGGCCGGCTTGGCCCTCGGAGCAGAGGCCGAATTCGAAGGCAGGTGGCTGCTCATGAGCCGGCCAGATCTGCCCTCCAACGCGTCCGAGACCGAGAGGCTCAACTCCATTGGCAAGCAGGCGAACCTGCTCGCGATCATCGGCGGAGCCACCGGCAGCATCGCCCTCGGCACTGGAATCGCGCTCTACGTGATCGGCAAGCGGAGACAAGCCCGGTCGACACCGAAGCTCTCGCTGATGCCCTCGATCGCGCCGCATAAGCTGGGCGCGGGGATCCATCTCCGCTTCTAAGCTGGATCTCGCGGCTCCGCGCAGCGTTTAGCAAGCGGGATCTACGTCGCAGGTTCCGCTATGCTAGCGTCGCTTTTCGACCGTCGCCGATGTCCGACAGCCCCCCAGGAGATCCGCCCGAGCGCGTCGAGGGACCGTCCTCACTCATCAGTCAGGGCCTTGCCTTCGCCGAGACCGAGGCGGGAAAGCGTGCCCTCTCGCGAGCGGCCGCAAAAGCTGTCGCCGCCGAAGACCTCGCAGGCGAGACCTTAGCTGAGCGCTACCGCCTGATTCGTCAGATCGGCCGCGGCGGCATGGGTGCCGTCTACCTCGCCAAGCACACGCTGATCGGTAAGACCGTCGCGGTCAAGGTCCTGGGTTACGAGCACAGCAAGCGGCCGCAGGATATCGAACGCTTCCTGCTCGAGGCCCGCGCCGCCTCGAAGATCCGTCACGAACACATCGTCGACATCACCGACTTCGGCTACACCGACGACGGCCTCGCCTTTTTGGTGATGGAGTACCTCGAGGGCGAGGACCTCGCGGCCACCTGCAAGCGCGAGACACGACTGCCCTGGCCCCGAGTCCTCGCGATCACCGAACAGATCTGTGCAGCCCTCGGCGCGGCCCATGACGGCGGCATCGTGCACCGCGACATGAAGCTCGAGAATTGCTTCCGAATCTCCCGCGCCGGCAATGACGATTACATCAAGGTGCTCGACTTCGGCATCGCCAAAATCCTCGACGAAGCCCAACAGCAGAGCGAAGAGGCGATGACCTCGTCGGCGCTTGTCGGCACCCCAGAGTACGTCGCTCCAGAGTTGGTCCGGGGGCTCAAGGCCGACGCTCGAGCCGACATCTATGCAGTCGGTGTCGCGATGTACAAGCTACTCACCGGCGACGTACCACTGCGCGGTGAGAGCTACATGGCGACGCTCACCAAGCACCTCCTCGAGAAGCCACTGGCGCCCAGACGACGGGTGCCGAGCGTCGGCATCCCCGAGGCCATCGACGAAGTGGTCATGCGGGCCCTCGAAAAGGACCCTGACAAACGCTACCAAACCGTCGTTGAAATGGGCGCCGTGATCTCGCTGCTCCGCGACGATGCTGAGGTCGAGCCAGGCCGTCGCCGCCTCTGGCTCGCCCTGGGCGCGCTCGCCCTCTTGGTGCTCACGCTCCTCCTCATCCTCGTCAGCGGCAGATGTGGACCCAACGTCGACGGCACTCAAAATGCCGCCCTCACCAGCGAGAAGGCGACATCGACTTCAACCACAGGCACCAGCTTGAGCACGAGTACAGGCCTCGAGAGCGAGAGCGGCCCGGACCCGACGACTTCAACTTCGACTTCGACTTCAACTTCAACAGCGGGCACCAACGGTGAAGCTGCCCCCCCGGAGCCCGTCGTCACACCGCCACCGCAGCTCGCGACCAAGCTCAGCTCCCGCGAGATCAGCCGCGGGCTAAACGGTGTGCAATCCAGAATCAAGCGCTGCTCAAACAAGTACGCGCTACCCGGAATGAAGGTAAAGGTTCGCCTCAAAATTGCCGGCGCCACCGGGCGGCCGATCAGCGCCGAGGCGCAGGGTTCACACAAAGGATCTTCCCTCGGTGAATGCATCGAACGCGCCATTCGCAAGGCCACGTTCCCCAGGAAGTCGTCGGATACACCCGTCACCCGCAACTTCAAGATGTGAGCGCTCCGAGCCACCGACCGAGCGGTGACCAAGCGGTGACCAAGCGGTGACCAAGCGTGGTATGCGAACATGTGCAGAACAAGCCCCTATTCGCAGCGCTGGTAGCACTCCTCGCCCTGGTCGGCCTGTGGTTCGTAGTCAGCGACGAGGAGCCGAACACGGACTCAGCTGCGGCCCAACGGATACATGCTCCCAAGTCGCATGCCGTGGCTGCTGCGACTCCCAGCGGCAACCCTCAAGCGAACTCCAAGCCTCGAATCCACGCACAACCACACCAGCGGACGGCCGAGAACAAGGCCATGCGTCAACGAATTATCGCAGGTCTGCTCGCCCGCGAAAATGCCACGAAGCGCGACCTTAACAACGACCCAAAGCAGCCCGCCAAAGCGAACGAGCGGCCCGCGGAAGCAGCCGGCCAAGCGCCCGTGGTGGGCGACCTCCAGGATCGCAGCGGCAACCACGGCTACCTCCTAAAGGTCATGAACGAAGATCTGATGCCGCTCGCCGACGAGTGCTACGCGCTCGCCCTCGAGCAAAACCCGACGCTCGAAGGCGACCTGATGCTCAACATCGAGACCATCGGCGACGTGGAGATCGGCGGCGTCGTCGAGATCGTCGAACCGGGCCCCGACAACCAGATCGTCGATCCGCTCTTTCTCGAGTGCATGCGCGAGTCGATCTTCGCGACCACCCTGCCGGCGCCCGACGAGAGCGGACGAGACGCCTTTATGCTGTCGATGCCGCTCCACCCGGAGGTGTGAACAGTCGCTACTATTCAGCATACCAAGGCCCCTTCAGCGTCTATGTTTCGGCGCCGCAGACCGCCCCTACGAGTCACCCGCTGCCAAAGACGACCCCGGTCATGCGCCCGGCGAGGTTTTACATACGGACTGGCCGCTGCCGATTGCTCAGATACCGGCGAAGCCACGG
>Ga0256845_1001865_pt1 | contig 16258 bp, 16 predicted proteins | sample RiftiametaG_FD_189101 | JGI IMG/M metagenome (GOLD analysis project Ga0256845, IMG submission 189101) | Tube worm associated microbial communities from hydrothermal vent at the East Pacific Rise, Pacific Ocean - Riftia | ecosystem: Host-associated > Annelida > Integument > Unclassified ...
AGGTTCGCTTAATGCGAAATAAATCGTTATTAAAATAATAAAACAATGGCAGTTAGAATTTCAGGAGTTAATTTACCAGACAATAAAAGAGCAGAAATTGCTTTGACTTATATTTATGGAATTGGCAGAAGTAAATCTAGTGAAATATTAAATAAAGTCGGTATTGATAAAAATATTAAATTAAATAAAATCTCAACTGAGGATATTACTAAATTACGTAATGAAATTGAAGATAATTATATATTGGAAGGTGAATTGAAAAGGCAAATAATGATGAATATTAAACGGTTAAAGGAAATTGGATCATATAGAGGATTACGACATAGTAAGGGATTGCCAGTTAGAGGGCAAAGAACTAAAACAAACACTAGGACGGTAAGAGGTAATAAACGTGTAACGATGGGAAGCGGTCGAAGGTCAATTGAGAAAAAATAATAAATTAAAAGGTAATTTTTAAATATGAGTGAAGATAATAAAACAACAGAAGAAAAAAATGTTGTCGCAAAAGATAGTAAGGGAAAAGATATTAATTCAACTGAGAATATCAATACTCCAGTAGTTAATAAGAAGAAAAAAAATATTCGTCGACAAGTTAGAAAAGGACGGGCTTATATTAAATCTTCTTATAATAATACATTAGTTTCTTTTACGGATATACATGGAAATTCTTTAGCTTGGTCTTCAGCAGGATTATTAGGTTTTAAGGGTGCTAAAAAAGCTACAACTTATGCTGCGAATCAAGTTGCCATGGATGCGCACGAGAAGGTTCAAAAATATGGATTAAAAGATATTGAGGTTTTTGTAAGAGGCGTTGGTAGCGGTAGGGATGCTGCCTTAAGGGCTTTAGCTCAAAAGGGCTATAATATTATTGTAATTAAAGATACCACTCCTGTTCCACACAATGGCTGTCGACCAAAAAAACCAAGAAGGGTATAAAAATTAAGAAGAATTTTAGTAATTAAAAGTTGGAATAAATTTAAGAATATGGCAAAGATAATAACATCAAAATGTAAGCTTTGTAGAAGAGCTGGGGAAAAACTTTTTTTGAAAGGGGATCGTTGTGTAAGTCCTAAATGTGCTTTGGTTCGTAAGGCATATATTCCAGGTGCGCATGGAAATAGTAGTGGAGGAATGCAAAGAGGTCTTTCGGAATATGGTAAACAACTTAAAGAAAAGCAAAAGTTAAAAAGAATTTACGGTATTTCTGAAAAGCAGTTAAGACGTCATTTAGCAATTGCGAAAAAGAAAGAGGGAGTTTTGGGTGATAATTTAATGTTAATATTAGAATCTCGTTTAGATAATATTGTTTATCGATTGGGCGTAGCTCAAAGTAGACCACAGGGAAGGCAATTAGTTTCACATGGTTTATTTTCAGTGAATAATAAAAAGTTAAATGTTCCTTCAGCTATTTTAAAAATTGGAGATAAAATAAAAGTACGAGAAGTAAAAAATGACAAGACTTTTATTAAAGAAGCTAAAATGGCATTAAAAAAAGCCTCTAATAATAATAAATGGGTAGAATTTAATGCAGATAAAATGGAGGGTAAAATTCTTGCAAAACCAACTAAAGATGAGATTGGAATTAATGTAGATATTGCAATGATAATAGAATTTTATTCAAGATAATCATTTTAAATAAATTTCTTAAAATTATACTTAATAATTAGTAATATTAAAAAAATGTTTTCAATTTCGTTACCGAAAAATCCAGTATATAAAAAAGTTGATGATAAATCTGGACAATTAATTATAGAAGAATGTTTTCCTAGATATGCAGCTACTTTAGGGAATTCTTTGAGGAGAGTTTTATTGTCTTCATTAGAAGGAAATGCCATTGTAGCTGTTAAAATTAAAGGTGTAACTCACGAATTTTCATCTTTGGATGGAATTATTGAAGATGTAGTACAAATTATTTTGAATTTAAAATCAGTTAGATTTAAATTAAATAATGTTGATGAGGCTAGTATGTTTTTGAAAGTTAAAGGAAAGAAAGATGTTTTTGCTAAACATTTTGAAGGTTCATCAGATGTAGAGGTTGTTACTCCAGATGTAAAAATTGCAACAATCACAAATTCTGCTGTTACGTTAGAAATGGAAATTAAAATTGAAAAAGGCTTAGGATATGTTCCGGTAGAGCAAAGAGAAAGCGAGAAAGAAATTGGAACAATTATGGTAGATGCTATTTATAATCCTGTAAAAAGAGTTAATTTTACGGTTGAGAACATGAGAGTTGGAAAACGTACTGACTATGAAAGAGTTATTTTGGATATAGTTACAGACGGAAGTATATCTCCGGAAGAGGCTTATCAGCAGTCTGTTGAAATTTTAATGTCTCAATTTAATGCAATTTCTATAATAAATGATGGGGATGATAATAATATAAAAATAAAAACAAAAGATGATTTAAGTTCTACAAAAAGTAAAAAAGTAGAAAAAAAGGTAGAGATTAAAGAAAAAGAAGGAAAGGATGTTAAAAATAAAGAGAAAGTAATAGTGAATATTGTTGATTTAAAATTACCAGTTAGAACGGCTAGTGTTTTGGAAGATAATAAAATTACAACAGTTAAACAAATGGAAAAATTAACAGAATCTGATCTTTTAAATTTAGATGGAATGGGAGAAAAGGGCGTAAAAGAAATACGTAAAGCTATTGGTAGTTTAGGAATTATATTAAAAGCAGAGAAAAAATAGTAATAATAGGATAATATTTTGAAACAATGAGAAAAAGGAAACAAGGGCGAACATTATCAAGGAATGCTACTCAAAGAAAAGCTTTAAAAAGCACGATGTTGGTTAGTTTAATTGATTTTGGTAGTATCAAAACAACATTGGCTAAAGCGAAAGAGTTAAAACCATTTGCAGAAAGAATGCTTACTAGGGCTAAAAAAGTTACTAAAAGTGATAAGGCAACTTTGACTATGGTTATTCGTCAACTTAAAAAAGAAATACCGATAAAGAGTGCTAAAAAATTAATTAAATTAGCTGAGAATTATGAGAATAGAAGCGGAGGTTATTTAAGAATTGTAAAGTTGGCTGCTAGGAAAAGTGATTCTGCTCAGATGGCAATAATTGAGTGGGTAGAAGGTAAAAAAAATACTCAAAGCCAAAAAGATTTATCTAAAAAGAAGGTAGAGAAAAGTTAAAAGTAGTTTTTCAAATAGGAGTAATTAATAGATTTTAAAACAATGAGTGATAATAAAATTAGTAAGCAAATGAATAATAATCCAAAATATGTTATTTTTAATGCTGAAGGTAAAATTTTAGGTAGATTAGCAACAGAAATAGCTAAGGTCTTATCGGGGAAAAATAAAGTCGATTTTATGCCAAATATGGGTGGTTCAGATTGGGCTATTGTTATTAATTCTGATAAAATTAGACTATCTGGATCTAAAGCTAAAAAGAAGCTTTATTGGAAGCATTCTGGTTATCCGGGAGGAATTAAGTCAATAAATTTTGATGATTTGCTTAAAAAAGATTCTACAAAAATTATTGAATTGGCTGTTAAGGGAATGTTGCCTAAGAATAAATTGTCACGCGAAGCTATGAAAAGATTGAGGGTTTTTAAGAATGAAAAGCATAATTTTGGTAGGCAAATTAAAGGTCAGGAGAATAAAAATATTAACAAAGAAGCTAAATAATAATATTTTATGAGTACAAAAAAAGAACAATATTATGAAGGGGTAGGGAGGAGAAAAACTTCTGTTGCTAGAGTGAGAATAATTAAGGTATCTAAAGAAGATAACATTTTGATAAATGATAGGACGATACAAGATTTTTTTTATACAGAAGAGTTGCGTTCGATTATCACAGCTCCTCTAGAAGCAGCTTCTATGCTTAAAGAGTTTATTGTTTCTGTTAAAGTTAAAGGTGGCGGGCAACGAGGACAGGCAGAAGCTATTCAATTAGGATTATCTCGGGCATTAATTAAGTTTGATGGAGAATTACAAAAAGTATTAAGGGATTTAAATTATTTAAAAAGAGACCCACGTCAAAAAGAAAGAAAAAAGCCAGGATTGAAAAAGGCTAGAAAATCACCACAATGGAGTAAACGATAGAGTGAATTTTTTATAATTATTTATTAAAAATCATATCGAGAGATATGATTTTTAATAAATATAAGTTTGGCTAGAGAGAGAGAATATAGTATAATAAAAGTAGATATGGAGGATTTTTTAGAAAAATATTAAATAAGTTATAAAATATTTAGTAGTTTTTATGTTAAATTGTACATTAATTAAAATAAATATTTAAAAAATGAAAAAAATAGTATTAGCAGGTGGTGGTTCAGGTGGGCATATTTTTCCATTAGTAGCCGTTGCTGAATATATAAAGAATAATTATCAAAATGAAAAGATAGATTTTCTTTATTTAGGACCGAAGGGCAAATTAGAGAGAGAAATAATGTCTCAGAATAATATTCAACAAAAAAATGTTTTGAGTGGTAAAATGAGAAGATATTTTTCTTTTAAATATATTATTGATTTAATCAAACTCCCAATAGGATTTTTTCAGGCATTAATTTATTTATTAATTTATATGCCGGATGTTGTTTTTGCTAAGGGTGGGTATGCTTCTGTTCCGATTGTAGTAGTTGCTTGGTTATATAGAATACCAATTTTAATTCATGAATCAGATGCTAAGCCAGGTAGGGCTAACCAATTTTTAGGTACATTGGCTACAAAAATTGCTATTTCTTTTGACAGAGCTAGATTGCATTTTCCATCATCAAAAACTTTCTTGACAGGAACTCCAGTAAATCAAAGAGCTTTGCATGGTGATAAAGAAAGAGGTCAAGAAATTTTAGGTATAACTGAAATTATTAAACCAATAATTTTAGTGCTTGGCGGGTCTCAGGGAGCATCATTGATTAATAGGAGGATTTTGCAAGCATTAAGGCCATTAATAAAAAAATATCAAATAATTCATCAAACTGGAGAAAAGGATTATAATGCAGTTGTTCGAGAGGCTCAACGACAAGGATTTAAATTGGGACATAGTGATTATTATCCTGTAGCGTTTATTGGAAAGGAAATTAAACATTTTTATGCCTTAGCCGATGTTGTAATTTCTAGAGCCGGAGCGACTACTATCGCAGAAATATCTGCTAATAAAAAAATAGCCATTTTAGTGCCTATTACTAAAAGTGCAAATAATCATCAGAGGATGAATGCTTTTGAAATTGCACGTATTGGCGGGGCGATTGTTTTAGAAGAAGAAAATTTTAAAGAAGGAATGATTTTATTGAGATTAAAACAGTTAACAGAAGATGGTGAGGTAAGAGATAAGATATTAAAGGGTACTCAAAAATTTTATAATCCTCAAGCGGCAGAGATGATTGTACAGGAATTAATGAGTATCATAAAAGATTAAAAAAATAAATTATTAATAAAATTTTATTTGGTCGTAAAGATAAATAAAATTATATTATAATTGATCAATATAAATAGTAAATAAAAATAAGGTTTAAATACCTTATTTTTATAAAATTTATTTAAGCTAGTAAACAAGTTTTTTATTTACATTTTTGTCTCAAGGTTTTTATTATTTTTCCTTTTTTTACAAAAGGATTAGAATATATATCAAAAAATAATATCTAAAACGACAATTGGGTAGAGTTTTTTGGATAAAACATTGATTAAATTAATGCTTTAAGAAATTTTATAATTTTATTGATAAAATATCTTTGTCTGTAAAGAGAAAGATTGTATTAAGTTTTTTATTTATTACGAAGGTGTTGGTATTTTGAATTGCGCTATTTTGATATATGGCCTCTATTTTATCAGTTTCTTTATTTATCTTTATAATTTTTCCTTCATTTTTATCTAGGATGTAATAATTTTTTAGGTTAACATTGGTTTTGATAAAATCTAAACTGGAAACTTTAAATTTTTTGGTATTTTTTAATTTACCACCAAAATATTTTTCTATTGTACCATTTTTATAGGCGATTCTAACGTTTTCATCAATAGCCATAGCAGATATTTTGGTAGCATCTCCTGGTAGAGGTTGTTTGAGCCATTTTTTGGGAGTACCAAATCCTCCAGTATCTCTGGGATATCGATAAATTTGTTTTGAAGATTTATTTAAAAGATAAAGATAACTTAAATAAACATCTTGACTAAGGAATTTAAAGTTTTGAGGAAAGGTAATCTTATTTTTAATTAATTTTTTTGTCATTGGACTATAGGATATAATTTGTGAGTCAGAAGAAATAAAAAATAAGTTTAAACTAGCTATATAATTTATAGATTTAATGTTTGACAAATTAATATTAGAAGGGCAATCAATTTTTTTAATTTTATTATTTTCAGTCTTTAATTCATAAAGCTTATTATTTGTTGTATAGATTAAAAGGACATCTTCATTGCCATCTAATAATTCAATTGGAGAAGGAATAAGGGCTACTTTTGTTGTCGGATTTTTGTTTTCAATAGTAGTTTTGTTTTTTTCATTTAATGTAGAGGGGTTAGATTTTCCCTTCGCTAAATCTTTTTTTGAATGTATATTTTTAGTAGCACTTGTAAAAATAAATATGATAAGAAGAAATATTATTCCAATAATAATATAATAATTTTTTATTAGATCAATAAGTGTTGTTGAATCGAAATTTTTATTTTTAAAAAATATGAAAGATTTTTTCTTACTAAAGTTTAATAAAATTTTTGTAAATTTTATTTTTTTGAATGTAGTGAATTTATTTTTTAAATTATTAAATATTTTGTTTGCATTATAATTATCATAATTAGTAATTTTTTTTAGACTTTTCTGTGTTTTAAATATAATTTTTGTAATATTGTCAGGAAATATATTTTTAGAAAGATTAATAAGATGAAATATTTTATTAAGGTTAGGTATATATTTTTTGTGTTTATTGTCTTTTGAAATATCTGTTGATTTAATCTTGTTTTCAGAAGTTGTGAAAAATTTATTTAATTTTTTTATAGGTGGTTTTTTTGCTTTTTTCTCTGGTTCATCATCTTTGATATATATTTCAGGAGTTTTTTCAAAGGGGGACATACTTATTTTAGGAGCTGCATTATTAGAGTCTTTCAAGTCATTTAATTTTTGAATTGTTTTCTTTTTGGTAATATTTTTTTTATTAGTATTTTTTGTCGAAGATGAAATATTTTTAATAATAGCTTGTTTAGTTATTTTTTTTGATTTCTCCAGTTTTTTAATAATTTCTTTTTCCCTCACTTCCTTTTTTTCTACTTTTTCTATTTTTTGATTGTTAATACTTTGAGGTAGTAGATTTTTAATAGTTTTTTTGGTAATTGGCGTAGTGTCATTTTTTTTATCACTAGAAATATTAGATGTTAAAGATTTTTTTTCAACATCTTCTTTTTTAGGATGAACAACGTTAGTTGGTTCAATAATTGAAGTACTTTTTTTAATTCTAGGTGTATAATCAGAGATTTTTTCTTTTTCTTTCTCAAGTATTTTATGAGAGTTAGAATTTTTTACTTGTTTGCTTTTGTTAATTTCTCCTCCTAAAAAATTTTTATTTTGAGTTAATTTTTCAATAGGAAGATCATCGTTATTTAGGGCTGTCATTTTAGAGTAGTCCTTCATTTTCTTTTTCTTGATATTTACAATAAGAGCGCTAATATTTTCACCTTCTCGTTCAATTGTTTTAAGAAATAAATTATCAAATTCTTTTGGAGAAAAAGTTTTAAATAATCTATCAAGGTCTGAATATTGAAAAATATTATATATAGCTGGCGTGGTAATTATTAATTTATCTTTTGATTTTATTTCTCCAACAATAACATCACAAAAAGTTTTAATAGGGTGAGAGGAAGTTTTTGGATTTTCTTCTGAGAGAGGAATAATTTTTTTCTGTCGTCCTAAAAAAATATTAGCGTTTCCAACTTGAGTAAAAAGGAGTGTTTTTTTTGTAAAAACACCAATAATAGCGTGAAGATTATTGTTCCATTCAACAATGTCATGTTCTGCTAAATCGGCTAAAGCTAAGTTTACCTTTTTTAATGCAAATTCAAAATTTTCTTCAATTGTTTTATGTTTGTTTAAATAAAATGATTTTTTAAGTGTGCTTGTAAGTAAATTAGGAAGATATTCAGAATTTTTTGAGTGGTCACTTATTTGTATAACACCAAAAAGGCTTCCAATATTTTTGTAATAGTATTCGTTTTTATGATAAAAAAATGTATTTGTAAATAAAGCTAATTTTTGATTAGATAAAGCGGTTATTTTGGAAAAATTTAAATTTATTTTACTTGTGTCTGACATAAATTTAAGACAATAAAAACGTAGATAGTATTAAAAAATAAAAATTATTTTATTTAAATTGTTAAAATATTAAATATAAATTATTAAATAAACTTATTATCTTTAATTGTAACCTATTTTTGCTTGTTTTAAAAGGATTTTTATTTAAAAAATTATTAAGTTAATATTTTAAGTAGTTTATCTAACAGGGTATAGAGCTTAGAGTTATCTGTTTTTTTATAACTGGATAGTTGTTGCTTATATATTGAGATATTCGATAAAAAATTATTTAAATCTTTTTGAGTTAAATTTTCTGAGTAGTCACCGTATTTTAACTTTTTTAAATAATAAGAATTAAGCAATTGTTCAAATCTCCTTTTTATAGGCAATGCTAAATAGGGTTTGTGAAAATATAAAGCTTCAGTCATAAGACTTAGCCCAGCACTACCAATTATTGCCTTAGCTGTGGCTACGTCATTTAAAAATCCATCTTTACTAAATTCTTTAAAAGTGCAATTTTTTTGCTTGCCAGATATATTTGTCCCATAAATAATAAATTTTTCAGAGCTTGTTTTAAGAACGTTAATAATTTGTTGAATATCTGAAACAGTACTGTAGACTAAAATATGTTCTAGGGTGGTAGCTTGGTGGTTTAAAACTTCTTGACGTAAAATAGGTGGTACACGATAAACATTGCTAGCAATTGTGTCGAAATCAAAAAAACTAGTAAGGATATAGGCGTCCGCTTTAAAGGCCATTGTAGATGTTCCCGTTTTATGAAGTAGATAGTCTGGCAACCATTTTTTTTCATATTCTATTTTGCCATGAGTAGTAATATGTTGATTGTCTATGGATATTAATGGTAACTTGTGAAGATGGGAAGATATGGCAGAGAGAGGTTCAAAATCAGTGATGATAATACTTGGGTTAAATTTTGCTATTATCTTTTTTACTTGAGCCAAACTTTTTGTTGCTTCAGGAGTTTTTTTAATATTTTCTAATATAGTCGTTGGATAATCAACTTTGTCTGCCTTATGAAAAAAACGAAGTCCAAATATTTCTTCCACGTCAAATTTTGGAGCTAGGTATTTTAGTCCTTGATGATAGGTTATTATTTTAACTTTGTGCCCTTTAGATTCTAGATAACTAGTTATTACATCCGCACGAGTTGCATGGCCAGAACCTTCACCGGCGACACCGAAAAGTATATTCATAAATTTAATTTTAGGAAGTAAATTTGTTTAATAATTGGTTTGTTTTCCATTTTTTAAATAAGGTTAAGCCAATAAACGAGATTAACGCTAACCCAGAAATTAAAATACTAGCCTGTTCTATTTTGGTGTTCATTTCTTGGTAGAGATGTCCGTAGAAGTATCCTAATGACACTAATAGTCCGCTCCAGATAATACCGCCGATTAAAGAGAAAAATAAAAATCTTTTTAGGGGCATTCTAATCATTCCGGCTGTTATAAATGTTATATAGCATAGACCGCTGCTAATTTTTACAAAGAAGATTATTTTTCCACCATGATTCTTAAAAAATTTACGTACCCGTTTTCTTTTTAATTCTAATTTTTTATGCTTGGCAATCCATTTTCTCAGGCGTCTATTTCCATACAGTCCAAAATAATAAAGTCCAATATCCATTGTTAAATCCCCAATCACTGAAAGCATAAAGACTATTTCTGTACGCAAAATACCCAAGGCAGCTAATCCACCACCAATGAGAGTAACAATTGGACCTTCAATAACCATTAAAGGATAAAGAATCCAATAGCCATATTGTTGAACAAAATTAAGGAGCTGTTGTTGCTCAATCATACAAATACGAAGTATTAATCAATTACAAAATAAGTATAGCATATTTTTAGTATTTAGTATTTAGTATTTAGTATTTAGTATTTAGTATTTTGGTGGTTTAGTTTAATTCCTCGTTTAGGGTGGTAATGCTAATATGTTAAAATGCTAACGTGTTAACATGAATTCTCATTGACCAAATACAGCATTGATGATAATATAATAATAGTAACGAAGGAATATAAATCTCAAAATACAAAAGTATCAAGGGGTTTAGATACAAGAATTAATTTGTAAATTTTTTATTATGGTCAATCAAGAAATTAGTAGTTTAATTAAAATGGCTGTAAATTATGGAGTCCCTATAGAAACAGTGGTATTAATTTTAATGTTACCAATTGTGGTAACAGTAATTACATTTTTTAGACAAATCGTTGGTATTAAAGCTTTTGGTATTTATACACCAGCAATGATTACTTTTGCTTTTTTTAGTATTGGATTACAGGCAGGTGATTTATTAAAAGGTATAAAATATGGTTCAGCTATTTTTATTATGGTCATTATCGTAGGTACTTTAAGTCGTATTTTTATGAGAAGATTTAGGTTACTTTATCTACCACGAATGGCTATAGTAATTACTCTAGTAGCTTTTGTTACATTGGCAATTTTGATGTTTAGTGGTTTTTTTCACAGAACTGGTTTAGCAAATGTATCAATTTTTCCAATTTTAATTATGATTACTTTAGTTGAAAAATTTGTATCTACTCAGATTGACAAAGGCTCAAGGGTGGCTATAATACTTTCTATTGAAACTCTTGTTATTTCTGTGATTGCTTATTTTATGATTAGTTGGCAACCTTTAATTATTGTTATTCAGCATTACCCGTGGGTGGTGCTGTTCACTATTATAGTTAATATATTTTTAGGACTTTGGAGCGGACTACGATTTACTGAATATTTTCGATTTAATAAACTTATTTCTAAATAAGTATGTTTTTAAAAAGCAAAAATATTTTGGGCATGAATGCTCGGAATTTAATTTATATCCGACCTAATAATTTAAAATCGGCTAAAAAATTAGCTGATGATAAGTTGCGTTGTAAAAGGGTTTTGAAAAGAGCAAGTGTTCCAGTGCCGAAATTAATTAGAAGTATTAAAACTCAAGAAGAGTTGGATAATTTTGATTTTAGTACTTTGCCAAATAGTTTTGTGTTAAAACCAAATTTTGGTTTTGGAGGAGATGGTATTTTAGTAGTTTATGGAAGAAAAAAGGGTAGTGAGAATGTTTGGGTTAAAGCAAATCGTAGTCCAGTTACTGAAGACTATTTAAGAGTACATATTAAAAATATTTTAGATGGTTCTTTCTCTAGGACAGATACTGCAGATATAGCTTTTTTTGAAGAACGTATTCAACTTTATAAAGAATTTAAGCCTTATACTTTCAGAGGAGTTCCAGACATTAGAGTTCTTGTTTATAATCGTGTTCCAGTTATGGCAATGATGAGAATTCCTACAGAAGTTTCTGGGGGAACTTCAAATTTGCATCGTGGAGGCATTGGCGTTGGTATCGATATGACAACTGGGGTAACAACTACTGCTATTCAGTATGGAAAAATTATTGAAAAAGCTCCAAGGGGTATGTTGTTAAGTGGAATTAAAATTCCACAATGGAAAGAAATTCTGGAATTAGCTATTAAGGCACAGGATGTTTCAAAATTAGGGTATTTGGGGGCAGATATTGCCATCGATAGAGAAAAAGGTCCAGTCTTTATGGAGTTAAATGCTCGACCAGGTCTGTCTATTCAAGTGGCTAATCAGGAAGGATTAGTAGCAAGATTAAATAGAGTGGAAGGATTAAAAATAAAGACAGTAAGAAGAGGAGTAACGTTGGCTCAAAATTTATTCGGTGGAGAAATTGAGGAAGAAATTGAAAGTTTGTCTGGAAAAAGGATTATTGGTACACATGAAAAGATAAAAACTATTGGAAGAAATCAACGTGAAATTAAAGTTGAAGCTAAAATTGATACAGGTGCTAGTTTTACTTCTATGGGATTGGAATTAGCTAGAGAGCTTGGGTTTGAGGAAACTATAGATAAGTATGAGGAAGTTATTTCTAATTATAAAAGTTGGGATGATTTAAAAGAAATGAATATTAAAGAAAGAGAAGCTTTGTTTAAAAACATTCCTTATTTAGCTGATATGGCTATTATTCATTCTTCTCACGGAACTAGCTATCGTCCATTGGTTAGGATTAAAATTGTTATGGACAAAAGAACTATTCCTGCTTTAGTGACGATAATCGATCGAGGACATTTAAAATACCCAATGATTATTGGAAAGCGAAACTTAAAAAGATTTTTGGTGGAGGTGAAGTAGTATAAAGTAGTCCGCCCTAGGCAGATCAGTCTAAATGGCTGAAAAGTATAAAATTAAAATAAATATTAGAAAATGAAAATAATTTCAGTAACAGGCACAAAAGGAAAGACAACGGTTGTTAGGGCGTTAGATTTTGTGTTGGCGAAAAGTGGCATAAGAACTTTGCGAGTAGATACTGATGGACATTATATTAATGGAAAACAAAAAAGCACCTTAGAGGAAAGTAAAAAACTTTTTATGTTAGTACCGACTGTGTGTCCGGGAAAATATTTATTAGATGCTAGGAAAATGTATCCTGATTTTACGGCTGTTTTTGAAACAGCTATTGGCAGTAGTGCTAGTGCTGGGCTTGGTTACGGTTTACATCAAATTGGGATTTTTACTAATATTTTGGAGGACCATTTGAAGGCTAGTAAAAGGTTGCAAACTAGAATGGATTTGGCTAAAGCTAAGAGGTTTATTTTTAATAGAATTGATGTTGATGGGACAGTTGTCTTTAATGCTGATGATAAATATGTTTGTTCGCAAATTGGGGCAGTTCCAAAATTTAGAAAGCCAGTTTATTTTTTACCAGCAGGATTTGATTTTAAATATTTTGATTTGAAAAAACATTTAAAAAGTGGCGGGGAATATGTTACGGTGGAAGATGGATGGGTTGTAGTAAAAAATGATAAAAAAACAAATAAAATTATTGCCGTTGATGAAATTGTGTGGACCTTTAATGGAGCTTTTAGGCCTTCAATTTTTAATTTGATGTTTATTATTGGGGGAATTTATGTTCATAACGGAGGAAGAGTTACTGATAAAAATAAGAAGTACTTAAAACAATATCGCTTTGATAAATTTGGTGGAAGATTGACTTTGTTGGAAAATCGAAAAGGGGTTAAGATTCTAGTAGATTATGCTCATGAAAAATTTTCTTTAGAGGAAGTTGCCAAGTTGGGTAAGGCAATTGCTAAAGAAAAAGTTATGGGCGTGGTAAGATTGGCTCCGGACCGACAGGATGAGGTGATTTATGAGACTGGTGAGTATATTGCTAATAAATACGATGATTTAATTGTTTATGATAAGATTGATGGAGTAGTACGTAAAGAATACAAGGGACGAAAAAGTTTTTTTAATAGAAAAATTGGAGAAGTTTCTAAAATATTTTACAAAGGAATTAAGGAAAATAAAAAAACAGGACAAGTTGAACGAATTATTAGAGAAGATTTGGCAATTAAAAGGGCCAGTAAAATTTCTAAGGAAGGTGATTTGGTGGTAGTTATTTGCGGAGATGATCATAAAAGAACTGTGAAATTAGTGCAAAAATATTTTAAGGCAAAATTTATATAATTAGTTAGAAAAATATAATGGTAAGATTTTTTTTATTTACGGATAATCCTAAGGATCAGAGGGCGACAAGATTTAGAGAAGAGTGTCAAAAGCGAGATATAGAATTAAAATTGATAAATATTTATAGGGCTGTGCTGACAGATAAAAGTATTTTTGATGAATATGGTGAAGAGATTGTGATAGAAAAGCAAGATATTGTTTGGGCTCTTTCCAATTTAACGACAGGGCATTTTATCGCTCGTAAATTAAAAATGCAGGGAATTAAAATTTGGCCAGATGCTGGAGCGGTTGATTTTGCTGACAAGTTTTTCACAAATATGTTTTTTACGACAATTGGAATACCGACTCCTAGAACAGTATTGATTAATTCATATCATCTTGATAAGACAGTGGAAAAAGTTGGTTGGTGGCCTTGTGTTATAAAGAAGAATGTTAGTACAGTTGGCAAATTTGTAGAGATTGTAAATAGTGAACAAGAGGCGGTTGAATTTATTAAAGATGCTTTTGATAAGGCTAAAAAGAATGTATTGCCTTTAAATCGTTTGCGATTTTTATTGCAGGAATTTATTAAAGAAGCGGCCGGAACCGATTATCGTGTCCTTTGTATTAATGGAAAGGTTATTGGAGCAATTAAAAGAGAGGCTCAGGAAGGGTTTAAATCTAATGTTTCTTTAGGGGGGACAGCCATCCAGGTGGAGGTTGATGAAAAATTAGAAGCCTATTCTAAAAAAATTATGAAAGAGGGAAAACTGTTCTATGCTGGAATTGATTTTATGAAAGTCGGTGATGAATATTTGGCGATTGAGGTAAATACTTCAGCACAATTTAAAGGTTTTGAAGGAGCGACTGGAATTGATGTGGCAAAAATCATAGTGGATGAATTACTAGAGAGAATCAAAAAATAACCAAAAAATAATTAAAAAGTAATTATAAAAATATGGTGGAAAATTTAGACGCTAAACTTTCTAAAAAAATTGAACAACATGGCGAAAGGAGTGGGCCTGAGAATGAACCCAAAGATAGATTTGATCGTTATGAAATTATTGAAGGTAGAATAAAGAATGTTTTATTACAAATTATTTCAGCGGAGTATTATAAATTACCGATAAAAGAAAAAAATGATGATTTCAAAATATCAGCAGAAAAATTCAGTAAAACAAAAGAGGGAGTGGCTTTTGCAGAGAGTGTAATGGAGCAATTTAAGAAGGGTTTATTAGCAGATGGAGAAGATATGCTCGTAGATTATCCAACTGTTTTGGCTACGGTAATGAAGAATCCAAAAATTAAAGGGCTGATTGATCCAGATGCAACGAAGACAAAAAAGAGTGTAGATAATCCAGAGCTAGATAAAGCTATTAAAAATTATCAAATGGAGATAATTGAAATAGTCAAAGAACTAATGAAGGATAATAAGCCATTTTTGCATATGCTAATATCTGAAAGAAAGGCTGTTGAAAATAATGATATTGTTATTGCTGGAGGAATGCGTAATCAAAATTTTCCAGCGGATCCTAGAATTTTGAGATGGTTTCAGGATAAATTAGAGAATAGATTAAAAGAGAATGATATAAAGGGTATGTCAGTTAAAATTGCTACCGAAGGAGAACCAATTTGTGGATCTTCCGTACATGTCAAACGACGGGAGGCACTGGGTGCATTATATCAGTTTATTAAAATAAAAGTTCCAACAGCACTATTAAAAGATCAGCACAATAATACTGTAGCAGCCATTGCAGAAATTGCTAAAGAATTTCAAGAAGATTTCCCAGATGAACAATCTTTAGAAACGTATTTAGAAAAAAATACAACAGAAGAAGATAGGTTACGCTTAGAAGGAATTTTATGTAAGCAGGCAAATATTTATACTGAGAATCAAATTGGAAATGATGAAGTTGCTTTAAGTCAAAACTTGAGATTAAGTTTAGGTATAACAATAGGGGAAGAGGTTGAGGTTCTTACAGAAAGCGGTGAAAGCTATGATTTTAGAGTGGTCAGAGCGAAGAAAATTAATGGAGAGATGCCTCGAGTGCCGATGTTTTCAGATAAAGCAGGTATTGATGTTGGACATAATGTTCGTGTCAAAAAAATAAAACATAACTAATCCTGATGAAAAAAGTAATTTTTAGTATATTGGGCGTCAGTATGGTCTTTGGGCTGGGTTTTTTTGCGTACAAAGCTTATAAAATAATAGAATATAATAATTTACCAATTTGGGAAAAGAAAATTAACACCGCACAGGATATAAAAATTGGTATTATCACAGACACTCACGTACACCCTAAAAGAATTAGTCGTCAAGGAAGAAAAGAGGAAGCCCCAAGATATTTAAATGAGAAAAACGTAAAACCGATTAGAAATTTTGTAAAGCAAATGCAAAAATTTCAGCCAGAATTTATAGTTCACCTTGGAGATGTTATTGAAGGAACTAATGATGAAGATTATGTTGGGTCAAAAGGTGTTAAGTTAGTCAAAAAGGAGCTTGATAAAACGGGGGTACCAGTTCATTGGGTGGCCGGTAATC
>Ga0256845_1001866_pt1 | contig 16251 bp, 13 predicted proteins | sample RiftiametaG_FD_189101 | JGI IMG/M metagenome (GOLD analysis project Ga0256845, IMG submission 189101) | Tube worm associated microbial communities from hydrothermal vent at the East Pacific Rise, Pacific Ocean - Riftia | ecosystem: Host-associated > Annelida > Integument > Unclassified ...
TCCTCCAGCGTTACGCAAAAAAGAACAAAAAGGATATTAAAGGATTTCATCCCCAGACCCTGCTCTTAATGTCCCGTTATTCCTGGCCGGGAAATATTCGCGAGTTGGAGAACGCCATTGAACGTGCGGTCATTCTCTGCCCCGGAGAACAAATCACTCCCAGGGAACTCCCCCCCCAGGTCTTACCCGACAATTTCACAATAGATTCGACAACCGAGATTCCCCAAAACGGACTTACACTAAAAAACATGGAGAAGGAAGCAATTCGCACCACCTTGAAACAGACCGAAGGCAATAAATCACAGACAGCTAAACTTCTCGGTATTGCCAGACAAACATTGCTTAATAAAATTAAGGAATACGAATTATAATTCCGAGATCAACCCGTCCAGCCCACACGTCACGCATCAATATCTCAGCAACGCCAATACACAACAGTGTCCTCCACAAAACACAAGCCTTTCTCGGGGCTTGTCCGAGTAAAACTCCCTGCCCAGAAATTAGGCAACATCACCTCAATATTTGTTAAAGACCCTGCCTGAATATAAGACAGCAAACAACTGCCTCAAAAAACGAAAATCCAAAAGTATAGCGATATCACATTGCTTTTACTGGGCTATTTACACATTATTTAAACAAAAAAGTTACTGGCATGTCCTTTGTAATAACCAGGCAACAAACAACCATTTTATTGACGGAGAAAAAAATGATGCACTCAGGATATTCAGGCTTTGGTTACAACGGAAACTGGTTCTGCGGCCCCGGCGCCTTTTTTCCCGGCCCTATTGGCTGGATAGTCACACTCCTCTTCTGGGCACTGCTCATCTACCTGGCTGTCAAGTTTTTCAAAGCTGTCTTTGGTGGCAAGTCAGGAGGAGACGTATCCCGGCTCGACAAGCTGAAAGAACGATATGCACAGGGCGAGATCGATGAAGACGAGTATAACAGAATGAAAGTAGCAATTCGTTAATGCCTGCTCCACAGAACTCATGAAAAACAAGAGATCGAAGGTTCTTTTATTAACAGGGTAAAGACAATGAAACGACGCACATTTTTAAAAAGAAGTCTCGCTGCACTGGCCCTTGCGGGGGCGGGCAACAGCGCTCTGAGCTTACTCAGAAGACCGGGATTTGCAAAACAGGCACTGGCCGGAGATTTCAGCGAACCCCTGCCGATACCACCGCTACTGGAAAATCTTGATACGACCGGTAAATCTGCGCTTTTCACGATGAACGCACAACGGGGAAATGTCAGTTTTTTCCCAGACAAAACAACACCAACTTTAGGTTACAATGGTAGTTTTTTGGGGCCTACGATCCGGGTCAGAAAGGGACAACGTTTCCAGATTAAGGTCAATAATAATCTGTCACAAATCACAACCCTGCACTGGCACGGCCTGCACGTCCCCGCCCGTTGGGATGGCGGTCCACGACAGCCGATTCTTGCAGGAACAGCATGGAGCCCCGACTTTGTCATCAAACAGGAGGCCGCAACCCTCTGGTACCATCCCCACGCCATGGGTTTGACTGGCGAACAGGTATACCACGGTCTTGCCGGAATGTTTTTCATTGAAGATGAGGTTTCAGACAGCCTGAATATTCCGAAAACCTATGGTGTGGACGACATCCCCCTGGTAATCCAGGATCGGCGTTTTTTTGCGGATGGCCAGTTTGCCTATGTCCAGAACATGCACGATGTAATGAATGGTGTTATCGGTAATTATCTGCTGGTCAACGGCACGATACAACCAACACTCACTATCCCCAAAGGACAGGTGCGACTGCGACTGTTGAATGGTTCTAACTCATCCATCTACAGAATAGGTTTTGATGACAAACGAACCTTCCATGTCATCGCATCCGACGGAGGTTTTCTCGAACGCCCAGTGCCAATGAATAACATCATGCTCTCTGCCGGTGAACGTGCAGAAATTCTCGTAGATTTCTCGGGAGAAAGTGCATTTGCCCTCATAAGTCTGCTCGTTGAACAGATGGGAAGCAGAACCTTTGAAGCCATGAGAATCGCCGTAAAAGGAACGCCTGAAGTCACAACACTGATACAGACCCTGCGCAAAACAGAAAAAATCCCTGAAGGAGAAGCTACAGTCCACCGTAGCTTCATCATGGAAACGATGTCCATGGGCCGCCGGGGGCGGATGGGCAGAAGACTTACAATAAATGGCAAGAAAATGGATATTAACCGGATTGATGAACAGGTCAAACTCGGATCTACTGAAATATGGGAGATCACCAACCGTTCAGCCATGATGATGAGCATGCCCCACTCCATGCATCTGCACGATGTCCAGTTTCAAATCCTCTCAAGAAATGGGGCTGCCAGCACTCCACGAGCAGGGACGAAAAGACACCGTACTGATTATGCCTGGGGAAACAGTACAAATCATCAGCCGCTTCCATGATTATACCGGCATTTATATGTACCACTGCCATCTACTGGAACATGAAGATGATGGCATGATGGGCCAGTTTGAAGTGGTCACGTAATGAACTGCGCGTGGGGATATATCTGGTATGGTCGTTACTTTTACCACGGCAGACTGCTTTTGCTTTCTCTTTTTGTTGGCATTACGATTGCTCTTTCCTTTTTGCTATTGCGAAAACAACAGCAAAAATCATGCCCCGGCTGCAACAGTTCCATAGAAGAAGCATATTTACGCTGCCCTGAATGTGGTCAAGGGCTAAAAAGCCACTGCCCCGGTTGTTATAAAATTATCGAGTATTCCTGGAGGATATGCCCACACTGCAGCACATCTCTTCACGCAAACGATAGTGGTAAATGCAGTAAATTAATACAAACAGATGTTTAAAAATGTAGATAGAAGTCTGCTACAGCACATCCCATTTGGGAAATCAACAGGAGAAAAAAATGAAAAATGAAATTAAAAAAACCGTAATCGTATCAATTCTGGCCCTCGGACTTTTAGTGGGCCCCGCATTTGCTCAAAACGCCAACACCACACAGCAACAACAGATGAATAACAATATGATGGGTGGAGGTATGCAGGGCGGAGGCATGATGGGTCGAGGCATGCAAGGGCGAGGGATGCAAGGCAATGGCATGATGGGCCAGGGTAACTGGAACAATATGGGCTGTAACGGCATGATGGGCGGATCAATGATGAACCAGATGACTCCGAATCAGCAACAATCTTTCATGGATGCAACCACTGAATTACGCCAAAAAATGATTGATCTTCGCTTTGCCTATAGAGAAGCAATGCGTAATCCCAATACCGACCCAAAAGAACTGGCAAAAATAGAAAAACAGATGCTTGATATTCGTTCACAAATGATGGGCAAGATGGAGAATATGCAGGCGAAGTAATTATCGCTCCACCATCTACCCGGCACCCCACAAAACGCGCATGACCCTCGGAGTCTGGCGCTTACCTGTGGGGTGTTGGATTACTGCTGATATTATCTGGAGTTATTATGCCAGTATTTCATATGAAACAGGTTGAAATAAAATGGAAAATTTTGACTATTGCACTTCTGGTAATCGGCGTCAGCAGCATACATGTTTTCGTTTCCAGAGATTTTGAAAAAGGGCATATAATAGCCCGAGAACTCTATTTTCTGCCCATCATCCTTAGTGCTTTCTGGTTTGGCCTGCGGGGTGCCTTGATAACATCGGTCACCATTACTCTCTTTTACCTTCCATACTCGGCAATGCACTGGCGCGGCTTCGTCCCTGGCGATCTCGATCGATTGCTGGAAATAATTCTCTTTAATGTCGTTGCCGTTGTCGTAGGTCTCCTCCAGGACCGACAAAAAGCTCGAACCAGAGAAAAATTTGAATCTATCCGGGCCATGGCAGCAACAGTTGCCCATGAAATGAACACTCCTCTTTTTGTTGCCACAGGTACTCTTGAACTTCTCCATGATGATTTTGAAAAAGATTCAGAACCATATATCGAAATAGACGCTGTTATGAAAAATTTGCGAGAACTCAAAGAGATGATAAAGAGGATTTCTAAGATAGAAAACGTGGTAACCAGGGATTATGACGGTACGTCCAAGATTGTTGATATAGACAGAAGCTGATGGCTACGTTATTCGCGCAACTACAACCGTTATATCATCAAGGCTCCCGCCCTGCAGAGACGCATCAAGCAATTTTGCATTACAATGGGAAAGTTGCTCCGTTGACAGCACTATTTCAACCATTTCTTCTTCTGTAACAACACTATGAAGACCATCTGTACAGAGAATAAAAATATCGTCGGCGAGTATCTCAAATTCGCCGCTGTCGATACCGTTATCCATACCACCAACACATTGATCCAGAACATGTCTCATGGGATGAGTTAACGCAGCTTCGACAGAAACATCTCCCCAGTCGATCAAATCCTGCAAAAATGTATGATCTCGTGTTATCTGCCGTAAAATACCATTTCTGACGAGATACATCCGGCTATCGCCGACATGTGCCCAATACACTCTTTTTTGTCCAATAATCGCTGCAGTTACGGTGGCTCCCATCCCTTCGAGTTCGGAATTGTTTTCCACTTTGTTTCTGATAATCATGTCAGCCTGATTTATGGCGTCTGACAAAGGCGCTGGGGTATCAATACTGCCAGTTTCTATGGCACCCAGGCATCTCATGATATCTTCGGCTGCGATATCTCCACCAGGATTTCCGCCCAGTCCGTCGGAAACGGCAAAAAGAAGCGTACTCTCATTGAGATCGGTGACTAAAAAACGGTCATCATTTTTAGCTCTGTCTTTTCCAGTGCGGGATATTATGCTCTTTTCGTTTTCATCGACTCCTGCAAGGACTAGTTGAATATCACTCCGCAGTTCATGTACCGTCTGATAACGATTTTCCGGTTTTTCTGCTGTAGCCTTTTCAATGATACTGCTCATATCTTTTAAAAAGGCAGTCTGTGGTTTTTCAATACAAACGGAGGTAAACGGTACCGCATTCTTGGTCAGTGTACCGTTTACTGCTTCATAAAGAATCTTTCCCAAGGCGTAAATATCCGCAGTATAGTCGGCATATTTAAAATCAGCACACTGCTCAGGCGACATATAGGCCAGTGTGCCAAGCATTTCAATGGAGCAGGTAACAGCCTTCATATGTTGAGATCGGGCAAGGCCAAAATCAGCAATTTTCGGTGTATCACCATCCAGAAAAATATTTTCCGGCTTCAGATCACGATGGACAATTTTATTGTTATGCAACACCTCCACACCATCAATCAACGGCATAAAATAGTCTCTCACCCATTGACGATAAAGCTCAGGCTCATCATCAAGACCATCTTCAGTTAGTGAAAATCGCAGAGAGTTTCCAGGAATAAATTCCATAACAATATAGGCTATGTGAGACTCTTCACCACCATCCTGCTCCACCACTTCGCCATAATCATAGATAGTCAGTATGTTGGTATGACGAACCTGTGCCATTGTCTGCACTTCACGCTGGAACCGACCAAAGGCAATTTCGAGTTCATCAGGATCTCCGGCTATCTCTGACATGACATCTTCAGAGATTATTTTTATTGCCACATCCCGCTTCAGATTCGTCTGGTGTGCACGGTACACCTCACCCATGGCTCCCTTGCCAATGCGTTCAATAATAATCCATTTATTGTCCAGAACTTTGCCGGGCTTGAATGTGATATTATGGGAATCACCCATGAAAACCTCTTCTAACTGGTTATATGACTCTATTTTTCTGATATGTTGGAATCGCTGACCTTCCCCCACATAGTAATACATGCCGGCAATTGTTAATTCAAGAGGATTACAACAGACAGAAATTTCAACAACATGGTCCTTCAATGCCAAGCAACTCATTAATCACACCGCGCACACATCCCTCACCGGCTTCCACACTAATTGCAGACACGGGGCAATTGCGCATACATGCACCACATTCCATGCAGAGATTACGGGCGGACATTACGGCCTTTTTTTCTTCAATGATAAAAACGGAATGGGGGCAAACCTGCGTACACATACCACAACCAATACACCTCTCCATGTCGCATTCGAGTGTCACCACATCTTCTAAATATTGCAATTGTGTCATTGTATTTTTTCCATAATTCATATCAACCTAGCCACAGAGAAGCAACCCAGAAACCAACCCCGCAGACAAGAGAGAAAAATTGAATCGGCATGGCCCTCAACATTTCCTTTCGAACACCGTTCAGTGATGTGTAGGTTGATGCACCGGTAAACGCCATACCAAACCATGAGGAAACAGCCAGAGTAACTAACGGCCAGGAACTCTTTTCAAGAAGTGAGTAGTCCATCTCATAAAATCCAAAAAAACCAAAAACCAGCACAAAAAGAACAAGGCCGCAAAAAGCTCCTTTCACACTGAAGGCCCGACCGGGAACCCAGGGAAGCAACAGTGGAGAAACAATAGTACCCGCAACAATTCCAGTCAAAAGAGCAAGAGAAGGCGGCATACCGTGCAGCTTCATATTGAGCAGGAAAGAATCATCACCTATAAAACCGGCCAGAAGAAGAAAAACAACAATAAAGGGAAGCCCCTGCTGCAAAGCCTGCATAACCTCAACAGGAATCAGAACAAATCGTTCTCTTAATGGAAATTTTTTAATACGCATCTGGGGGCTCGCCATACAGCCATTATCGAGAAATTCAGGTAGATCCTGCAGCATGACAGGGCCATAACTAATAGAAAATCCGCTGTACTTTTTTACCTCAAACGCGGCAACTCCTGTTGCACCGAGCGGGGGCACAATCAAACGATTATGGTTAACAAGATCGAAAAGCCGTGAAGCCTGAATACGATCCACCATCTCTTCAGTACCAAAGGTGCCTTTACCAGCTGCGCACCAGACATTTATTCCCTTCGTATCCAGAACCAATATCCAGCATGACCTGCCGGTCATTGTCTGGCGAAGAAGATCAAAACTCATCTTATAATTTGCTGTCACCAGCACAGGGCTGTCTGCTGTCGGTTTCCCAAGCCCATAGAGCCCGGGCTCAACTGTAAAATGATCGCGGCCAATATTCCAGCGCACCAGATAATGGCCGCGTTTGTCCCGCCAGAACAATTCAGAACCCACCAGGGGAATATTACCTATTTTGCTTTCCAGAATGCCAATAACAAAGGGCTGTGTAACTGAGGGAAGAGCAAATTCACCTGCACCCTTCGGCACCGGTTTGGCCATTGGTAAAACCAGCGCAGGAGAGCCATCGGTTTCAGCACCAGTCATATCTTTCTTTCCTTATTGATCTCTGACAACGGTTGAATCTGCACTGGAACTGCTGTTTGACATGCGTTGCCACAACCGCAGGCCGCATCTTCATCGCTTTCATGTCCGTGATCGTGACCATGATGACTATGATCAGTAGAACAACCATCCGAGGAACAGCCACAGCCATCTCCTTTGCCAAACCAACCGAGAACAATAGTATAGAGTGGACGAACAGAGAGTGAAAGCAAGATCAGAGTGGCTGTAAGCATCAACCAGGCCGGTAACACTTCGGCTGCCTGCCCTACGGCGGCAACTGCGGATATACCAAGGGAAAGATAGATAGCATCAACTGCAAGCCCGCAAAGAACACTGACAACTGCAATGGAAATAAGGTAAAGAGCTGTAGCACGTTTACCGAGCAAACCAACCAGAACAGACAGTGAGGTAATGTTTGTAGCAGGCCCAACCAGCAGAAAAACCAGAGCTGTCCCCGGACTGACACCTTTCATAATGAAGGCAGCGGCGATGGGAGTTGAAGCTGTAGCACATATATAGAGAGGGATACCAAATGTCAACATAAGCAGCATTGAACCAAATCCGCCGCCCAGATATTTTGCTATCACGGCATCGGGCACCAAAACACTGATCAATCCCGCCAGCAGAATTCCCACAAAAAACCAGCCGGCAAGGTCGGCCCAGAGATCTGTTGCTGCGTATTTAATCCCTATACGAAGTTTTTCAATCAACCCATGGTGTCGTTTATGTTCCTCTGGGGGACAGTCATTTCCATCGCAACAGTTATCAATGGGACAACTCAAATCAGGAGTTGGCTGCTTATCTTTGTCGGGCAGGTTTAAAAAATTTTCAGCGCTTCCTGCCACAAAAGCGGAAATAAAGGCTGATACTGGTCTTGCAACAGTCATGATTGGGTCGAGCAGGGCCCAGGTGATTGAGATGGAGTCCACACCGGATTCAGGAGTAGAAATAAGAAAAGCCGTGGTGGCTCCATTGTTGGCACCCTGTTTTTTCAACGAAGTCGCAGCCGGCAAAACCCCGCAGGAGCAAAGGGGAATCGGGATACCAAGCAGAGCAGCTTTAAACACCGAGCTAAAACGACCATTACCAAGATGGGCTGCCACGTACGCAGGTGAGAGAAACATCTTTAGCATGCCGCCAATCAACAATCCAAATAAAATATAGATGGAAGCCTGCTGAAGCATGTCCCAAGAAGACAAAACAACATCATACATAAAAGTAAACATAAGCGATTCCCGGATTAACTGTTGGTTTGAAACTCTTCATGGAGATGTTCAAGAGCAAGATGGACAAGCAAGCTGACATGGTTATCATTGAGCCGGTAATACAGAACCGGCCCGTCCCGCCGGTTACTGACAAGTTGCAATTGTCGCAGCTGCCGCAATTGATGACTGACCGCAGATTCACTGACTCCGAGGAAAAGTGCCAGATCGCAGACACACATTTCTTCCTGGTCGAGAGCCCAGAGAATCTTTAGTCGATTTGGATCGCCCATGGCTTTAAACAAAGCCGCTAACTGTTGATTAACCTTTTCAGACAAAGCCTGTTCACGTGCGCTCTGTACCCTTTCTTCGTGGATGCAGCGGCAGTCACATTGTTCATTTTCTAGTAATACGTTATTTTCTGTCATCGCTTTTCCTTATCTCGGCAAACATATGATCATTTGTTCATATAAGTAAAGCAACACTTGTACATTGTCAAGACAAAGAACAGAGGAACTCTGGAAACATTCCCCTCGCGCCCAAAATCATACCAGAGCTTCGATGACCTATTCCAGAGTCGCTACCATTTCATTGTCTGACAGGATACAATTTTATAACACGATCCAATTCAACCTGGCTGCTTCCCTTCAGGGAACGTATCAAGCACATCACGAATAACTCTGGACAAATCATTCATGGTAACCGGTTTCATCATCATGCCCCGAATGCCAAGAGCTGCAGCCCGGGATTCAGAAAGCACTTCACTGAAACCGGAGCAGAGAATAATAGGTATTTCGGGGCGAATTTTAATCAGTTCCCCGGCAAGTTCATCTCCAGACATATTCGGCATGGTGAGGTCAGTTAAAACGAGATCAAACGAATCAGGACGAACTTTGAACAGTTCAAGAGCATCCTGGCTACTGCTTCGTGCCGTTACCCGATAGCCAAGAAATTCCAGCAACTGTTGCTCGATATCGAGAACATCCTTTTTATCCTCTACCAGCAGGATACGCTCATCTCCTCCGGATACAGCTTGAGATGAAGTATGTTCTGCCTCGCAAATAGCTTCTATTGCCGGGAGGTACACGCGAAATTCAGCTCCCTTACCCGGCTCACTGGAGACACTGATATGACCATTATGTCCTTTAACAATACCGTGGATAATTGCCAGCCCGAGTCCAGTACCTTTATCTTTGTCTTTTGTCGTAAAGTATGGATCAAATATTCTCGGTAATATGTGTGAATCAATTCCGGAACCAGTATCCGCCACAGTTAGACAAACATACGTTCCCGGAACCATCTCCGGGCTCATTAAATCACGGGTTTCCAGTTCAATCTTCTTTAGAGTAACTGTGAGTGTTCCTTTCGTTTCCTCCATAGAATGAAAAGCATTTGTACACAAATTCATTAGAACCTGACTCATTTGTGTTGGATCTGCCATCACCAGGCCACAATTATTACTGATATACCTGCTGATTTTAATGGTTACAGGTAACAGGGAGCGAACCAGCTTTAAATCTTCTTCTATGACTGACTGCATTTTCAGAGGTTTCTTTTCATGATCACTTTGACGACTAAAAGCCAATATTTGAGCAACCAAATTTCTCGCAGTTCTGGCACCCGCCAAAATTCTGGTCAACCCCTGACGTAATTGACTGCCCTCGGGAGCCTCCAGCAACAGCATCTCGGTGTAACCAAAGATGGGGGAAAGAATATTGTTAAAATCATGGGCGATGCCGCCAGCCAGGCTGCCAATAGCCTCCATTTTTTGAGCCTGCTGCAGTTGTGCCTCAAGTTGCAGTTTATCTGTGATATCACGTTTAACAGCAACGTAGCTTACTATTTCACCCTTGTCTGAAAAAACAGGAGAAATGGTTGCCTCTTCAGTAAATTCTGACCCAATTTTTTTGATATTGACCAGACGGCCACTCCAGGTTTTTCCTCCGGAGATGGTCTTCCACAGGTCGCGATAAAACATATCATCGTGTTTTCCACTTCTTAAAATACGCGGGTTTTCTCCCAGAGCTTCCTCGCTAGAATATCCTGTTATCTTTTCAAAAGCGGGGTTAACATAGGTTATCAAGCCTTCAGCATCGGTAATTACAATTGTTTCAGTGGATTGATCTATAGCCATGGCTCTGCGTTTGAGCGCTGTCTCCATCATCTTAATCTGACTAAGATCTACAATCAGGCCCCGCAACCCAGCCGGTTTATTGTCCTGAAAAAACCGGTTGGAATGAACAACAACTGGGAACCTATGACCATCTTTTCTCACAACGGTGTATTCTACACCGCCTAAAACCTCCCCGTTCATTATTGCCTGCATATTTTTCAGTGCCCTGTCACGCTCCTCCGGCACCATCATATCCAGAGCATTAAGTCCTTTGGCATAATCTTTTTGCGTATACCCAAAAAGATCAAATGCTGTTCTATTTGCAAAGGAGACGTTTCCTGCCAAATCTGTTTCAAAAACAATCTGGGGTAACGAAGCCACAAGATCCTTATATTTTTGCTCACTTCGTTTTGCCTCTTCCTCTATCAGCTCAAGGGTTCTGATTCTTTGCTCAAGTTCTTCATACGTAGGTTTCTCAGCCATAAAAAGAACCTCCGGATAACAATCGGTTAACTCCATCAATCATCACGACGACGCCTCTCAATCGGCAAGCGAATGATAAACTTGGCCCCCTGCCCTACCACGGACTCCACATTCATGGTCCCACCATGATTCTCAGAAATAATAAAATAGGAAACACTGAGACCAAGGCCTGTGCCAACACCCACCGGTTTCGTGGTAAAAAAAGGTTCGAACATCATTTTACGGGTGGTTTCATCCACACCCGGACCATTATCAGCAATTTCAATACAGACCTTTTGTTGCTCATCTTCAAACCATGTTCGGATCGTAAAACATGGTTTTTCGGTTGCCGCCATCTGCATAGCCTGGGCACCATTCTTCAAAATATTCAGATAAACCTGCTGAATTTTCTGTGCTTCGCATGGAACCGGCGGCACATTCTCTCCGTATTCTTTAACAACTTTAATCTGCCTGAAATCATAATCTTTTTTCAAATCATAATCTGTCCCTGCCAGCTCAACAGCTTGATCGAATAATACAGATAAATCATGGCTTGACCTGGCAGCATCTCCTTTTCGAGCAAAATCAAGCATACTTTTAACAATATTTGCCGATCGTATTCCTGAATCTCTAATGGTGCTCAACATTCGAGGAATACCACGCTTTTCCATATAACATCGCACCACATCCATGGTGATTCCACATTCCGCGGCGGCCCGGTCATTTGCAGGGAAATTACCGGTCAAACGATTTGTCATAACCTCAGCACTCTGCATCATTCCTGCCAATGGATTGTTAATCTCATGGGCCATGCCCGCTGCCAGTCCTCCAACAGAAAGCATTTTCTCACTCTGAATCATCATTTCTTCCATCCGTACCCGCTCCGTCACATCATCAATACGAATAACTGCACCTTCCACACCATTTGCAGTCAATGGATAGATAGTCACATCTTCGTAACATGTCTCACCCTCTTTCTGATAAGCTCTCTTGGAATCAATCTGCAACTCACGTGTTTGGATTGCTTCTCGTACACGTATCATTTCTCCGGATAAATGCGGAAAAGCTTGAATAAAAGAGCTGCCAACAGCTTTATCTGCAGTAATACCGGTGATACGCATTGCCTCCGTATTCCATTGTGTAATATTTCCCTCCAAAGTAACACCGACCAGTATGGACGGCATTGAATCAAAAACATTCTTCAGATAATTTCGAAGACGACGTAATTCTTTTTCATTTTGCTTTTCCTCAGAAATATCTCGGATAATTGTCGAAAGATAACCAAGGCTGCCATCCTCATTTTCATGCGACATAATAACTTGGGAAACAGGAAACTCCTTTCCATCTCTTCCTAACAATGCAGTTTCACCTTTCCAGGCTGTATCTACAATGGCTCCAGGGATCCCAAACCTATTAATCTTAGTTAGAGCCCATATTGGATAAATGTCCTGTATGGATTTTTCATTTAAAGGTTCATTGTCTCCCCACCCAACCATTTTCCTCCCGGCTTTGTTCATATAAATAATTTTCTCATCAGCACCGGAAATTGCGACAAGATCACTCGTTGACTCCAAAATTGTCGTTAATCGCTGCAGATCAGAAATTTTTCCTTTAATTGCATCACGCATTTCCTCAAAGCTGTTCGCCAGAGTACCGAGTTCATCTCGCCGGGACATATGAAAATCTTCTTCCAGATCACCTTTAGCAATACATTGCGTTGCATCACGTAAATATCTAATAGGCGCAAGAATGGCTCGTGACAGGATAACATTTAAAACAACCAGCATTACCAGCAAAATAGAGCCAAGCAAACTTGCAAAAATTAAATACGATATCCGCTGATCATATTCTACATTTTCAAGGGAGTATTCCACCTGGATAAAACCAAGCTTTTCTCCTAAAAAATCAATCTGCTGCGAGAAAATCAAACCTGTTATCTTCGGTTTTTTATTCCTCTGGATATGCTCGTGTTGTCTGATTTTTTCCATATGTTGAGAAGATAAATCCTGTGTCGCAAAAACAGCACCATCGGAAACCAAAATCTTTCCAGCAGCATCAAACACAGTAATACCAATAATTCCATCAACTTTCCGCATCTGTCGCAATCGAATTGTTAATGCTTTTAGCCGCGAATCAAAGATTTCATTGGCCAGTTGCTCCATATCCCTCTCCACCAGCGTCTGCAGCAATATCTCAATACTGCGAATCGCCGTTTGAAAACGATGTTGCTGAAAAGGCAATTGTATGGCAGTAAAAATGACAGCTATCAGGAGAAAAGTGACAATAATCGCTCCATTAATCTTATGCCGTAGCGTCAGTTTCATAATTTATTTCTATTGCAAAAGCTGCAGGTCAATATCCAATTCATTACAGGTTAAGGCCTCATAGTTTTCACATAACGTGAAGATCCTTTATCAAACTGTAAAATAACAACAGGTTTAATGGGATCACCATTTGCATTAAAAGTAATATTGCCCGTCACACCGGGATAATCGCGCGTTGCAGCCAGAGCATTTCGAATTTTCCAAGGTTCCAATGAATCCGCCCGACGGACAGCGTCCGCGAAGAGAAAAACCATATCATAGGCCAGCGCCTGATCGGACTCTTTAATTGTGCCATTTTTGTTCTCATACTCAGCTACAAACTGGCGACTCCGTGTATTCGCATTATCTTTATGCCAGTGACCTGAATAATAGTTTCCCTGTAGCGCAGAACCGGCATGCCCATACATCGCAATCCCCCAGCCGTCTCCACCAAGAAAAGGAGTTAACAACCCGCCTTCCCGTGCCTGCTTAATGATCTGTGCAGAATCTGCATTGTGGCCGGGTAAAAATATTATGTCGGGCTCCACTTTTTTTACAGCCTCAAGCTGCTCGTGAAAATCTTCAGCGTTCTGAAGGTAATCCATCGCCAGTACTATTTTACCCCCATTATCCACAAACGACCTGCTGAAAAAATCCGCCAACCCCTCACTGTATCTACTGTTGGCATTAATCAATATTGCCGCAGTTTTGGCTTTCAAATCCTGGGCAGCGAATTTGGCCATGGCTATGCCCTGGAAAGAATCAATAAAACAAATTCGAAATATATAGTCACCAACAAGCGTAACAGCAGGATTGGTTGAAAAAGGTGAAATCATAGGGATTTTTGCAGATTGAAAGACAGGGGCCATCGCCAGGGAATTTGAACTCCAGTTAGCACCAAACACAGCGATCACGTTAGCCTGTACCGCTTTTTGGGCAACTTTTTTTGAATACAGAGCTGTGCTTCGATTATCCAGTTCAAGCAATTTTACCTGTTTCCCCAGCAAACCACCCTGCTGATTCAACTCATCAACTGCAAATCGAATACCGTCAATAGTCGCTCTGTTTCCGGAAGAATCAGGCCCTGTCCGCTCAAGAATAACAGCAATAGTCACCTGTTCAACACCCGCATGGACAACGACCGTAAACGGTGCACAGAGAACAAGGAGTACGAAGAAAAATAATTTCATTTTTTGTGCTTTACTCCATTAGTGCCTTTGTAGCAATTCATGGGTCAACCGATTTTACGTAAACGATAGCTCCCTTATCGAATTTCAGAATCACGGCCGACTTAACAGGATCACCGTTTTTATCAAGATCTATGATTCCGGTAACACCTTCAAAAGTATCGGTTGCAGCCAAAGCATCTCTAATCTTATCAGGTTGAAATGACCCCGCCCGGCGCACAGCATCAGCAAAAAGCTGTACACTATCGTAGGTCAAGGCGTCAACCGCATCCGGTTCCACAGAATGCTCCTTATAGCTTGCAACAAATTTATAATTTGCATCCGAAGATCGATCTTTATGCCAGTGATCTGTAAAAAAACTCCCTTCAATAGCATTGCCAACCATCATATACATGACACCATCCCAACCATCTCCTCCCAGAAATGTTGTTGACAGCCCGTTATCTCTTGCCTGTTTGATAATGAAAGCGGAATCTTTGGAGTGACCAGGTAAAAAAACAACTTCCGGCTGGAGAGATTTGATTTTATCGATCAAAAATGAAAAATCTGCGGTCTGTTCTAGATAATTAGCCTCAAAAAGAATCTTTCCGCCCTGTCCTTTGAAACTCTGGATAAAAAATTTGGCCAACCCCTCACTATATTTGCTATTTGCATTTATCAACACAGCAGCATTTTTTGCTTTCAGGTCATGAAAAGCAAAATTGGCCATAACCTCTCCCTGAAACGAATCAATATAACAGACTCGAAATATATAATCCCCGACAAGGGTAACCTTGGGGTTGGTAGAAAGTGGAGTAATCATGGGAATACCAGCCCCCTGCAAAACCGGAGCTGCGGCTAGAGAATGGGAACTCCAGTTAGCACCGAAAACTGTAATCACACCAGCCTTAACTGCTTTTTTTGCCGCGATTTTTGAACCGATTGCGCTACTTTGATTGTCAAATTCAAGCAATTCCAACTGTTTTCCAAGCAGACCACCGTTTTTATTAATTTCCTGCACAGCAAACCTGATCCCCTCAAAAGTAGTTCTATTATTGACAAATGTTTTTCCTGTCTTCGCAAAAATGGAACCTATTTTAATCGTCTGACCTCCCGCAGAAAACAATGCACTGAACATCACAAAAAAGGAAGCCACAACTAGTGCTACTATTTTCATTTCCAATCTCCTTCAGGTTACTTGTCAGTGAACCAGCTTCAATCACGAACAACATTTCTCCATCATTTCTTATTCTCTGCTCATATTGGATAATCAGCAAGTATTATTTTCGGCCAAACATACTGCACAAAAAAGCAAAACTGGTTGCGTACATAACAATATCATTAAACACTAGACTTTTGTTTTTCCGTTCCCTATACTGTAATTGTGTGGTTTTTCAGTAAATTTGGCACAACGAACCTTAAAGAAAATACATGTAATCAATTGATATAAAAGGGATTTACGCGAACACAAACAATTATATGGCAAAAACAATGACTGTGCAAATAGTAGTCGTAGATGACGAAATAGATCTGCCAAACATGATACGTGACTATCTTGAAGATGTGACGGATTATCAGGTCATGGTTGCATTATCAGGAAAAGAAGGACTGGAAATTTGTACAAAACTAGACCCTGATGTCTGCGTCGTAGATATGCGACTCCCTGATATAACCGGCAATGAATTTATCCTCGCGGCTCACAAATTATCAGAAAAATGCAAATTTATCATTCATACCGGTTCACTTAACTATGTCATCCCTGAAGAACTCA
>Ga0256845_1001867_pt1 | contig 16244 bp, 15 predicted proteins | sample RiftiametaG_FD_189101 | JGI IMG/M metagenome (GOLD analysis project Ga0256845, IMG submission 189101) | Tube worm associated microbial communities from hydrothermal vent at the East Pacific Rise, Pacific Ocean - Riftia | ecosystem: Host-associated > Annelida > Integument > Unclassified ...
AATAGAAAACGTTTACACTCCTCTTTGGGTTATAAAACTCCAGTAGAAGTGGAAACAGAATTTAACAAATTGAAAAATGTAGCATAGGTCTTAACTTTTTTGTCCCACTTTTTGTAGGAATTCCAATAAAGAAGGATGTCATGAAATGGATTTTACTGGAAGACCAATGAATGGTTATGTTTTTATTAGTCCTAACGGAATTGATATGGATACTGATTTAGAATATTGGGTTCAATTGTGTCTCAATTTTAATCCATTTGCTAAAGCTAGTAAAAAGAGAGTCACTAAGAAGAATCCATGAATATTTACAATCACAACTTCAGAAGAATCTTTTATAACTAACTGTGGTTGAGATAAAATTAAGCTACCTTCTTTCCTAAGCCTTTCAATAATCGATAATGTGCCCCTAATGTTTCGTGCCATGTTGAGTATTCACGATAAGATATCCCAAACTCTTTAGCTGTTTGTTTAACTATAGGTGCTATTTTACGGTAATGAATACTACAAATATTTGGGAATAAATGATGTTCTATTTGAGTATTCAACCCTCCAGTCATCCAAGAAGCAAACCAACTTTTACTAGCAAAATTAACTGCCGTAGAACATTGATGCTCTAAATAAGATTGGCTTAATTGATTATTCTCATCTGGCCAATCTTTTGGCATGTTTTCCACCATATGTCCTAATTGAAATACCAATGAAAGTGTTAAACCTAAACCAGCTTGCATTACTAAAAATCCTACAGGAACTCCCCACCAAGGAACATCTAACAATAGTGATGGCCAAAGAAATACATTCGCATAATAGATTAGTTTAGCAATGTAAACTTTAGTCATTGCTCCTTTTTTCAATTTTGGTTTTTGATAAATTAAATGTTGCTTTTTTCTCATTTGCTTAACATCTCTTACCAGTACCCATTCTAATGTGAAAATTGCATATAAAAACCATACATATATGTGCTGAAACTGGTGCATTGGTTGCCATTTACTTTCTTCATGAAACCTTAAAATTGGCGCTGGAGTATAATCTCCATCTGCTCCCGGAATACTCGGGTATGTATGATGACATTGGTTGTGTGTAAACTTCCAATTAGGAGCATAAGCCCCAAAAGCTGTAAATGTTTGTCCTAATAAATTATTTACCCAACCTTTAGTAGAGTATCCACCATGTATAGCATCATGACCAACATTAAAACCTATTAAACCTGAAACAACTCCTAATAAAAAAGCTAAACCTAATAAAACAAGCCCTTCAAAAGGCCCAAAAAGAACTGTAAAATATATACCAAACATTAAGATTAAGTAAAAAACGGTTTTAACAACCATTTCTGTATTGGCATGTTTAGACCTATTATTTTCCTTAAAATAACCATTTACCCTACTTTTTAATACACTAGCAAATTCACTCTCCGCTCTAAATCTTGGTAATGGCGATTTTTTAGTCTTTTGAAATTGCTCTTCCTTTTCTTGTTTTTCCTTCATCTCTAATAAATTTAAGACGCTACAAATCTCTTTTACTATATATACTACAAAACTAACTAATTGTAAGTAAGAAGTCTAAATAAAAGAAAATCTTTATACACAGATTAAACTATTAACTCCTCTAGTCTTATTTAAAATAATTAACTTTGCATTCGCTTTGTATATATAATAAGTTATAAGCAATATGGATTCATTAAGAATAAAATTTAATACCGCTGATAGACCTGATTTCGTTAAAGAACTTAGAAAAAGAGTAAATACTTATTTTAAGGAAAATAACAAGTCTAAATATGGTAATGCCAATATGGTTATCAAAACTATATTTATGTTGAGCCTTTATTTTGTTCCTTATTTCTTTATTATTTTTAACATTACAGCTAATTCTTGGTTAATTTTAAGTTGTTGGTTTTTAATGAGTTTAGGAATGGCTGGTATTGGTTTTTCTATTATGCATGATGCTAACCATGATGCTTATTCTAAAAACAAAACGGTAAATAAATATTTAGGATACCTTATTAATTTAGTTGGTGGCAGCTCTGTTAATTGGAAAATACAACATAATGTACTTCACCATACTTATACCAATATAGCTAACCATGATGAAGATATCGATGGCCCTTTAATGCGCTTTGATTATAAAATAAAAAGACATAAAGTTCATCGTTTTCAACAGATTTATGCTTGGTTTTTATACGGTTTAATTACATTGTCTTGGTCTTTAAAAAAGGATTTTATTCAACTAAGAAGGTACCGTAAAAAAGATTTATTAAAAACGCAACAAATTTCGTTTAACAGTGCTTTTTGGCGATTAACTTCTGCTAAAGTTTTTTATATCTCTTATGTCTTAGTATTACCCCTCATTTTTTCTTCTCAAACGTGGTGGCTTACACTAGTCTTTTACCTTATCATGCACTTTACTTGTGGTTTTATTATTTCAGTTATTTTTCAATTAGCTCATGTTGTTGAGGAAACACAATTCCCTCAACCAGGTGAAAATGGGCAAATGGAAAATAATTTTGCCATTCATCAGCTGAATACAACAGCAAATTTTGCTAAAAACAATTTACCTTTATCATGGTTTGTTGGTGGATTAAATTTTCAAATAGAACATCATTTATTTCCGAATATATGCCATGTTCATTATCGTAAAATTTCTACAATTGTAAAAGAAACTGCTAAAGATTTTGATTTACCATACCATCAAAATACCTTATTTGGAGCAATTTCTAGCCATGCAAAACATTTATCTCAGTTAGGAAAACATGATTTTGCTTGATTATGTAACTTATTTGTAGGATATTGCGTTTATTGTAATGAATTTATTCAACATGAAATACATAACTTTATTAGGTTTTTTAGCTGTGCTAAGCATTACTACTGTAAGTGCAAAAGAAACTCCTTCTAATTCTTTTCTGAAGATGTCTATAGTTATGAGTGACACCACAGATACTAGCGTAACTATTATTCCTAATGTATTTTCACCGAATGGTGATGGCCAAAATGATTTATTTAAAGCTGTTGGAAATTTCACAAAATTAAATGTGAAAATTTATAACCGTTATGGTGAATTAATTTACAAATCTATCCAATTAAACGAAGGCTGGAATGGTCGGACTAATACTGGTGCATTATGTACAGCAGGAACTTACTTTTATATCATTGAAACCAATACCGAAACCTTTACAGGTTCGCTTACCCTATTCCGGTAGATTTAAAAGAAGAAAGAAAGCATTATTCCTCCGGTAGCTGTAGCCCCAATTGAGATTTCTGTTACACTTGCTTTTCCAAATACCGAAGTTGAAATTTCTGCTCCACTTACTGGAGTAATCACTTTACTTCCACTAAAATCCCCACCAGCTTTCACATAAGTATAAGCGTAACCAAACTCAACACCTAAACTTAAATTTTTAGATATAAAGTAATTAAATCCTGCTATAGCTCCTAAACCAAATCCAGCACCTCCATCTTGTTGTAAAGAGATTCTTTCTTTATGAGTTCCTGTTACATCTGTTTGAGAAAGGTCTGAATTCGTTTTTGTTACTCCAATTCTGATAATTGATAAATCAGCTCCAACATAAGGATCTAATCGTTTAGTAGTTCCTAAATGTTTTTCAATTCCTATAGAAACTTTAAAATCGAATCTAGATGTTGTTGAATCGACTGTTTGTAATGCTTTATTTCCACTAGCTATCGTTACACTATCTTCATTAAAAGAGTTTTGATTTAAATAAGCAGCCCCAAAACCTAAACGCAATGCTAAATTATCCTTTAAATAATGACGTGCAATAATATTATACTGTCCTAGGCTATCTTTATTATTTTCTATTGCTATATTATTGATAATTCCTGTAATGTTTAAAGAGAATCCCCAATTCCCCTCTACAGGTTTTAACCTATCATCTTCCGATTGAGCGTTAACTATAAATGTTGATGCTAAGATTAATGTAAATGCTATTACTATTTTTTTCATGTCTATGTAAGTTTTGAGATTAAACTCTAATATCTCTTTTTTATTATCTAATAAGATGTGAAATTAATTATTTAAACAATTAACCACTAAATAAATCAAAGCTATATTTACATTTGACACAATGATAAGAATTGGATTAATATCAGATACTCATGGTTATTTAGACCCTAAAGTGGCTAAATACTTTAAGGAATGTGATGAAATATGGCACTTAGGTGATGTTGGAAACATTGACGTAATTAAAGAATTAACCAAAATAAAGCCTGTAAGAGGTGTCTATGGAAACATTGATGGACAAGACATTAGAAAGGTTTTTCCGAAAGAATTAAAATTTACGTGCGAAGAAGTTAAAGTTTGGTTGGTACACATTGGAGGCTACCCAAATAGGTACTCAAAGGATGTTAAAAAACGAATAGAATTTAATTCGCCTGATTTGTTTATTAGCGGACACTCGCACATTCTAAAAGTCATTTACGATAAAAAGCTAAAGTTACTCCACATAAACCCTGGTGCAGCAGGTAAAAGTGGTTTTCATAAAGTAAAAACATTGGTACGGTTTACTATTGATAAAAAAGACATTAAAGATTTAGAAGTTATTGAGTTAGGACCAAAACAAGTTAAATCTTAAGAAAAATGTTAACTTCGTTTAATAACATATAAGAAACATTAAAACGTTTCCAACAAGGGCGTTAAACGAAATTCACCTCAAATCAATTTCCCTATAAGCCAATAGTAAATTTTCATTATCTTTTTGTCTAGGCTGCTCCAAAAATTTCAGTAAACTATTTGCTCCTTCAAAAACTAGCACATCTGGGTAATAATTATCCCTAGCAAAGTGCATGTACTTTAGTACTTTAAAAGCATTAAACCATTTAAAAAATACTTCCGTAAAATGTGTTTCCGATTTACTGTTCTTTTTAATGTTGGTTAAATTTTCTTCAAAATCAATGGTATCTATAAATGCTTGTACGCTGCTAGGTATATTATTTTTTCCGTTATAAAAATCAGGTACAGCTTTAGTAAATGCTTTTAAATCGATAAACGATTTTGGGTTATAACTTAGTAATTCTTGTTTAGCTACTCTAATAGTTCCTTTTTCAGAAAGTCCTTGTTTGGCACTATTCTCATTTATTCTATTATCGCTACTCAATGAATATCGGCACACATTGTATGCATCACCTAACCAATTTTGCATGGCTTTTCCTGTTCCAAAAGGAACCCTATCTGAAACACGTGGAGAAGGAATAATTTTAGTGGTTTTCAATTCTGTGAAATTTCCTAACGGAATCAACTTTTGCAAGAAGTAAAAATCCTCTCCTGCTTTTCGTTTATTCATTCCATTTTGCTTTTGGTAAGCTTCACTCCTAACCGCCATACTCGAACCTATGGTATGAAAAGCATAAGGCAGATTCGCATAAGCTAGTCCATTTTTGTAATAACGTAAATGTAATTCGTATTGCGTAATTCCATTGTAAATAGCTTCAGGGAATTCATTCCCAGTAATTGGATGTTCATAATGTATAGAACACGCTGGTGATTTTGGGTATTGTTTAAAATGTTTTTCGAGTTCTACTAAATAATTAGTTTCACATAATGCATCAGCATCAAAACAAGCTATAATTCCTTGATGATTATTTATCATATCAAACCTTCTTACAGCTTCATCCATTCCTATTTTACGCGCCAATCCTACTCCTGCATGTTTTTTCGGTAATTCATTTTCTTCTATAAAATAAAACGTCATTGCGAGGTTGAGTTTATACTGAGCTTGTCGAAGTAAAGCAATCTCATTAAAAGAGTTACTTTTCCATTCTTCAGCCTCTAATAAAGATGTTTTATTTTGTAATAAAACAATTGACTCAGCCTTTTCTGAAGCATTAATTACCACTATAACTTCTACACTGCAAGTTGGTTTATCGCAATTGTACAAGCTTTGTAATGATGCTATAAGGTTAGGTTCATTACTACATGGAATAACCACCACAATCCCCAAATCAGTAGTTGGTTTTTGCTTAATCAATTCTTCTCTAACCGAAAATCTATCTAGGTAATAATTCACGTTACGAAGGTAACAAAAACGGTTTGTCATACCGAGCATGTTTTGCGAAATAAGCAAAAGCTGTTTATTTCCGATTTATCGGAATTATAAATTGATGTGGAAAATTTGCGATCTACAACCTCATCAAAAAAAAATAGATTCTTCACTTTATTTTACACCGAAAACAAGTTTCGGTAAAATTTCGTTCAGAATGACATTTGAGAATACACAAAAAACCCCGGCTGATAAAACAAGAAAACCAACCGAGGATTAAATCAAGAAAACTCGATTTTTAAAAATTACTACTATAATTACAAACCCCTTTGTAATTACGAAAGTAAAACTACACTCGTTTTGATTATTTGATTGTCAGCGAAATGACAAGAATAAAATTTGTTGGAAAATTTTAAAGTTTCTCTTTTAGATAATGTCCTGTAAAAGATGCTTTAACCTTTACCAAATCTTCTGGTGTCCCTGCAAAAACAAGATCACCTCCTTTATCTCCACCTTCTGGCCCTAAATCAATTACCCAGTCAGCACATTTAACCACATCTAAATTATGTTCAATGACTATAATGGAATGTCCTTGAGCAATTAATGCATCAAAAGCTTTTAGTAATTTTTTAATGTCATGAAAATGTAAACCTGTTGTTGGCTCATCAAAAATGAACAACAAATTAGTTGAGCTATCTTTTTTTGTTAAAAATGAAGCCAACTTAACACGTTGTGCCTCTCCTCCAGATAAAGTACTAGATGATTGCCCTAAATGGACATATCCCAAGCCAACTTCTTGCAGTGGTAATAATTTATCAATAATTCGTTTTTCAATTCTTCCATCAGATGCTTGAAAAAACTGAATAGCTTCATCAATTGTCATTGCTAATAAATCAGCAATGTTTTTATCATTAAATTTTATTTCTAAAACTTCATCCTTAAAACGTTTCCCTTTACACTCTTCACACGTTAAATGAATATCAGCCATAAACTGCATTTCAACAGTAGTTTCACCTTCTCCTTTACAGGTATCACATCTTCCACCATCCGTATTAAAAGAAAAATGACCTGGTTTATAAGCTCTTGCTTTCGCTAATCCTTGCGAAGCATATAAACTTCTTATCTCATCATAAGCTTTTACATACGTTACAGGGTTTGATCGTGACGATTTCCCTATAGGATTTTGATTTACAAACTCAACACCTTTTAAACTACCTATATCTCCACTAATTTTATCTATAACTCCAGATTGTTCAGCATAACCATCAAACATCTTTTTTAATGATGGTAACAAGCAATTTTTAACTAACGAAGATTTACCCGATCCACTTACTCCAGTTATCACAGTCATTGTATGCAATGGAAATGCTACATCAACACCTTTTAAATTATTCTCTCTCGCCCCTTCAATTAAAATTCGCTCCTTCCATTTTCTTCGCTTGGTAGGAACTTCAATTTTTTCTATCTCATTAATGTACTTTGCAGTTAAACTTATATTACTTGCCAGCAATTCAGTATAATCTCCTTGAAATACAATTTCCCCTCCTAAATTCCCTGCTTCTGGCCCTATATCAATAATTTCATCCGCAGCTTTAATAATATCTTCATCATGCTCCACAACAATTACTGAATTTCCTAAGTGTTGTAATTCTCGTAATACTTTTATTAAAAGCTCTGTGTCTTTTGAGTGTAAACCAATACTTGGCTCATCTAAAATATACATAGAACCTACTAAGCTACTTCCTAACGATGTTGCCAAATTAATTCGTTGCGATTCTCCTCCTGAGAGTGTTGATGACAAACGATTTAATGTTAAATAGCCTAAACCAACATTATTCAAATATTGAATTCTATTTTTAATCTCTGTTAATAATCTGTTTGCAATTTTAGTTTGATGTTTATCTAATTTTAATCCTTCAAAAAACAACCCTAACTCACTCACTGGTGTTAATACGATATCTGTAATTGATTTACTTCCTACTTTAACATAGTTGGCATCTTTACGCAAACGAGTTCCTCTACAATCTCCACACAAGGTTTTACCTCTATATCGCGAAAGCATAACTCTATATTGAATTTTGTAACTTTTCGCTTCTAATTTTTTAAAGAATTTATTAATCCCTTTAAAGTGTTTATTACCTGTCCAAACTAATTGTTGCTGCTCCGTTGTAAGCTCATAAAATGGTTTATGAATCGGAAAATCAAATTCCATAGCACTCATCACCAACTCATCTTTCCAACGCTTCATTTTTTCGCCCTTCCAACAAACAATAGCATTATCAAAAACTGAAAGATTTTTATTTGGAATAACTAAATTATTATCAATTCCGATTACACTTCCATAACCTTCGCAAGTTTTACAGGCACCTACAGGATTATTAAAACTAAAAAAATGTGCATTTGGTTCATGAAACTCTATCCCATCTGCTTCAAAACGATTATTGAATGATAATTCCTTACTCTTCTCCTCTTCAATAATAATTACTTTACACTCTCCTTTTCCTTCAAAGAAAGCAGTTTCAACACTATCATAAATTCTACTAATATTATCTGCATCATCATTTATAACAAAACGATCTATTAATAAGTTTAACGTTTTTTCTTTAAATGTTTTAACATCAATCTTTTCTAACCGAACTATTTTATCGGCTACCCAAGCTCTAGAGAAACCTTGTTTTACCAATAATTCAATTTGAGCTGCAACCGTTTTTGTATCAATCGCTATTTCAGCAAGCAAAATAACTTTAGTTCCGTTTTGATGTGCATTTATCTGTTCAACAATACTATCTGGTCTATCTCGTTTTACTGCTTTACCTGATATTGGAGAATAAGTAATTCCAATTCTAGCAAACAATAATTTTAAATAATCGTAAATTTCTGTAGAAGTTCCAACTGTTGAACGTTTGTTAATCGTATTTACCTTTTGCTCAATAGCTATTGCGGGAGCAATTCCATAAATGTGATCAACATCTGGCTTTTCTATCTTTCCTAAAAACTGTCTGGCATAAGAAGATAAACTCTCTACATACCTTCGTTGCCCTTCTGCAAATAAGGTGTCAAAAGCTAAAGAAGATTTTCCTGAACCTGATAAACCTGTTATTACAACAAACTTATTTCGAGGAATTGAAACATCAACATTCTTTAAATTATGAACCTTAGCACCTTTAATTACAATGTGTGTTTTAGGATTTATAGCTTTTAGAGCTGCTTTAGGCATAATCTTTGTTAGATGTTAAAGTATGTTAACAAACTCAAAAGTACTCTCTTTTTCAATAGTTTTGAAAAAACAAAAAATATATTTTTGTCGTGAATGCAACATATCTAATAAAACATCGTTAGTATGTTTGTTAAACTGAATTTAAAACAAAAAAACGCCTATAAGTAATATCTACTCTTTTTAAATAATACAAGTCATTAAGACTATAATTATTGTGTAACAATTAACAGAGGAGGGATATTATGAAGCTTTCAAAACTTTCGGAGAAGGAATTGGTTCAAGCCTATTTAAAAGGCAATGAGAACGCAATTGAGCAATTAATCATTAGATTTAAAAGTCGAGTTTATACTTATATTATATGTAAGGTAAGAAATGAAGCATTGGCTGAAGATGTGTTTCAAGATACTTTTATTAAGGTAATAAATACCATCAAAAAAGGGAAATACAACGATGAAGGAAAGTTTTTACCTTGGGTAATGCGTATCGCTCACAACTTAATTATTGATCATTATAGAAAGAATAGTCGTATGCCTTTTGTTAAAGGAAAAGATGACTTCGATATTTTTGATGTGATTAAAAATCCAGACAACAATATTCAAGAAGATTTAGAAAAGGAACAAGTTTTATCTGATGTAAAAAAGTTAGTTAAATTTTTACCTCAAGATCAAAGAGAGGTGTTAATGATGCGTATGTATTACGATATGAGCTTCAAAGAAATTTCTCAGACAACCAACGTAAGTATCAATACAGCTTTAGGTAGAATGCGTTATGCATTAATTAACCTAAGAAAAATGGCTGAAGAACAAAATTTATCATTGGTTCTTAATTAAAAATTTCATGGATTAGACCCCGTTATTCAACGAGGTTAATTCAACTATATGTTGTTGAACGCAACAATAAAGTTTTATTAAGTTTAGTTAGTTTAAAGGCTCTGAGATTATTCTCAAAGCCTTTTTTAATTTATTTTAAATCTATATAATAAATTAAAAGAATAATCGTTTTAAAGGTAATTACTCACTAAAAAACTAAATAAGCCTATGCCAAAATTTACTCACTTTGATTTATTAGAAATAACCGAAAATGAGCAAGAATTAAAATTGCTTTTAACAGAAAAAAAGGAGGGAAAAATGTACGCTCCAAAACAAAAGACAATCGATAATATTCTTAACTACTCAAAAGCATTAAGTATTAGAAAATCTGAACATTTAGATTTTATCGAGATTATTTTGAATTAAAATTCAGTTGACAGTTATCAGTCTTCAATATACAGCATTTAAATTGCTTACTGTATATTGAAGGCTTTTTTATCCTTTCACAGCTTTACTAGATTTTCTATGTTTGCATCATAAAAAAACCAAATTGAACTACTTCTATAGCCTAGCTGAAGAATTACATCAAAATCTCTTTTTCTACTATCTTTTATGCAGTTAAAATCATAAATAAACTGTCCAAAACTTCCCATTTTATGTTCTGAATTATTACAGTGAATAATTTGTACTCCTTCTCATTTTTTTTGATAGATATGATTATGAGAATAATCCACTGCTACAAAATGCCTTCTTCTCACTAATCCTTGAGATAAATACTGCTAATTCCCCAAACCTACCATATCTATTAGGGATACCTCTTGTTCCAATAATACCAATTTCATATCATCATGATAATTAACTCAACCCTAAACCTTATAAATCTAAGAAAATTTCTTGTTATTTTTTTCTATAAAAGAATTTAAGACCGTTGAAAACTTCTCGGTTTTATTCTAATTCGAGGTAAAATAAATTACTTCTTTATAAACCTCTAAAGTCTTTTTTGCCGTTATTTCCCAAATAAATTCACTTCTAATTCTGCTCGTTATTGCAGCATTATTTTTTTGTTCATTTGCTTCTACAACTGCGTTTTTAATAGAATTTACATCATCAGGATCACAGTAAAACACTTCATCCTTAAAATAATCTTTGGTATCCCCTTTACCTGTAATCACTAACTGACAACCCATAGCTCCAGCTTCTAAAGTAGATAACCCAGTTGTTTCAAACCAACTAGGAAGAACATGTACACGAGCAGAAGCATAATAACCTACTAATTCAGCCTGATTCACATGTTCGATAAACAGTATATTTTCATTGGCAGCTTCTTTACATTTTTTGTAGTATTTTAATTGGTTGGGAGCTGGTTTCCCTATGATTGTTAGAGTCAAATTAGTTTGATTAATAGCTTTAATAAGCGCTAACTGGTTTTTAATATGCTCTATTCTTCCTACACAAAGGATTCCCTCTCTTTTTATTCGAGGTTGTATTTTATTTTCATTAAAAATAGAAGTATCAAAAGCATTTGGAATAACATTATATTTTTGGGAAACGCCAAAATCCTTCAACAACCTATTATATTCATTTTTTGAGTTCGGGAGCAAATAACTGGCTTTTTCTAATAACTCTATTATACTCCGTTTTTGTCCCAATAGTAAATACTTTGAGCTGTTTAATTTCTCTGAGCCATTAAGGTGTCTCGCAATTACCTTTATATATTCAACTGAATATTTACCAAAAAATAAATTTAATAACGTAAAAAAAACGCCTCTATTTTTCTTTTCAAGCTCACTATAGTCAACATAAATCGTTGAGATAACAAATGGTTTTTTACAGATGCCAGCATGCTTGTAAATTCCTGCAGGTCTAATAATATTAAAAAGATGAACAATGTCGTAATCTGCGTACTTTATTTCATCTCCATCAAGTTTTATATCTACAAAAACATTTAATTTCCTTAAAAATTTTGCTGTATTTTCCACTTGAACAGTATCACCTCCTGGTCCACTATAAAGCGTTTCTCGTGCAATTATTAATATTCTCATTTTTCAGAAACTGAATTTATTGTTTTCGCGTCTTCGTTAAAAAATTGTTTCCGATCAAAAATTGAACAGCAAGTAGTAAACGCGATAATCCATAACACCATCTCTACAATATTAGTAAAAAAACTACCCGTAAATTGATATATAAATGCAAAAATAAAAATGGTAGTTCTAAAGTAATTAGAATAAGTTTTTGTTTTAAAAAACAAATAAAATTGAATTCCAAGTCTTAAAACAAGACCTGAAACTCCATACATTGCTAGGGTCTCTCCAATTGCATTAGGTATTCTTATTAAGGATAAATCAGTTACTTCATAATTATAAAAATCTCTTATAATCTCAGCTCCAATAATTTTTATCTGCCCCAACCCTACTCCAAACAGCAAGCTCTTTTTTAAAGCGATATCATAAGCCAATTGAAAAGCATTCACTGTTCTTCCTTTAGCTGAGATATCAGTTCCTGCTGAAATATTTTGTATTCGTAAAAAAAGAGGATTGTCCGGATAAAGAAAAAATAGAGCAACTAATACCCCTATGGAAATAATTACTACAGAAATTATTTTGTAAAATATCAATTTCTTACGTAAAAATGTTTTAATATTTAATATGAATAAAAGAAAAAACGAAAAGACTAAAGTTGACATTACTCCTAGCGAAAATGATAAAATCAAAGGTAAATAAATCGATAGAAAATAGGTTATTAATTTTTTTTCACTTGGAAGCAGTAATATTTTTAACGAATAATAGATTACGATAGGCACCAATAAAAGCGAGTAATAAGAAGGTTCATAAGTAAGCATTTCTAACCTTGTAAAATTTTTTATTTCTAACGTTAAATTTCTTGTTGTCCAAAGAATTTTTAACCAAGGAGTAAAAAATAATGTCAATGCTAATACAAGTAATCCAAAATTTATTTTAAGTATTTGTGGGAAATATGTTTCTATTTTTTTTGTTTTTAGAAATACATAAAATGTATAACTAAAAATATATACTGTAAATAGTATAGCACTTGATTTAATAGAATAAAACAAGTTTGCCCCATTAAGAACATGAAAGAGCGTATACGGTAGCCAAAATAAAATAAATTTGATAATTACCTGTTTTCTACCTTGCTTTAAAATCCACCATAAAAAAAGGGGGGTTAATAACATCGTATATAATAAGCCTAAAGGTAAAAATAGGCTATTTACAAAAAAGTAAATAAATATTATAATAGTATATTTATTTTGTTTAAACAACTTCTTTTTTTATTGTTGCAAAATTATTTCTATAAAATTGTACAATCATATTCAATCCTATTTTTTCTAAAAAACGAAAAGATAAGATTGTTAATGCTTGTTTTTGCAACCAAATCCAATTAAATAGCTTTTTCCCTAAATATTTATCTTTTGCTCGCTTTACCTCTCTACAGCCTAATAACCAATTTATATCACTTATTCCGTCACCTTGCATATGAGTTATGGTTTTCTTTATGTAAACAAATTTTACTTTATTAGTGTAAAATCGCAATAGAAGTTCATAATCCATAGCACAAGAATATGTTAAATCAAAATTACCTAATAAATCATAAACCTTTTTTTTAACAAATACTGTAGGGTGATTTATCGTCATTTCTTTATTTAAAAATGTATGATTAGCATGTGCTAAATGAGTTTTCGTGTTCTTTTTCCAGTATTGCATATTACCGTAAAAGACATCTCCACTCTTCATTTGTGAAACCACATTTCTAATTGCATCTTTTTCATACCAATCATCAGCATTTATAATTCCTATTAATTCTCCTGTACAAAATTTCAGACCTTTATTAAAAGCATCACTAATTCCTTTATCCTTTTCGCTTATCCAATGGCTAATGTATTTATTATTTTCCTTAATAACTTCTATTGTACCATCTGTAGATCCTCCATCTATTATAATATACTCTATATTATCGTAATTTTGATTTTTTACAGAATCAATCGTTTTTTTTAATGTTTTACTTTGATTTAAAACTATAGTAATTATGCTAACTTTAATACTCATTTTACTCATTAATTAATTTACTTTCTCTTTTCGAACAAAAAAACCATTTGCTTGCAGTAATCTATATGAAGTTGATGATGTAAACTCTGGATAAAACTGATACAATTCAAAACCTAATTTATCTAATTTACTAATAACGCTAGTGTATAAAGGTCCTTCTTTATACATAGGAATTATAGATAGTTCAACCAATACAACATCAATGTGATTAAATACATCAATTGCTCCTTCAATAACTTCTAATTCAAAACCTTGTGTATCAATCTTTAAAAGTGTTTTATTATTTTTTTGAGGAATGAATACATGATTAAGCTTCTTTATTTCAATGTTTTGGTTTCCGATAAACTTAGATGCTTCTTCAGCTTCAAGGTGATTATCGTGAATTTGCAACAGAGAACTACTATATGAATTTTCTGAAACATTAATAGTAGAAGTAACAATTTCCTTACCTATTGCTATTTTGTGTGTTTCCCATTTTAAATCAGACTTGGCGACTTCTTCTAGTTTAGTATAAGCTTCTGTTAACGGTTCGCAAGAAATAATTTGATGTTTATACCCATTTTTACGAAGTAACTTACTAAATTGACCAATGTTAGCCCCAATGTCTAAAACAGTATTTATTTGATGTTTATTTAACAAATACTTTAGCATAACTTTTTCAGAATTACTAGGATTATATAACTTTACTATTAAACCTAGTTTGTTAAAGAATTGTAAAATCAGCATTTTCATAAGAGTAATTTTAGTTAGATTGTTTTTTTTGTGCATCGAAAAATATGGTTTTAATCAAGAAAGCAACCACAGGAATCAATAGGTACTTGTAATTAGAATCCAAATAAACGATAAGTAAGAATCCAATTGAAGGGCTTAAAATCAAAAAATCTTCCATTTTAAACCCTTTTCTGTTATTAAATACAACCCGTTGTATCAATCTATTTTGTATAGGTATATACACTATGATAGATAAAATCAAACCATATAATATTCCATTAATTCCAACAGAATAAAATAAGAGAATCATACATATAATATTGAAAATTTTAAAACCCACTTCACCTAAAGTATTATATTTTATAGCTCCTGATCCAAGCATAAAATAATAAGGAACTATACTTAAAACCACTAAGCCTTCATATGCTATGAAACCATTTAAGAAAAATCTACTTTGTTTATATGTTTCTTCTCCAAGCCAGAGCGGAAAAATAATTTTCCCACTTAACAATAATAATAATAATAATGTCATAGATACAGTAATTAACACAAATCTTGCTTGATTAAAAAGTGATATCGTACTCTCTTTTTTTTCTGTTTTTGCAGATATCTTAGGAAATAGCCAACTTGCTGCAGCAGAAAAAACAGCATGAAGTTGGTTGAAAATCATTGTTCCTAATGAATAAAATGCCAAAACCTTAAGTCCTACATACTGTGCTACTATAAATTTATCCATTTGGCTTGAAATAATAGTAACTACTGATTGAATCCATGCCCAAATTCCAAACTCAAAAACTTCTCTAAAAACACCCTTTTCTATTCTTGGATAAAAACTAACATCTCTAAAAAAAAGTTTCAGAAAATACATTTCAATTAGCAAAAATATTAATGAAAATATCATTGTTGCAAAAAAAACCCAGATAAGGGACTTACCAGTTAATACAACAATAATATTAATAATAATAACTAAAAATTTCGAAAACATAAACAACTTAGAGGCTTTATCGTATCGTTCAAATCCTTTAAAAACAGCTAGTAAAATCTGCTCAATAAACTTAATTCCTAATGTAAAACTTCCTATTGGAATGATAAAAATTATTGTTTTTCTTAATTCTTCAGAAATATCAAACAAACTAAAACGAAAAATTATAAATGAAATAAACAGTCCAACAACAAAAGTTAAAACCGCAAGCAAACTATAAACTGTAAAATTAACTTGAATAATACTCCGAATACGATCAACATTCTTTGTTATATTATATTTAGATACATATTTTATTGTAGCATCTCCTAAACCAATATTCAAAACCCCTATACTAAGTATTATACTATTTGCTAACATCCATAAGCCATAATTTTCTACCCCTAATTTATCTAAAAATAAAGGTGTAGCAATTACCAAAACAATAGGATATGATGTAGCCTCTAAAATACTCCAAAAAGAATTTTTAAAAGAAGAAGAA
>Ga0256845_1001868_pt1 | contig 16242 bp, 14 predicted proteins | sample RiftiametaG_FD_189101 | JGI IMG/M metagenome (GOLD analysis project Ga0256845, IMG submission 189101) | Tube worm associated microbial communities from hydrothermal vent at the East Pacific Rise, Pacific Ocean - Riftia | ecosystem: Host-associated > Annelida > Integument > Unclassified ...
CATATAATTTCTGTAAGTACCATTTACTCATTTTATTCCTTGTGTAATCTAACGGTCGCGCTGAGCACCATTAAGTTTAATTTAAGAAAATACCGTCAGGTTTTTCTTGGATTAAACTTAATGTGTGACTCCTGGCATTTGATGGGTGTAGCAAAGCGGAAACCAGCAAATGGCGGGTGGCACGTTCAGTACTCAGCGCGACCGATGCGATGTTCCCGCAAAGCGGGGACATCGCATCTATTTATTCAACGAACATTATAGCACACTTAGCTCCTTATTTAACAATTAACTAACATGAAAAATGTTCATTGATTTGTTTAAAATATTTCATTTTGTAATGTTTTGAGTTGTTTTTTAAAAAATGCTCTATAATCTTTAAAAATAAAACGTGTTTTTAAAAGGAATATGACAGATACTTGAACATTATGTGATGTATTTGTTTAAAAACCTTTTAAAAACACATTTTGTTCCTTAAGTTTAAATTATTTATTTCTTAATATTATAGATATAAATCATCTACAATTTATATTTTCATGAAATTAAGTAGAGTTTATACTAGTTTTAGATATACTAATATCCTTATAAAAAACAGAGGAAACTATCTTGAGAAGTCATTATTGTACAGATTTAAGTGAAAAAAACATAGGCGAAAAAGTAGAACTTTGTGGTTGGAGTAACAACGACAGAGATCATGGTGGAATTATATTTATCGACCTTCGTGATAAGAGTGGATTGATTCAGCTAGTATGTGACCCAGCTGATAGCAAGCAGGCTCATGAGACAGCAAACGGTGTTAGAGATGAGTTTGTTTTAAGAGCGATAGGAACAGTAAGAGCTAGAGGTGAAGGGTTAGAAAACCCTAAACTAAAAACTGGAAAAATTGAAATAGTAGTTGAAGAGCTTATAGTTGAAAACGCTAGTGAGCCAGTTCCATTTGTGATTGGTGATAACAAAGTTGGAGAAGATGTAAGACTAAAGTATAGATTCTTAGACCTAAGAAACCCAAAAGCATACGAAACTTTTAAACTAAGAAGTAAAGCAACAATAGCCGCTAGAAATCTTCTTGATGCTCAAGGATTTTTGGAAGTTGAAACTCCAATTTTAACAAAATCTACTCCCGAGGGAGCAAGAGACTACCTTGTACCAAGTCGTGTTCATAATGGAGAGTTTTTCGCTCTTCCACAATCACCACAGCTTTTTAAACAACTTCTTATGTGTTCAGGCTTTGACAGATACTTTCAAATTGCAAAGTGCTTTAGAGATGAAGACCTTAGAGCAGACCGCCAACCAGAGTTCACTCAAATAGACATTGAGATGAGTTTTTGTGACCAAGAGCAAATCATGAAAGTAACTGAAGATTTACTTACTGACATTTTCAAAGCAGCTGGACATGATGTACAGACTCCTTTTAATAGAATCCGTTATAAAGATGCTATGGAGAAGTATGGTTCAGACAAGCCAGACCTTAGATATGACCTTAGTATGGTTGATGTTATAGATGTTTTTGCAAACTGTGAAAATGAAATATTTAGTGGCATTGCAAAAGATAAAAAGAAAAACAGAATCAAAGCTCTTAAAGTTCCAAATGGAGACAACATCTTCTCAAAACGTCAAATGAAAGGTTTTGAAGAGTATGTAAGAAAGTTTGGCGCAAGTGGACTTGGATACTTCCAAATGAAAGAAGATGGACTAAAAGGTCCTCTTACAAAGTTCTTTAGTGAAGCTGACTTAGAAGAGATTATCAAGGTAAGTGACCTTAAAGTTGGCGATGCTATATTCTTTGGAGCAGGTGAGAAAAACTTAGTGCTTGATTATATGGGAAGATTTAGAATCTATTTGGCAGAGCTTATGAATGTTATTCCTGTTGGTGTATTTGAGTTTGTATGGGTTGTTGATTTTGATATGTTTGAAATCGTTGATGGCAGAGTTAAAGCTCTTCACCATCCATTTACTCAACCAAAAGATATAAATGCTCCAATCGATGAAATGGAAAGCATAGCTTATGACATCGTTCTAAACGGAACTGAGCTTGGTGGTGGTAGTATGAGAATCCACAAACAAGACATGCAAAAGAAAGTATTTGAACTACTTGACATAAGTGAAGAAGAAGCAAATGAGAAGTTTGAATTCTTACTTGACGCTCTAAAATTTGGTGCACCTCCTCATGGTGGACTTGCGATGGGACTTGACCGTCTTATCATGCTACTAACAGGCTCAGAGTCTATCCGTGATGTTATAGCATTCCCTAAAACACAAAAAGCACAGTGTCTTCTAACACAAGCTCCTAGTTCTGTAGACAATGACCAACTTAGAGATTTGGGAATTAGACTTAGAGAGAAACCAAAGTCATAATGAAAAATCTGTTTTTAATTATTGGGGCACCTGGAAGTGGAAAGACTACAGATGCTGAGATTATTGCAGAACAAAATGAAAACATAGCTCACTATTCAACTGGTGAGCTACTTCGTGCTGAAGTTGCAAGTGGAAGTGAACTTGGAACTATCATAGGCAAGCGTATGAGCGCTGGTGAACTTGTTCCTGTTGAAGTTGCACTTGATACCATAGTAAAAGCGATTAACAGCTCTACATGTAACACTATTCTCATAGATGGCTATCCTAGAAGTTTTGAACAGATGGTAGGACTTGACTCTGTTTTAAAAAATGAAAAAGATATAACTCTAAAAGCTGTTATCGAAGTAGAGGTAAGTGAAGAGACTGCTATGAATAGAGTTCTTGGACGTAACCGTGGAGATGATGATAACATAGAAGTTTTTAAAAACCGTATGATTGTTTATACTGAACCTTTGGCAAGTATACAAACATTTTATGAAACTAAAAACTTACTTCATAAAATTAGTGGTGAATCAAATATACAAACTGTTACAAAAAAGATGAAAGAGTTTATCTATATTCACTCTTCATAAAATAACTATCAATTCCATCAGCAATTCCAATTGCCATAAGATCTTGATAATTAGAATTAAATATCCTTTTTCTCTCTGCTTTATTTGATATATAGCCAGTCTCTATTAAGATAGCAGGCATCTGTGCACCAACTAAAACCCAAAACGGTGCTTCTCTTACTCCACCATCTCTTATACTACTATACTTTGCTTTTAAACGGTTTAACATACCTTGTTGAACATCAAGTGCTAATTTATTTGCTGAAATAATCTTCTCTCTATTAAAGACATTTAAAAATGTCTGTTTTGAAAAGTAATTCATCTCATGAATATCAGATTGGTTTTCAAGTGCTGCTACATTTTTACTTCTATTACTTCTTGCAGGCGAGAGAAAAAATGTCTCAACCCCATGAAGTGACTTTTTTCTTGAAGCATTTGCATGTATAGACAAAAACAGATCGGCACCTTTTCTATTTGCAAATTTTGTTCTATTTCTTAGTCTTATAAATTGGTCATTTGTTCTTGTGTAATAAACGCTATATCCTCTTTTTTTTAAAACTTTTCCAGTTTTCAATGTGATTTGTAAAACAACATTTTTTTCATACTTTGTTCTACTGCCTACAGCACCAGCATCTTTACCACCATGTCCTGCATCTAAAACTATTATCTTATTTGAAGATAATGATTTTGCAAATTTATCATAACTTCTCTGTATCTTTATTGTTTTATTGTTTTTCTGATTAATCCCGTAGAAAATCTCTATTTTTGTTCCGTTTACGACTATATTTGATTTTAAAATAGAGTCTCTTTGAAAAACAATTCTAATCGTTTTTCTATCATACTGTGCAACTCTCAAATCTTTTAAAGAGGAAGGAACTTTTACATTAGGCGTGAATGGAATCACCGCTATTATATCAAAAACTTCTCTATAGCTTTTTTTGCTTTTTAGTTGAAAAGATTTAATATCTTTATTTGTCAAATTTTTATCAAAACGAAGGAGTAGCCTATCTCCTATATCAGAAATTGATTTTAAGTTTGGTAGATACTTGCTCTGTATGCTGATATTTTTTGTTGTGTTATGTTTTAAGTAAACTTTTTTGGCAATAGGTATTTTTTTTGCACTTAAAGTTTTCTTTGATACCAATTTTTTTAAAGTTAATAGCTCATTAGCATAACCAGAAGAATCAAGTCTCAGTATATTAGAAGTTTTAACTAGACGTTTTAATGTCTCTTTTTTTAATAAATTGTCATTGTTTACGATAGAGTGAATATAGATACTCTTAAGTGCATGATGAACTCTCAAAAGTTCATCATCATTTGAGGTTGCTATCTTTTTATCATAAGATAGCAACTCTTTTGTATATAATGAAGCACCAAAAATAGTGCTACATGTAAAGATTAGTAAGAATAGTAGCTTAACTATTTTCGCCATTTATCAACTTACTAATAAGTTCCTTAACACTTATAATCTCATTGAGTTTATAGCCATTTGCTCCTGTAAAAAATAGTCCTGTATCTTTTCTGCCAAGAAAGGCATCTGAAAGACGATCAGCTATACAATACCCAACCTCTTTTGCTTCAATTCCACGTTTACACGGAGCTACACAGTTACTTATGCACTTTACTTTCGGACCTTCTCTTTTATCTACTAATTCTATTAAATTTGTTTTTACTCCACGAGCTGGGTAGCCAACAGGAGATTTAAGAAGTTTTATATCTTCCTCTTTTGCACCTAAGATAACCTCTTTAAAGCTATCATGTGCATCACATTCATGAGTTCCAATAAAACGTGTTCCCATTTGAACACCGTCTGCTCCAAGCTCCATCATACGCTCAATGTCAGCTTTGTCCCAAACACCACCAGCCGCAATGAGAGGAAAATCACCCCATTTTTTTACCTCTTCTTTAATTGGTCTTATTAGATTTTCTAGCTGATACTCATCTTGTTTACACTGCTCATAAGTAAACCCTTGATGTCCTCCGCTTAGAGGTCCTTCAACTACGATAGCATCGGGAAGTCTATTGTACCTTTTTGTCCATCTTTTACATATAATTTTAAGTGCTTTTGCAGATGAAACGATAGGAACTAATGCAACATCTGGATAGTTTTCAGTAAACTCAGGCATATTTGTTGGAAGTCCAGCACCTGTTATGATGATGTCAATTCCAGCAGCACAAGCATCTCTTGCTATTCTCTCATAATCATTACTTGCATAGAGTATATTAACAGCAATTGGGTTACCATCTGCAAGTTTTCTTGCATTATCAATAATAGCTTTTAAACCTTTACTTGAGTAAAAGTTAGATTCATGAAGAGGTCTTTCATTTATATCTTTATCACTATATTTTCTCTCTTCATAATAACCAGTTCCTACAGAGCTTACAACTCCTAGTCCACCCTCACGGCTTACATTTCCTGCTAATTTATCCCAACTGATACCAAGACCCATACCGCCTTGTACGATTGGATGTTTTATTGTGTATTTACCTATTTTCAATGGTTTAAATGACATTAGATTACCTTTAACTTAGCAAATTTTCTTTTTCCAACTTGAAGTATATACTCACCTGATTTAAGTTGCAACTGCTCGTCACTAACTTTTTTTTGATTTAGTTTTACTGCACCTTGCTTTACATCACGACGTGATTGTGAAGTTGATGGAGATATTTTACACTCTACTAACGCTTTTGCTATCCAAATTGGGGCATTTAAACTAAATTCTTCTATGTCTGAAGGAAGTTCATTTTTTTTATGAACATTGTTGAACTCTTCTTTTGCTTTTTTAGCTTCTTCTTCATTATGATATTTAGCTACTAATTCTAATGCTAAATTCTCTTTTGCAACTTTTGGGTGAAGCTTTCCACTCTTAACATCATCTTTACATGTAGCGATTTCTTCAAGACTATGTGAGCTTAAAAGCTCGTAGTATCTCCACATCAAATCATCGCTAATACTAAGTATTTTTCCAAACATATCACTTGGCTTATCTGTAACACCAATGTAATTATTTAGAGATTTACTCATCTTGTTGACACCATCAAGTCCTTCAAGAAGAGGCATCATAACAACTGCTTGCTCTTTTCCTGCGTTGTAAGTACGTTGTAGTTGTCTTCCCATCAGAAGGTTAAACTTTTGGTCAGTCCCACCCATCTCAATATCACAGTTCATGGCAACACTATCGTAACCTTGTAGAAGTGGATATAAAAATTCACTTATTGAGATTGGTGTTTGTGATTTATAACGCTTTTCAAAATCTTCACGCTCAAGCATACGAGCTACATTAAAAGTTGTAGTAAGCTCTATGATTCCAGCAGCTCCTAGTTTCTCTAACCACTCAGAGTTAAACATAACTTCTGTTTTGCTAGGATCTTGTACTTTAAAAACTTGTTCTTTGTAACTCTCAGCATTTTTTAATACCGTTTCACGATCAAGCTTTTTTCTAGTCTCATTTTTACCAGTTGGATCACCAATCATGCCTGTAAAATCACCTATAAGAAACTGTACTATTGCTCCATACTTTTGTAAAACTGCCATTTTTTGAAGTAAAACAGTGTGTCCAAGGTGCAAATCTGGTGCAGTTGGATCAAAACCAGCTTTAACATAGTAGTTTTTTCCATTTTCAAAATACTCTTTTAAAAGTACTTCAATACGTTCCATATCTATGATTTCAGCAACACCACGTTTAATCTCATTTATCGCTTCTTTAATCATTGTCTCTCTTTCTATTTATATACATCATTTACAGATACAAAATCTATTACTTTATATCTTGCTTTTAGTTTTTCTCTTGCTAACTCTACATTTTTGTCAGGAAGTTCAAGTATCATCTCAAAATAATCTGCATGACCCTCTTCTGATTGACCTAACTCTATGGTTACAAGATTGATTTGCATTTTAGCCAAATATTGTAAAAAAGTCGCTAAAGAGCCTCTTTTATTTTCTAGCCCGACTATAAGTCTATATCTTTCAGGTGCTTCTCTTGTCCATTTTACAAATATCATCTGCTCTTTTTGTTCCATCAGCATTGAAGCTCGTTCACAAAACTTATGATGAACTGTAACGTTACTACCCTTTTTAAAACCTATGATATCATCATCACGTTTTGGATGACAACAGTAGTCAAAAAGGACATTAGAAACGTTTTGATTTGAATATATTACTATGTTATCAAACTTCTGTTTTTTTATATTATATTTATTCAGATTTAAAAATGGAAACAGAATTTTATCACTTTTTGGGTATTTTTTAAGTGCATTGACTATATTTTTAAAATAGACAGAATCAGTTGCAATTTTATAGACTTTATTTACAATATTCTCTTTTTCTAACCAACGTTTTAGTTTTCTATCTCTTACATTAAAAACAGCTACAAGTATGTCTATTGCTATCTTATTGTTTATCTCTTTCATCTTTTGACGGCAGTTTACTGCAATCGAGTTTCTTGCTTTTCCTGTTTTTACGCTATTGACCCAACTACATCTATAGTGAGGCTCTTTTGAAGTTATAATTCTTACAATATCTCCATTTTTTAACTCTGTCAAAAATGGTGTTTTTTGTTTATTGACATACGCTTCTTTTGCATATGCTCCTACTTCTGTGTGAACTTCATAAGCAAAATCTAATACCGTTGCACCTCGAGGGAGTGTAAAGATATCTCCTTTTGGAGAAAAAACTGCTATATCTTCACTATAAAGGTTGTCTTTTGCTATCTCATAAAACTCTTCTATATTTTCGCTTGCTTCATCTTGGCTTTTAAAGTCATTGAGCCACTCTAATTTTGGATTTAATCCACCACTTTTGTACTTCCAGTGAGCTGCTACTCCAAACTCTGCTGTTTTGTGCATATCTTTTGTTCTTATTTGTGACTCAATTATAGATTTGTTGTCAAAAACTGTAGTATGAATAGTCTGATAACCATTCTCTTTTGGTATCGCTATATAATCTTTAAACCGTGAAATAAGTGGATTGAAATTTTGATGAATAATCCCTAAAGCACGGTAACAATCAATAGGCTCATCTACTATAACACGAATCGCAAGCATATCAAGAACTTCTTCTATAGATACACCTTTTCTTTGCATTTTTAAATAAATTGAGTAGTAATGTTTAACACGTCTTTCTATATCAAAATCATTCTCAATAAAACCATTCTTTAACATCAAAGTTTTTGTCTCTGATGTAAAGTGATTTAATCTAAGTTGTAATTGTTGAGAGTGCTCTTGTATATAGTCATCTATTTTTTTAAATTCATTTGGCAATGCATATTTAAAACTCAAATCTTCTAAAAAATTCTTTATTGAAGAGATACCTAGTCTATGTGCTATTGGTCCATAAACGACTATTGTCTCTTCACTAATTCTTCTTTGTTTTGCACTACTCAAAGACTCAAGTGTAAGCATGTTATGAAGTCTATCACAAAGTTTAATAACCAAAACTCTAATGTCATTAGTCGAAGCTAAAAGCATTTTTCTAAAAGAGAGTGCTGAAGATATAATCTTCTCATTTGAATTTGAAGGTATTAGCTCACTGTCACGAATCTCCATTATCTTAGTCAAACCCTCTACTAAGTGAGCTACTTCTTCATTAAATTCATTTGCAACTTCGTCAATGGAACAACATGTATCTTCCACGACATCATGTAAAAGACCAGCGATAATCATATCTTCATCGCCACCTAAAAAGGCAACAAAAACCGAAACTAGTATAGGATGAATCGCGTAAGCTTCTCCACTTTTGCGTAACTGACCTTCATGTTTTTGTTGAGTAAAAAATAGTGCTTTTTCTACATGTTCACTCTTTGGAATATACTCATATAGAAACTCTATTGCGGTATCTACATCTTTACAAGATTTAACACGCTCAATTAACCGTTCCATTAACTATTGATTACTCTTCTTTATCTAAGAAAGACTCAATAGATACTTTTCCTTCTGCAACTTCTAAAAGTGCAATATCAGTAAACTTACTATTTGCATCTTCTCTTTTTACTAATGGCTCTGCACCATTTGCTAACTGTTCTGCACGTTTTGCTACCAATAGTGCTAATTTATATCTATCATCATTTACATACTTTAATGCTTTTGCTGTTATCTTTTCTGTTCTCATCTGTTTTCCTCGTTATCTTGTTTTTTTACTATTGAACATTTTGATAAATCCCCATTTATTATCTCTAAAAGGTTATTTTTTACAAACATGTTACAAACTACGATTGGTAGTTTATTGTCTTTTGCTAAGGCTATAGCAGTATCGTCCATCACTTTGATGTGATCGCTCATAGCTCTGTCATAAGAGAGTTCATTTAGTTTTTGTGCATCTAAAAACTTTTTAGGGTCTTTATCATAAACTCCATCAACTTTTGTTGCTTTTATAATCATATTTGCACCAATTTCAATAGCTCTTAGAGTTGCTGCAGTGTCAGTTGTAAAATACGGATTACCTGTTCCTGCTGCAAAAATTACTATTCTTCCTTTTTGAAGATGACGCCCAGCACGTCTAACTATAAAAGTTTCACAAATTGCTTCCATCTTGATAGCACTTTGAACTCTTACCTCCATACCAACATGCTCTAAAGCTTCTTGCATAGCTATTGAGTTTATAACTGTTGATAACATACCCATATAGTCACCACTTGTTCTTTTAATAATCCCATCTTTTGCAGCACTTACCCCACGAATGATATTACCACCACCAATAACAATACCAACTTCAATACCACTGTTTATTAATGTTTTTATCTCATCAGCAATAAACTTCAATATAGACGTATCTATACCAAAACCATTCTCACCAGCCAATGCCTCACCTGAAAACTTAACTAATACCCTTTTATTTTCCATATTTGTCACCTCATTATATTTCGCGGATTATACTATAAACTTAATTTACTACTGCTTAGTATCTTATTAATTCTAAAGGATTGATATGATAACTCTTTTGTGTCACCTCAAAAGAGAGATCATCTTTAACTCTTCCTATCACATAACCTTTTTTTATTTTTTTCCCTACTTTTATCGTTGGTGCTATTTTTGAAAGATGTGCGTAAATTGTGTGAATTCCATAGCTATTTTCAATAATAATTACTTTATCTAAAACAGCTGTATCTTTTGCATATACCACTTTACCATTGAGTACATTTTTAACTTTTGCATTTTTCTTTTTAGAGGTCAATATTACCGATTCGTTAAAAATCTTCATCTTATAAATTGGGTCAGTATATCTTCCAAATTTTCTTTTAATAGTAAAGCTATCTAGTGGTGCTATGGTCTTTTTCCCTCTATATTTTTTTACCCTACTATTTTGATAAGAAGAGCCTATTTGACGTACTGTCATCTTTCCATTGATTTTTGAGTCACCTTGTGCTTTCTTAATTGCAGCAAGTCTCTTCCTCTTTTGGGCTTCATCTTCTTTTGCTTTAATTATCTTTAGTTTTTTAAGAGTTGATCTAAGCTCATTTCTCTCTTTTTCAATCTTAAATAATCTTTTTTTGTATGAAGATCTCTGGGAATTCAACTTTTTTATACTTAGTTGTTTCGATTTTTCAAGAGATGCATATTTTATTTCTTTTGTTTTCAATACCTCAATAGAACTTTTAATACTTTTTATTTGAGAGTTTTGTACATCAATCTTAGTATTAATTTTATCATAATCATGCGAAAGTTTTGAGAACTCTTTTTGCATAATTATACCTATTTTATCCACCGCTTCTTCAACTAAAATATTTTCACTAGAATCTTGATAATTTTTATCTGAAATAAGATAAAAAGAGAAATCCTCAGCTATTATCTTAACTATTTTTTTCTCTAACTCTCTTTTGCTTTTTATAAGTTTCATATTTTGAGTGGCTAAATCTTTGAGATTTACCTCTTTAACTTTTACAATATTTTCATTTCTAGCTATATTTTTTCCCAAATCTTCTATCTGCTTCTTTATACTATTTAACTTTTTTTCCTCTTTAAGTATGTCTTTTGCTACATCATTAAGTTTTCGATTTATATTTCTCCCAACTTTACTTTTTGATTTTAAATTTTTTTGATTCGTTACTATCTTTTTCTCAACACTTAAAGCAGCAAAAATAGTTACATGTAAAGCCAAAATAACAAGTAAAATTCTCATTCTCTATTCATCTTTCTAATCACAATAGAGACAATAACAAGTGAGAAAACAAGAGAAACACCAAGAAGCATACCTGTACCTTTTAGCAAATCAAATTCTGGTACATTAATGTTCATATTCTGTGCAAAAGTGTTGACTTTTTCCATATGTGGAAACATTGTAAAAGTAATTGATACAAGTATCGTACTTATAAAAGAGTCTACTATGACTAGTCTATACAGAACTGCACTTTTCATCCAAAAAGGAGCACCAAATAGAGTCATGACCGCCATTCTCTCTCTATGTTCTAAAAGCCAAATTTTCATCTGCTTGAACATTAATAGAACAGAAATAATCAATATAAACACAGAAAAAACTGAGGCAGTATTTTTCAATGCTTGAAACATTCTATATACTCTATTGTGAGTTTTAGAAAAAGTCTCTACTTTTCTAGCTAACCCACTTGAAAGTAATTTTTTCTTTATGCGTTCTATCTCTACTACGCTAGGAAAAGACTCCAATTTCATAGAGTAAAACTTCGGTAAAGCTATCTTTAATAATGAAATATTTTTTGAAGAAATATTGCCTTTAAGTCTATCAAGAATTTTTTTAGAGCTTATCTCTTTTATAGATTTTATACCATTTACTCTACTTTTAACCACTGCTACAGAGAGTAGTTCTGGAGCAACTACTACTATGGAGTAATCTTCAGTAAGTTTTTTTGAGTAATTTTCTACTATTTTATCTGTTAAAAATGTAAATTGCAAAGAGAACAAAAGAACAAATAGAGGGATAATAACTGAAAGATGATTTTTAAGAGACTTCATAAACAACCCCACTTTCTAAAAAGAAATGCTTATAGTCTATACCCAATGTCGAAGGGATATGGTGAGTAACTACAACAACTGTAGTTCCAAGATGTTCTTTTGCATTTTTTAGTAAATCCCAAATAACTTCACTAGAATACTCATCGAGATTGCCTGTTGGCTCATCTGCTAAGATCATGACAGGATTATGTGCTAAGGCTCTTGCCATGGCAACACGTTGCTGTTCTCCACCACTAAGTTCTAGTGGATACTTATCTGCCTTATGTAGCAATTTAACATGTTTTAAAAGTTTTTGAGCTTGCTTAACACAAACACCTTTTGAAAAACCACCTATCATAAGAGGCAACATCACATTTTTTTCTACTGTCCAGTCATTAATAAGTCTATAATCTTGAAATACAATTCCAAGATAACGTCTAAGAAGATTTAGCTTTGAAGTACTTATGTTTTGTATATTAACACCACAAACATTTAATCCACCTTTTTTAGGTGCCAAATCACCATACATAGACTTTAGTATCGTAGATTTACCACTACCACTTTTCCCTGTTATAAAAACAAATTCATTTGGATTTATCTTCATGTTGGCTTCGGTTATGATAGGTTCATCTCTTCCATAAGCCAAAGTTAAATTCTCAGCATTTATCACGTGTTCCACAAATACCCTTTTATTAGTTCATGTGCTTTTTCATTATCTTTAGTTGCTAAAACATTGTTAGGGAAGTATGTTATCTCATCTTTTTTTATAAAGATATAACTATGCTCATTTCTTTGACTTGCTCCAAAAGATACTCGTAAAAGACCTTCATCTTCACTTACTTCGTAAATATCTTCAATATGAGCAAAAAAACTCTCTCCTCTTAATGTAACCTCATCAAATCTCTCTTTAACATCTTTAAATTCTATATCTCTGTCAAACTTTAATCTACCTACCCTAGGTATCTCTTCAGATTTTTCTTGATTTATCATCGTAATATCATAGATATCTTTATCTTGTCTTTTCCATCTATCTTCATACTTGCTACTTATCTCTAAATCTCTATTTTTATTTACATGTAGTTCCACTTTTTGTTGTTTTATAAACTCACCAAACGAATATTCAAAGTAACGATCACTATCAGTTCTAAGTTCTAGAGTTCCACCAACTCTCAAAACCCTCTTTGATTCATCTATAAATCTTTCACTTATAACACGACGGTGAGGTTTTTTATCCCAAGGAACTGGGAAATGAACAAATATCTGCTCAACACTATTTGAGTTTAAAAACTCTAAAAATGTTCTAGCATCATAATCTACCACCAAAATATTTTCTATACCTTGAAGCTCGCACTGATTCAACACTTGCTCTATAGAGGGCTTATGTATTTCTAAACCAATAACAATTTTATCTGGATTTTTTTTAGCTTGATGAAGAAGTTGTCTACCACTTCCAAAACCAACCTCTACTAGTATACCTTTTTTACTTTTAAACTCATCTGCAAAATACTCCATACTTTTTAAATATGGTGATACTTTCAAACTCTTCTCTTTTTTAGAGTCTATATTAGAGTTTGTAGTCTCTGTTTTACTCAAATCTCTAAAATCTTTTAGTACTTGTTGTAAAATAGCAACTTGCGATGGTCTGCTTATCTTATCACCTTTTACAAGATAGCCTTTTTTGCTTTTATTGATTTTAAGAAGCATATCACAGTTTTGAGTATGACTCATCACTAGTCTCTCACCTCTTGTTGAAACTGCCACAAACTCAAACTCACTCTTACCATAGTTTGATGGATATGTTGGTTCTACAAACTCTTTAGTATGAAAATTTGGCATTACTCTTTTGGCATTTCTATGATAGTATTTTCCGACTTTTTAGATGCTAATCCATACTTGTCTATAGCAACTACATTATACTTATATTCAATACCTCTTACAACATCAGAGTCATTAAAACTTTTTCCTTCAATATTAGTAAAGACTTTTTTCTTATCTTTATACTCTTTTATTACATTATACTTAATAGCTCTATTATCTATACTTTTCCAAGTGATATTTATACTTCTTCCATCATGGTTAGATGATGTAATATAAACTGTAGCAGGAATAGCTAAAGAACTCCCCGTTACTGCATTTTGTTGTCTTGGAGATTCTAGTCCATCTTTATCTACTGTTGTTACATAGTAGTAATATGATTTACCATTTGTATTTATTAAATCTTCGTATTTTGTATCTTCAGTTTTTGCAAGATAACTATAAAAAAGCATAGTATTTATAGCTCTATAGACTTTATAATATGAAAAATCTTTCTCGACAGAAGCATCCCAACTAAGAACTATTTTTTTTGGAACATCTACTGTAGCTGTTAAGTTTTTTATAACTATAGGAAGTGGCTTTGTTCCAGCTTCCACTATTTTACTTGGCTTTGATATTAGCCCATCATAAGTTTTTACTTTTATTCTATATCTAAAAACACGATTTTCCTTAAGCCCTGAATCAATATACTCAGCATTTAGTCTGCCTTTAACAACTGCTAATTGTTCCCAAGATGTTGAAGTAAACTCATTTCTCTGTATGATATAAGATTCTACTCTTTGTGAGGTATGTGGTCTCCAAACCAATTTTACTCTATGAGGAAGCCCTGTAATAGCTCTTATAAATGATACTGATTCTATGAGAGGAGCCGTTGCCACTGAGATAGTATCACTTGCCACTGACTCCCTTTTGTTTTTTGAGTATGTTGAAAAACGGTAATGATACTGAGTAGCTGGTTTTAATTTTGTATCCACAAAGTGTGAACTATACTTGTCCTTTACGGTTGCTATTCTCTCTAGTTTTCCATTTTGTAACTCTGGATTTGAACGATAAACATAGTATCCACTTACTCTCTCATCAAAACTAGGCTTCCACTCAAAACCTATCTCTGTTACTTCTGCTAAAAATTTTACCTCTGCTAACTTTGGTAACGTTTGGTCAATAATTGGTTTCTTAGGTGGTTTTGGGTTATTTGTACATCCACTAACAAAAAGTATTAAAACGCTTAATGATATAAGAGCTATCCATTTTCTCATCTATTTCGTCCTTATTAAAATGTTTTTTTAGTATATTTTCAAAATCCTCAAAGGGCGGAGCAATGACTTGCATAAACTCTCCTGTTATAGGATGTTGTAAGTATAATATGTATGCGTGTAGCATAACTCTTGCTATTTTACTCTTTTGGCTCTTAAAACCGTATAAATCATCTCCCAAAACATGACGAGATAGGGAATTTAGGTGAACTCTGATTTGGTGTGTTCTTCCAGTAAAAAGTTTTGCACTTATAAGCTCTCTTTTCTCATCTTTTGCAAGTGAAAGTTTACAAAATGCACTTTTTGATTCACGTCCTCCTGCAACAACGTCCATCTTTAGTCTATTGTTTCTATTTCTTCCTATTGGTTTATCTACTACTGTATCATCTTTCAAAGGCACATCTATCATCGCAAGATAATACCTTCCCATACTTTTATCGACCAACTGTGAAGATAGTCCCATGTGAGCTTCATTGTTTTTTGCAATTACCAAAGCACCACTTGTCTCTTTGTCTATGCGGTGGACTATCCCGTGTCTTTCATCACCACTAATTGTTGAAAGTGAAATTCCACGCTTGATTAACCAATCAACAACAGTAGCTTCTTTAACACTTGGAGCTGGATGGATAGTCAAAAATGGAGGCTTGTTTATAATCATAATATCATCATCTTCATACAACACGTCTATATCAAAATCAACTCTATAACTCTCTTTCTCTTTTTTTGCTTGAACAAAATCATACTCAACAATGTCATTAATTTTTAGTTTAAAACTACATTTTTTTATCTCTTTATTACCAAATTTTATACCAACTTGTTTGATCAACTGCTCTATTTGATTACGAGGAAGCTCAAGTTCTTTACTCATAACTGCATCTAATCTTCCATTTTCTTTACATATAAAGGTCATTTAACTCTCTTTTTTGTATAATCGTTTATCAAAACACTAAGGCACTCTTTGTTACAGATAGATAAACGTATATTTACACATTTTGATTTTCTACTTCCTATTTTGGTTATACCCATTGTAGGACTCTCATTTTACCTAATTAATGAAGCAAATACCATACTCGCTAATAAACAAATAGTTTATTTCACTGTAGGTTTCTTAGCTTTTCTGTTTTTTTTTCTAATTCCTATAAGAAAAATAGAGTGGTTGATTCCTATGTTTTTTTGGTTTACTATCGCTCTTCTTGTTAGTGTTGATTTTTTTGGAATCTCAAAACTAGGTGCAAGAAGATGGCTTGAACTACCTTTTGTTCACTTTACAATCCAACCCTCAGAGATATTAAAACCAGCTTTTGTCCTTATGATGGCATATCTTATAAAACATAATCCACCCGAACAAGAAGGGTATGAATGGAAAGAGTTTA
>Ga0256845_1001869_pt1 | contig 16240 bp, 15 predicted proteins | sample RiftiametaG_FD_189101 | JGI IMG/M metagenome (GOLD analysis project Ga0256845, IMG submission 189101) | Tube worm associated microbial communities from hydrothermal vent at the East Pacific Rise, Pacific Ocean - Riftia | ecosystem: Host-associated > Annelida > Integument > Unclassified ...
AAGGTCGATGGGCGCGCCGAGGGTCTCGCCCGCAGACTCTAGCGCGCACCATTCATCGGCGCGGAAAATTTTGTAAATCAACATGGGGTTCGTTTGCCGCGCCGGCGCGCGTTCGTCAAGGGGGGCTGTTGCCTAAACTTTGTCGCAGTTTTGCGCCAAAGGCACGGTTTAATCTGGCGGCTTGGCGGGCGAAAATTAACGAAGTGCTTACGATTTTGGCTGATTTTAGATCGGTAACTGCGGCTAGCAAAGGGACGAATATGTCACTTTTTATTCAGAGTATGCTTGATATTTCCACGGGGCACCTCACCGTGGAAACCCGAAAGCGCATGGGTGAGGATTCTCGTAACTTTTTTGTCGGCAAGCCCTGCTCGCTGCCCTTTGCGGTGAAAGGCAGCAGCTATGGCTGGTTTGTTGATGTGCGCGACGCCGATGAACGCGCCGTTTCTGGTGCGCCTTACCCGTTTGATATCATCGATTGCTATGAGTTAGCGCTCAAAATGGGGTGCTCTTACATTTTATTTGACCGCGACGCCGAGCGCCATGCGGAGCTGAATTGGTATGGTGACCGCGAGCAAGCGGCCTATGTGGATGATATTGAGCAAGGCCCGCACCCCACAGAAGAGCCACCGCTAACGATCAATCACTTTAAGGCGATGTTTGACCAAAGGTGAGCGTAGCTGATTCGGGGGCGGCGCGAATAAGTGTTAATTTGTGCTTAACACATCCCTATGGGCGTGAGGGAAGTTGCTGCATTCGCTCTGGTTGGGCCGATACTTTGCCATGCGTGACCTTTTTGCACCGGAAAATTATCTTCTAGATTCAAGTTGTTGCCATGTTTCCAACGGGCCTGAGGGAATAAGAGCGGTTTTATAGCAGGGAAGCGTGAGTTTTTGCTCCAAATTGTGGCTTTAATGCTGTATAAGCATGGTGTGTATGTAGGGTTTTTTCATAGTGCCGCCGTGTTACAAGTTTGCTCTGCATACACGCTTCTCCTTCCTGTTTGTTTTTTTGAGTTTTTTGCGACAATTCTATTGAATTTTTCGGAAAGGCCATAATTCGACATAGTCCTGCCCAAAACAAACTACATAAAGACGCCGTAGATAGCGCAATTGACAATTGCCGCCGATTTACGAGTTCGCCCTTTGCACGCTTTACTGCGCCGCTTGATAGATCAATACGCCAGCAACCACCACCACGATACCCGCCAGCACTGCCAGCGCGATTTTGATTTTGGACCAAGGGCGCTCGCCTTTCACTTTGCCAGTTTGGCCATTGACCACAAAGCGGTAGGATTTGCCCTGATACTTGTAAGCAGCTAGCCAAACCGGCAGCAGCACATGCTTGAAGGTGAGGGCGCTTAACGTGGTGTTGAGGGCGTTAATACGCTGCTCGTCACCGCCTATATCGCGCTTTACCAGTGCGCGAATCTCGCGCTCGATAATGGCTTCGGCCTCGGTGAAACCCTCGGCAAGATCAACCGTGTAAGCCTCGGCGCTATAGCCCGCAATATAGTTCGGGTTGTAATCCACCAGCGCGCCCAAATCCCACGGGGCGAGCTTGTCGGTGAAGCGCTTGGGCAGGGCTTTGGAGGCGAGCACCAGAATGTCGTCAAACCATTTGGAAACATGGCCAGAAACCCGATGCCAGCGGGTTTTGCGGACTTGCCGCGTTTTGCTGACGGTCTTGCCGTTTTCCGTGGTCGTATAGCGCTCGGTGACGTAATAATAGGTGCCACGTTGGCCCGCGTAATCAGACTCGCTTTGCGCGTCATAGGTCCAGTACGGCACATACATGCCCTGCATTTTGCGGCCCTTGCGGGCATATTCTTGCAGGTCGCTCGGGGCAAACCAGAGCTTGCCGAGCCATGTGTTCATGGCCTCGCGCGCCTTATCTTCTGACAGCACAAACGGCATCACGCCTTTGGGTTTGATCTGCTTGCTGGTGCGCGGCTCCAGCACGATGGGGCTAGCACAAAAGGGGCATTCCTTCGAATAGCTATCGCCCTCAAACTCGACCTGCGCGCCGCAATTGGAGCAATCGGTGGCGCGGATTTCCTCCATTTCCTCGGGGGGAAGCTCGTTGGCCAGCGCGGCCTTGAAATCGAGCTCGGTATTGGCAAGGCCAGATTGCCCCTCGCCATCAAAATCCTGCTCATGGCTGCAATACGGGCATTTGAGCTTATTGGCCTCGGGGTCAAAGCGCATTTCGGAGCCGCATTCCGGGCAGGGAAAGCGAAATTCTTCGGATTCGTCGGTGGTGGGTTCGTCAGACATAGCAAGGCCCCGAAAGGGTTAGGTTTCGGGGCCAGTATGCGGAATTTTTGAGCGGCTGCAAGCCTTTATGCAGGTGGCGGTGGGGGGGGCGGGGCCACGGTGAAGAGCTGGGCGAGCTCGGTAATATCCCCCGCTGCTTTCCAGCCATCTTGGCCCGCTGACCACACGGTGGTGGCACGCGTCAGCTTGCCCTCAGCCGCCATCCGGCCAAGGGCGGCGCGGGAAAACGGGCCACGGGTGACGCCATCTTCGGCGATATGCCAAACCGTTTCCACGGGCGGGGGCGGCGGCATCGCGGGGGCGGCAGCGGCGGCTTGCGGTTGGGCCATGTTGCCCGCCATGTTTTGCGCCATCGCCATGCCCATACCCATGCCAAGGCCAGCGCCCATGCCACCTCCACCATTGGGGTTGTTGGCGGCATCGCCCATGGCTTCGGCGGCGGCGAACTGGGTGTATTTGTGCAAATCGCCAACCACGCCCATGCTGGTGCGCTTGTCCATCGCCTCTTCCACGGCGGCAGGCAATGAAATATTTTCAATCAGGAAAACCGGCATTTCAAGGCCATATTCTGCCATCTGCGGGGAGACCTGCTCCTCAATGATCTGGCTCAGGCTTTCCATATTGGCGGCCATATCCAGCACCGGAATTTTGCTGCCAGCAACGGTGTTGGTGAAGCGCGGCACGATCAGGTTGCGAATTTGGCTGCTGATCTCGTCGGTGGTAAATTCACCATCGGTGCCAACAATTTCACGCATGAAAGTCGCCGGATCGCTCACCCGAATCGTATAGGTGCCAAAGGCGCGAATACGTACCACGCCGAACTCTGGGTCGCGGCACATGATCGGGTTTTTGGTGCCCCATTTAAGGTCCTGAAACCGTGTGGTGTTAATGAAATAGATTTCAGATTTGAACGGGCTTTGGAAGCCGTGGTCCCAGTTTTGCAGGGTCGTCATCACCGGCATGTTGTTGGTTTCCAGCATATACATGCCGGGGGAGAACACATCCGCGAGCTGGCCCTCATGGATAAATACAGCGGCTTGGCCCTCACGAACCGTAAGCTTCGCGCCGTATTTTATCTCGTTGCCACGGCGCTCAAAGCGCCAAACCATGGTGTCATCGGTATCATCAGTATGTTCGATGACGTCAATAAATTCGCCACCTAAAAAATCAAAAATGCCCATGTGGGACCTCCTAAAACTATTCTGCTAGGGTTAACTTAAGCACTTAAACGGGTGCAAACAATGTTTTTATCACCAAATATCCTCAATAATCCCCGCCAGAAGCGGGCGAACCTCGGCCGGGGTCATGCCGCTATGCAGGCGCGGATCATATAAAATGCGCAGCAAAAGCTCGTCATGGTGGGTGAGGGCGGCAAACTCTTCGTCGTCGTTGAAAATTGAGGGGCGGGCGGCGCGACTATCGTTAGTCAGGCCCAATGCTTGCGCCATTTCCTCCTGCACACAAGCGTTGCGCTGGGCGATGGAATGCTCGGATTTGATCAGGATCACCGAGGCGCGGTAGCTGTTGGGGGTGCGGGCATCTGACAGTGAAAAAGCGGCGCAGAGCAGGTCTACTGGGTTGCTGGCGAAGGTGCTTTCGACCTCGCGGGGCGGGGCGGTTACATAGCGGCCAAGCTGGCGGGCGACGCCGGGCTGCTCATCGCGGCTCAGGAAAAACACCAGCATATTGGCGCGCTCGCCTGCATTGGCAACCTGAATATCAAGGCCGGTGATACGGCCCAAACGGCGGGTATATTGCGCCACGGCGGTGGCGTTGAACTGCGCATCAGAATCCGGCGTGCTTTCGCCATTGACCACCCGCACCCTTATCGGGCGCTCATAAAGGCGCAGGTTAGAGGGGGCCTCTCCGGCAACATAGCGGCCATCCACGGTTTGGTACTCGTCAAACAATGCTATGCGCATGAAATCGCGGGCCAAATCTTCTTTGGTGAAGGCGGCATCGGCTGGCTCATACTCGGTGCGCATCCCGCCTTGGGCGCGAATTTCGGCCTCGGCGGCGGTGTAATAGGCCCCTAGGTCATAGCCAAGCGGTGGCGGGGCGGGCACGGGGTCGGTGCAGGCCGCTAGGGCCAGCACCGCTGTTAGGGTTCGCCAGTTCATTACTCAGTAGCAGAGCCGATATTGTGGCCCAAAGAGGTGTCTTTGGCCTTGGCTGAGGCAAGGGTGTTTTTAAGATCGGCTTCCATGATTTTAAGCTCTTTCTCGGCCTCGACCCGCTTGGCCTTGCCCTCATCAGCAATGCGCAGGCTGTCCTCGATGGTCTCAATAAGGTCAGCATTGGCTTGCTTGATCGCGTCAATATCAAAGATGCCGCGCTCGATTTCCTCACGGATTTCCTTGTTGGCGATCTTGAGGTTGGCGGCGTTGGATTTGAGCAATTCATTGGTGAGGTCATTGGCCTCATGCACCGCTTTGGCAGCATCGCGGGAGCGCGAAATGGTCACGGCTTGCGCCAGCTGGGTTTCCCAGAGCGGCACGGTGTTGACCAGCGTGGAGTTGATTTTTGTAACCAGCGATTTATCGTTTTCCTGCACCAAGCGAATGGATGGAAGGGATTGCATGGTCACTTGGCGTGTGAGCTTCAGGTCATGCACGCGGCGCTCTAGGTCATCCCGTGCGGCGCGCAGGTCCCGCAGCTCTTGCGCGCGAATCACGCCGTCTTCTTCTGGCGCATCGGCCACCACTTTTTCCATGGCGGGGATGTCGACCGTGTCCAGAATGCGGATTTTCTCTTCGCCGGCTGCGATGTAGATCGCCAGCTGGTCGTAAAAATCCAGCGTCTTTTCATAGAGCTTATCAAGCGATTTTATGTCTTTCAGCAGCACGGTTTCATGGCTCAAAAGCTCCTCGGTGATCTTGTCGATCTGGTCCTGCACCTCTTCGTATTTGGCCATAAACATCGCCACAGGCTTGGCTTTGCCGAGCAGCTTTTCCCACCAGCTTAGCTTGCGGTTTGGGTCTAGCTCGCTGGATGAAAACCCGCGAATGGACGTAACCATGGAGCGCAATGCATCGCCCGCAGGCCCCGTGTCTTTGTTGCGCACGCCAGCTAGCATTTCTTGTGAAATCACTTGCAGCTCAGCTTGGGCCTTGGAGCCGAACTGGATGATAGACTGGGTGTTGCCCATATCAAGCTCGCCCATGGCGCTGTCAATCGCGGCCTTCTCGGCGGCGTCAGCTTGATCCACCACGATCAGCTCGCCTTTTACTTCGGGCAACAGCGCGGCGGTTACGGCCTCTACTTCTTTCAGGCTGGTTTCGGCCTTTTGGCGCACATCTTCAGTCATAAATCTCTCCCTTTGGGTCTAATCTTTGGCCAAATGGCCCTCGTTTTGTAATCTTTCTTGCAGCACTTCGATCTCGATATCGAGGTCGGACTGGTTGTCTTGCAGCATCAACCGGCGCTCGCCATTGAAGCTGGTTTCAAGGTCGCTGATCAGGGCCACAAATTCGGCCTGTTTGGCGGTGTCTTTTGAGCGCTGGTTAAGCTCGGCAAACTTGATGGTCGCATCGCGGGCGCTGCTGAGGTAGACGCCCATATATTTGCGCGCGCGGGTCAAATCTCGCGGGTCTTGCTCCACCGTGCGCAGCATTTCGCGCACCGTATCCAGCAGGCTGCTAAGCTTGCGGTTAACCGCGCGGATGTTGATCCCCTGCGCCGCTTCCTCAATCTCGGCCATAATCGCTTCGGCTTTATCCACGGCGCGGGCCACGCGGTCGGTTTCATATTCGTTAAAGCCGGGCAGGCCCTTGCGTTTCATCGGGTCAAAGCCAAAGGCGACCAGATGTGCGGCCACCGCCAGCGCGCCAAAGCCGATGCCCACGAACATGCCTTGCCCCCAGCCAAACCATGTGGTGAGAAACACCGCTGTGCCAGAAAGCGCGGCGGCGATCAACTTACGCGGAAACATCGGCGGGCGGGCGATTTTGCGCTCGTTATAAGCCGCCTCGGCCTTAAGCCCCTCACGCAATGTCCATGCCGCCAGCACAAACAGGGCGAAGCTGCCGAAGGAAATGGCGGCCCCAATGGGCGAAGCGCTGGTGATTTGGCTAAAGCCCTCCAGCAGCAGCGGGAAGGCGGCAAGAAACAGGAGCGTAATCGCAAAGCCACCGGGCTTTTTGCGCATCTTGATTTTGGCGGGTTTGCGGGCCTCTATGCGTGGCTCATTTTCCTTGCCGTCGGGGCTATGCTCGCCGCCAAAACGCTGCGCACCCATCAGGAGATCCACCCATGCGCACCGGCCGAAACTGTCCAGACCAAGGCGAGCAAGACCCAATAGCCTATGCGTTGAATGGTTTTTTCAGACATGTAAACTCCGCTTGGTTACGCTGCTTTGCCCCAATATAGAGGCAAAGTTAATGATTTTCTAGTCATCCACCGCGTGTTGACGCTGCGTCGCCAGCTTCTTCTGGAATTTGCTCTGAATGGCCTGCACCACAAAAAGCACCGCGATAGAGAAGTAAAATGTTGTTTTATCAAGCGGTTGCACTGGGTGGCCGAGCAGCGTCAGGTGGCCCTCATGCCCGCCCTCGCCGAGCAAAACAATGCCGACGATCAGCAACACAAAAAGCCCCAACACCTCATAGGTGCGGTTTTTCTTAATGAATTCGGCCACGGCATCGGCGAGCAGCATCATGGCGACGCCCGATATCAGAATGGCGGTGGCGAGCACGATGAACACATCGGTGATGGCCAGCGCTGAAAGCACCGAGTCAAAGCTGAAAATCAGGTTCATGAACACGATGAGCGCGATCACAGATGTGGCGGATTTCGATTTTTTATCGTCCATGCCGTCTTCGATATGCTCGATGGCCAGCAAGTGGCTGATTTCCTTCACCGCCGTATACATAATGAAACCGCCGCCAAACAGGAACACAATAACCGAGAAGTTGAAGCTGCCCTCGATCACGCCCACCCAGTTGATGGTGAAAAACGGGGCTTCCAGTAGCTCGATAAGCTGCATCATCACGAAAAGCAGCACAATGCGCAGGCCAACCGCGATGAGAATGCCGAGCTTGCGCACGCGGGCTTGGTCGGCCTCTGGTGCGCGGCGGGATTCTATAGAGATGTAGAGCAGGTTATCAAAGCCAAGCACGGCTTGCAGGAAGATAAGCACGCCAAGATTGGCGAAATTGGTGAAGGTGAAAAGATCTGCCATTGGGGCCTCGCGCGCTGTGCCAAAGTTGGCCGACACAAAGCCATATTTCTTGCGCGAGTGCAAGGGTGGCGTTTTAAAGCGCGGGGCCGCCAAGCCCCGCGCGATTGTTTTATTTGTTGGCTTTGAGCCATGCCATAACGGTTTCCGGTGAGCTTTCGCCATAAGGGTCGTCGCCGTGGTTGTCTTCAAGGCCAGGCTCTTGGAACCAAGCTTCGACCACGCCATCATTGATGATGGCCGCATAGCGCCAGCTGCGCATACCAAAGCCGATGTTGGATTTATCAACCAACATGCCCATGTGGCGGGTGAAGACACCAGCGCCATCAGGGATGACCTTAACGTTCTTCAGCTCTTGATCCCACGACCATTTGTTCATCACAAAGGTATCATTCACCGACATCACATAGATCTCGTCAATGCCTTCCGCCGTAAAATCAGCCGCGCCGTTCTCATAGCCGGGCAGCTGCATGGTGGAGCATGTGGGGGTAAACGCACCCGGCAGTGAAAACAGGATCACCCGCTTGCCTTTGAAGAAATGATCGGTGTTTTTATCTTCCCATTTGAACGGGTTATCACCGCCAATGCTGGCGTCGCGCACCCGCGTGTGGAAGGTTACGGCCGGAAGTTTAAAGCCTACATGCATGGGAAATCCCCTTTTATAAGTGTTTCTGTCAGGCATTATATAGGCGGTTTTCAAAGAGTCGGAAACCCCCTGCGGCAGTTTTTCTTTCTGCCCGCCCTCGGCCCGTTATTCCGGCTTTGTTCTTGAAAATTTTCGGGCTTCGGCCTAGGCTAGCCACCCGCCCAACTTCGGAGACCCCGCCATGCCAGACACCGCCCCTATCCCGAATGACCCTTGGCAAAGCATATCAGTGGATGTGCTGCGGGAGAAATATGCCAAGGGGGATGAAAAAGAGCTGGGCGGCGAGGCGATGGTTGAAGCGATTCGAGCCCGCGTGGCGCGGGCCTTGGCTGAGGGTGATGTGGGCGCGTCTGAAAGCACCTTTTTTGATGCCCTCACACGCGGGTTTATCCCCGGTGGGCGGGTGAATTCGGCGGCGGGCGCCAACATTAAATCCGCCACCCTGATCAACTGTTTTGTGCAGCCGGTAGGGGATAGTGTGTCCTCCACTGTTGACGGCAAGGTGGGGATATATCATGCCCTAAGGCAGGCCGCTGAAACCATGCGGCGGGGCGGTGGTGTGGGCTATGATTTCTCCAGCATCCGGCCACGCGGCGCGCGGGTGGCGGGCACCGATAGTTCCGCCTCCGGCCCTGTCTCATATATGCATGTGTTTAACCAATCCTGCGCCACGGTGGAGAGCGCGGGGGCGCGACGCGGGGCACAGATGGGGGTGCTGCGGGTGGACCACCCTGATATCGAGGAATTCATTTCCGCCAAGCGCAGCAAGGGCCAGCTTAGCAATTTTAACATCTCCGTTGGCGTGTCAGACGCCTTCATGCAGGCCGTGGATACCGATGCGGAATTTGACCTTATCCATAAGGCCGAGCCGTTCGCTGAGGCGGCGCAAAACGCCGCTGGGAAATGGGTTTATAAAACCATCCGCGCGCGGGATCTCTGGGGCCAGATCATGCGCAACACCTTTGAGGCCGCCGAGCCGGGCGTGCTGTTTCTGGACCGCATTAACGCCGAGAATAACCTGCATTATTGCGAGGTCATCGAGGCGACAAACCCCTGCGGCGAGATCCCTATCCCTGACCACGGCTGCTGCTGCCTTGGCTCCATGAACCTCACGAAGTTTGTCGAGGAGCCTTTCGGTGCCGCGCGGTTTGATAGCGCTGGCTTTGCCGAGGTGGTGGCCACGGCGGTGCGGATGCTGGATAACGTGCTTGATGTGACCGTGTGGCCGCTGGAAGAGCAGGCGCAAGAGGCGGCGAATAAACGCCGCATCGGGCTTGGGTTTACGGGGCTGGGTGACGCGCTGATTATGCTTGGGCTGCGCTATGATAGCGCTGAAGCCCGCGATTTTGCCGCAGATGTGACCCGCCAAATGCGGGATGCCGCCTATCGCGCCAGTATCGAGCTGGCTAAAGAAAAGGGGGCGTTTCCCAAGCTTGAGGCCGAGAAATTCCTCGCTTCGGGCATGGCCAGCCGCCTGCCAGATGACATCCGCGCGGGGATTCTGGAACACGGGCTGCGCAACTCGCACCTGTTATCCATTGCGCCCACGGGCACCATTTCACTGGCCTTTGGCGATAACTGCTCCGGCGGCATTGAGCCAGCGTTTTCATGGCACTACACCCGTAAAAAGCGGGAGCCGGATGGGAGCATGGCCGAGTATCTGGTTGAGGACCACGCCTACCGCCTATACCGCGAAGCAGGCGGCGATGAGGCGGATTTACCCGAGGCTTTTGTTGGCGCGATGGAGATTTCTGCCGACGACCACATGCAAATGCAAGCCGCCATTCAGCCCTACATTTGCGCCGCAATTTCCAAAACCGTGAACGTGCCAGCGGACTACCCTTTCGAGGATTTCGAGGCGCTTTATATGCAGGCGTGGAAGGCGGGCTTGAAGGGCATTACCACCTATCGGCCCAACGAAATAACTGGCTCGGTGCTGTCAGTTGAGGGCGAAGCCTTGCCCGCCACGCCAGACATAAGCGCCCCGATGGACCGCCCTTTGGCGCTGGAAGGCAACACCTATAAAATGCGCTGGCCGGAGAACGAGCACGCGATTTATATCACCATCAATGATGTGATGGCCGATGGCCAGCGGCGGCCATTCGAGGTCTTCATCAACTCCAAAAACATGGAGCATTATGCCTGGACGGTGGCGCTGACGCGGATGATTTCCGCCGTGTTCCGGCGTGGTGGAGACGTGAGCTTTGTGGTGGAGGAACTTAAAGCCGTGTTTGACCCGCGCGGCGGGGCGTGGATGGGCGGGAAGTATATTCCGTCTATTCTCGCAGCCATCGGCGGCGTCATTGAGGGCCACCTTGTGGCCATTGGCTTCATGGAAGCCGGCGGGGCGCTAAAAGCGGACCCCCATGCCGAGCCAACGGTAAAGCCGCGCGGCCCCGCCTGCCCTAAATGCGGCCAATATGCCCTGCGGATGCAGGAAGGCTGCATGACCTGCGGCGAGTGCGGTCATAGCAAGTGTGGGTAGGGTGGGCTTTCAGCCCACCACGCGCCGACAAGGTGGCCCGAAGGGTCGCCGCGGAGGCGCGCGCCTGTCATGTAATTCTCAGGCACGCGGCATATTGTGGGCTCTCGCTTGCAAAAGGGGGACCTTGGAGATGATATGCCCCTAAGCAACCTTGCGGGCGCGCCCCTGATTATTGAAGAAAAAGTAGACGGTGCCAATTGCGGTATTTCCTTTAGCGCGGGCGGTGAGCCGCGCCTGCGAAGCCGGGAGCATTTCCTGACGGGCGGCTAGCCGCGCGGACTTCGTGGCCGTGCAAACCGAGAATAGCGACCTCGCAGAAGGGCTTTACCTGAAGGCCGAGGCGGCGGGGGTGGTGTCTGACCGTTTCAAATAGGTGCGCGATGATTTCCGGCAAGCGATTGTAGCCTCGGACGGCCATTGGCTGGACCGCCCGATCTTGCCCAATGGACTGGCCATCATCACGGCGTAAACCTGTCGAGGCGATTGGCATTGCCTGCATGCCAAGGCCGACGCCCTTGGCCGGATATGTGCTGACCAGCAATCGCTGCTTGATAACGTGGCGCTGGCGCAAGAGGTGTTTCGGGAGGCCGGATGCCTTTCGGCCCCGTACCCCTTTGCCAATGCCGAAAGCCGTTTGGCCTATTTTGAGCGCGAAGACCGCGCCGCTGGCTACCCCGCCCATGAGGATTTCTGCGGCACGGTTAACGTGAAGTCGGGTTTGCCGGGGTCTGGCAAGGATACGTGGATTGCACGCAATTTGCCGATGCTTCCGGAGGTGAGCCTCGATGCCATTCGCGCCGAAAATGGTGTGTCTGCGCGGGCCAATCAGGGGCAGGTTATTCAGGCGGCTTATGAGCAGGCGCGGGTGCATTTGCGGGCGGGGCAGGATTTTGTGTGGAACGGCACCAATGTTACGCGGCAAAACCGCGGGCGGCTCACACGGCTATTGCGGGATTACAACATGCGGATTCATATGGTTTATATTGTGGTGTCGCCAGCGGTGCTGCGCACCCAAAACCGAGGGCGGGTACGGAGGCGGTGATTGCGGGCTTGGAACGCAAGCTAGAGCCGCCGAGATTGGCGGAAGCGCATGAGGTGACGGTGGTGATGGGGTGAAACCCCACCCTACATTTCAGCGATGCGTCCGGGTTGTGAGACCTGAGAGGAACCTGTTTATTTGCCTAGGTTAATAAATTGGCTATAATCGGCTTATAGTGTTTAAAATCATGTATTTATAGGAAAATACTTGCGTATAATTTTGGAAATTAGTTAGCGGTGCGTGCGGAGCACGGCACCCTACAGGCGCAGGATTGGCGCGGCCAGAGTGACGGCGCGTGCAAGGCATTTTTCAGCCCCGTAGGGCGCGTTGACCAGTACTAGTCCGCTGCCCGTCATGCCTTCGCCATCTTTCAGCTCAAAGCTGACCTCATGGCGCAGGAAGTTCAGCTTCAGCCCTGCAATAAGGTCTTCATGGCGGCCTGCGGGCAGAATCGGATACCAGATCATCACCGTGGCTTCCGGCCATTTGGCCATCAGCTTATGGGTGAAATCTGCCACCTGTTCGTATTCGGTTTTCACCTCGTAGGACGGGTCCACCAATACCAGCCCTTTGCGGGGCTTGGGTGGAGAGAGCGAGAGCACGCCCTCATAGCCGTCGCGCTTATGCACGGCGGTGGTTTCACTGCGCAGAGCCTTGCGCAGTGCGCCAAATTCGGCAGGGTGCAGCTCCATCAGGTGCAGGCGGTCTTGGCTACGCAAAAGGGTTTGCGCGATCATCGGAGAGCCGGGATAGGCCGCCGCGCCAAACCCGTTTTGCACTTTATCGAGCGCTATCTTGAGCGGGCAATCGGGCAGGTCTAGCGCCTCGATCCCCTCTGCGGCCTCCCCGGTTTTGAGCGATTCTGGGGCGCTCAGGTCATAAAGCCCGCGCCCCGCATGGGTTTCCAAATAGGAAATGCCACGGGCTTTGCGGGTGAGCAGGGTGAGGAGCTCGGCGAGCACAAGATGCTTGTGCAGGTCGGCGGGGTTTCCGGCGTGATAGGCGTGTTGGTAAGATAGCATGGGGCGGTGATAGCGGCTTGGGGGGCTTGGATGCAAGGGCTTTCCTTAGGCGCGGTTTCGCCCTAGAAAGGCGCATGGCTAAATTGCACATGATCAAGCTGAGCGTCGGTTCGGAAAGTATTGTCACTCAGGCGGAGTGGCAGGCGGCGCGGCTGGCGGAAACGGGCAGCCTGCGCCACATCACCCGCATGTGGCCCCGCCGCGAGGCCGAGCTGCTGGACGGCGGCTCGATCTTTTGGGTGGTCAAGGGCGTGGTGCAATCCTGCCAGCGGATTATTCGGCTGGAAGAGGTGATCGGGGCTGATGGCATTCGTCGCTGCGGCATTGTGCTGGACCCCGCGCTGCACCACACCGCCCCGCAGACCAAGCGCCCGTTTCAGGGCTGGCGCTACCTGAAGCCCGAGGATGCGCCCGAGATCGGCGCGCTATACAAAGCGGGCGAAGAGGTTTTGCCCATCGCCCTGCAATCAGAGCTTTCGGCGCTCGGCGTGCTTTAGCGGCCCGATGCCTTTGCAATCGCAGCTAATCGCCGTTAGGCTCATCCAATGACCCTTGACCTTACGCTCCTGATTTTGCTCGCCGCGCTGCTGCATGCAGGCTGGAATGCACTGATAAAAGTCAGTGGCGATCGCATAGCCGTCATGGCCGTCGTCACATTGGCTGGGAGCGCGCTCTCCCTTGTGGCGCTGCCATTTGTGGAAAGCCCAAACCCGGCAAGCTGGCCGCTATTACTTCTTACCATCCTTATCCATACCGGATACCATTTCTTCCTTCCCATCGCGTATGACCACGGCGATTTAGGCCAAGTCTACCCGATCGCGCGCGGCTCAGCCCCCCTTTTGGTGACGATAGGCGCGTTGGTATTTGCCCAAGAAACGATAAGCCAATTTGCGCTCATCGGCGTGATCTGCCTCGCGATTGGAGTGATGGCCCTCACGTTTGAAAACGGAAAAATCCGAAGCGTAAACCCCGTGGCGATAGCCTTTGCATTGGCCACCGGTGTTTCCATCGCGGGCTACACGGTGGTGGATGGATTGGGCGCGCGCCAAGCTGGGTCCGTCCTTGGGTTTGCTGTTTGGCTAACTATTGGAGACGGGGTGCTCACTTTTATCATTACATTCATATGGAAGCCGCGGGAGGTGTGGCGTGTGGCAAAAAACAATCCGTTTACGGGGCTGGCCGGAGGCGCCATGCAAATTTCGGCCTATTGGATAATTGTTTTTGCGCTGGCCTCTGCGCCAATGGGCATGGTGTCTGGCTTGCGCGAAACGAGCGTCCTATTTGCAGCGGTGATTTCGACATTTTTGTTGAAAGAGGGGTTCGGTGTGTGGCGATTTTTCTCGGCGGCATTAATAACCCTAGGGTTGGTGATTGGCCGATTGAAGGATTAGCATTGCGCGCATTGGAAAATGTACCGCGCCTCTTGTAACATCGGGAGGAGTTCTTATGTTAATATCATTCACATCAAGAAGGAAGCAAAAATGTCGGACACAGTTGAAAGCGAAAACCCAAGCCAAAAGAAAGCCACATGGATGCGTGGGCTGCATATGCTGGTGGTACTCTTGCTCGTTAACCTTGCAGGCACGGTGCAAGCCGTGGTCGCGCTGATCCAGTTTTTCTGGATGTTATTCAAAGATGAAAAGAACGCTGAGATCGCGCGGTTTGGGCGCGGGCTGGGCCGCTGGTTTACGCAAGCAACGGGCTTTTTGACCGGTGGCAGCGAAGATAAGCCTTTTCCATATCAAGTATGGCCATCAGACGAGGCCTAGGCAGCCGTAGCGGCGCGTCTAGCCTTGTGTTATTTGGCAATATCGCGCTGGCGCCGCGCTGCGAATATGTGTTTGTTGTTAGCGTTGTTAGGGGCTCTGCCCCTCGCTACGCTCACCCCGGAGTATTTGATAAAGAAAGAGATGCTGAAATTCTTTCTTTATCAAATACTCTGGGGTGAATGCGCTGCGCTTCAGCAGCAACGCCCCTGACGGTCTTGCCACAAGCACAGAGGGTAGAATGCGGCGCGGGCGCGACCTTGCCACATATGAGGAGGTTGACGCGCCGCTGCCGAGCGTAGCGAGGCTAGGTCCGGTGCTTTAGCACCGGATGAGAGGTGGCGTTTTACGCGTGTTCTTCTTGTGCGATTTTGGCCAAGGCGCGATTATAGGCGCGCAGGGCGTCTATGTAGAACAGCGCGCCGAGGAGTTCGGGGGGGGCACCCTCTTCGGTGGGTTCCACAATCGGGATGATCTCTATTTTGCCGTTGTCAAACAGCGCGAAGGCGCGGTCTAGGGTGGCGTCGGGGGGGAGGCTTAGGCCTTGCTCGACCAGCTCAAAGAGGCGTGTTTCGCTGGCGCCGTCTTCGGCCCCGAGGGCGCGCATAAGGCGGCCGGTTGAGATGGTGCCGAGCACGTAGTTTTGCGGGCCATCGGCAAGGCGCACCCCGCGCCGTTTTAGTAGGGTCAGGAAGTAGCTGCGATCCACCAGCCGCGTGGCCAGGGCCGAGGCTAGCGAGACCGAGACCATCACTGCCACGCCCGCTTGCCAGTCGCCCGTAAGCTCAAACACGATGAGGGTGGTGGAGATCGGCGCGCCTAGCACTGCTGCCGCTACAGCCCCCATGCCTGCGAGGGCATATAGGGTTTCGGCGCCGGAAAGCTCTGGCGCAATCGCCGTGGCGACATAGCCGAAGGCGAGGCCTGTCATAGCGCCGACCATGAGTGAGGGTGAGAATATGCCGCCACCCATGCGGCCGGAAAAGGTGATGGCAACGGCGGCCACTTTGACGGTTACAAACATGATCACCATCCACAATCCGATTTGCCCTGTGAGCACGCGCGAGGTGGTTTCGTAGCCCACGCCGATGATATGCGGGAACCAGATAGCGATGGTGCCGAGTATGGCCCCTGCCGCTGCTGGGCGGAGCCAATCGGGCATGTGGGTGGCCTTTTGCACGAGATCGCCGAGCTCTTCGGCGATGAAGATCGAGCGGATCAGGACGAAGGCCATGAAGCCGCAGATCAGCCCGAGCAGCAGGAAGGCGGGGAGTTCGATGTAAAAGCCGATATCGGAGGCGGGCAGGGCGAACTCGGTCACGTTGCCCATCTGCCAGCGGCTCACCAAGGTGCCTGCCACAGAGGCGATGACGATGGGGGCAAAGCTGCGCACCGCGAAGTGGCGGAGCACCACTTCTAGGGCAAAAAGCGTGCCTGCAATGGGGGCGTTGAACGAGGCGGAGACGGCGGCAGCGGCGGCGCAGCCCATGAGGTCTCGCGCGGTGATGCCGTCTGCTTTTATCCAGCCGGATACATAGGTCGAGATCACCGCGCCAAGGTGAACCACGGGGCCCTCGCGGCCCGATGAGCCGCCGGTGGAGAGCGTGATCAGCGAGGCCAGCGTGGAGACCAGCCCTTCGCGCTTGTCCACGCGGCCTTCGCGCAGGGCGGCGCCCTCAATTACGTCAGCCAAGGATTGCGGGCGGCGGATTTTGCTGACGGTTTGCAGCAAAAGCCCCACCGCCAGCCCGCCCAATATCGGAATTCCCAGCACCCAGCCCCAGTGGAGCGTGGCCAGCCTTGAGTGCAGGTCCTTATCAGATGCGCCGT
>Ga0256845_1001870_pt1 | contig 16239 bp, 14 predicted proteins | sample RiftiametaG_FD_189101 | JGI IMG/M metagenome (GOLD analysis project Ga0256845, IMG submission 189101) | Tube worm associated microbial communities from hydrothermal vent at the East Pacific Rise, Pacific Ocean - Riftia | ecosystem: Host-associated > Annelida > Integument > Unclassified ...
TGGATCACATGAGCCGAGCTGAGGCGCATTTTTCAAAACTGCTGCCCTCGCTGTTTTGAAAATGCGGCCGGGTGGATCACATGAGCCGAGCTAGGCAGGATCAAATGAGCCGTCCCTTGACACCCTGGCCGCGTGTGATTGGGATCTGACCGCCGCGGACGTCGATTCAAGCCACCGATGGATATCCAAAGTGACAAATATCCTCGCCGCACCTGGTCCTCGCCAGGTCCATTTTTCGAGGGGTTTCACCTCGGGCTGCTAGGTAGATCAGATCTGCGGGGCCGGTGCCGTCGATGTCGGCGAGCTTGACCCGGCCGGGTGAAAACAGGTCGGGGTGGTCGAGGACGCCGACGCCGGCCATGGCGGTGCGCCGGCCAAAGCGTCCGTAGCCGCGGTTGGGCCAGTAGTGGACGCCGGCTCGGCTGACACACACGAGGTCCGAGAGGCCGTCGCCGCTCATGTCGGCAAACATCACCGCGCGCTGGGGATCTCGAAACACGAGGCGCGGGCTCTCGCGTTCGTCTCCGGGCAGGTGCACGCGGCGACCGGGTTCGTAGCCGGCACGGCCGGCAGATCTGTACCAGTCGAGGTACTCGCCGCGGGCGACGACGAGGTCTGCGAGGCCGTCGCCGGCGAGATCGATCATCTGGGCGTCGGGGTCGCGCAGGTCGGCCGTGGGCAGGTTTTTGAAAGGGACGAAGGCGCCCCAAGTCGGGGCTGCTCCGGCATTGTCGGCGTCATGCTGGCGGCGCTCGAAGTAGCCGGCGAGGGGAGGGCTATCGCTGACGAGCTGCCTTGGACCGGCGCCGTCGAGGTTTGCAAATCTGGCTCCGTCGGCCAGGGATGGACTCGGGTCGTCCAGAGAAGACCCCCTGGACCGGGCCTTTGAGACCCTTGGACCGGACCTTTGGGACCCTTTTGGGAATGCGGAGTTCGCCCTCCAGCTCGCCCATGCCCCGGAGAAGACCCCTGGACCGGGCCTTTGGGACCGTGGTCCGATAGGTACCTGAGGTCAGGGCCGAGATCATCCACCGATATCCCTCAAACCAGGAGGAGGTGTCCACCAGATCGGGGGAGGCCCAATGTTTTCCGGAGGCAGTGACGGGGTCCTCAGATGTGTGGCCGCGTTCGCGGGTATTCTCGGGCCGGACCGGGTTTTCGGGACTGGTCACTCCTCGTCATCAAACAGAAAGTAGATGTCAAAACCACACTCCAAGTTGAGATCGGCAAGGGCGCGCATTTGCTCCGGCCACAAAGTCGGCCCGCCGTGGCCAGAGCGAGAATACCACGCACATTGGACCGTCATCGTAACACCGGTGATGGCCTGGAGAGCGGCGAGTCCTTCTGCCAAGGGAGATATTTTTCCCAACAACCAATCAATATGCCGTCGAATGTCGAGCGAGATCACGCTCTGTTCGGAGGATAGAAACCACCCATTGATAGCCACAACGCGGCGCCGACCAAGCCTATTCACGACTTCCTCACCAGTGATGTTTACCTTCGTAGGTTCAACCCCCAGCAGCGCCGTAACTTCATGGGGGGAGACCGTCCCTGGGTAGATGAGTAACTCAGCGCGTGTTTCAAGGCACGTTCCGTAGTGGTCATCGACCGGGGTTCTGCGTGAAGAGATATTACTCATAGGTTGATACAGCGCTCGCTGGGAGGACGCCAATCATCCCGATTCAAGCAGTGAAGGAGTTTTTGGTGAAGGGGGATGTGAACGCGCTGCGAAAATTCTTAGTTTCACGCGGTGGAAGGGTTGCAGCGGGGGCCTCAGATGAGGCGGCTGCGTTACTACAGATGCAGGCAAATAGCCTTGGTCGACGTCTTAAGCCAAAGGACGCTAGGGTCGCAGCGTCAGTACAGAAAGAAGGTGTCCCGTTGATTACCCGAGATGCAAAACTGCGAAAGTTCCTGAATGCCGTTGGCATCGGAGCGGAGTCGTTCTAATGAGTGCCTACAACTGGATCCTTTTCGATGGCGACTGTCCTAGCTGTAACACCACAGCCCTCCTGCGAGCGCAAACACATGTCGCTTCCAGCTACGACGGCGACGCGAGTGGTCGATTTCACGGGACTGAATATCGGATCAGCCAACCAATGAGGTGGTGGAGTCGCTACGATCCACGATTTGAGAAATGGCCTGCAGACCGAGAATTGAGTAGGCCGGACATGAACAATCAACGCGAGGAAGAAGCGTGCTACGCGACCTGTTCTAACTGTGGATCATCGCTGTGTGTCATTCTTCGCTTCCACGAAAACATTCCTGAGGCTGTTATCGCCACCAGTACTGAAGACAACTGGCCTGAAGGATATCCGAAATAGCGCGAGCAGGACGACGGCATTGATGTCGCTCCGAAAATCATCGGACGATACAGAGCCAGGCTTTGGGAGGTTGTGCAGGGGACACCTTTGCAAGGCATGACGACCGCATCAAAGGCCGGATGGGTGGAGGTCTTGCCTGAATATGACCAACCAAATGGACCTCAGAGCATATTTTCAATGCTGACGAACGTGCTACTTCGAGCGGTGCTCGCATCGCCAAGGCCGGTTGGAGCTGATGACTGGACGGTGCTCCTTCAAGATGCGCCTTGGTGACCGTGGGCCCCACCCGATCTCATGGACACCTCCTGCATAGAAGCGATACTATAGGACACGAAGTCCTACCCGAGGAGCTCATCGGATTCCCAATATAACCATGGCTATGAACATGAAATTTCGGCCAGGCATCATACCATCAGACAAAATTCGCCAGTCTGACGTTCCGCGCGCTGATTGCCCGTGGGGAACACTAGCGAAATTCGCAATCAGTTATTCGCCAAATGATAATCCATCAATTTTTCAGAAACCGGTCCCACTTCAGAGTCTGACAGAAGATTTTCCGATTGGCGTACTGCGTGCATATCTCTACGCCGAACAACGAAGGTGGAACCATTTTGGAGAACTGCCAGACAGTGAGACCATGGCAAAGTTGCGGCAGATGCTGGGCTGGATACGTGACAAGGCGCCGCGTCACTGCTGACATTTCCACCACCAGGTGTCCACGTTGGGGAGCCGCAACATATCGGGGGTTATGCTGGCAGAAGGAATGGTCACACCGTCGCGGAGGGAGTCGAAGGAGTACACCATGGTTCTCCAGACCGAGTTGGACACGAGTCATGAAATACGAGGAGCCCACACCAATAGACCGTGCGCATGCGGAGGCCGAGCTCGCATCCGACGATTGGGAGAGGATTTCCATGGCGCTTTTGAGGCTGTCCTTCACACGATGCCCATCCCAAGTGGCTGGAGGCAACCCTGCTAGTGTATCTTCGGCACAGTCACCACTGGGTCCGCGGTGTAGCCGCGATGTGTCTTGGCCATGTTGCGAGACTCCATGGCACCCTTGATCTTGCTGAGACTATCCCCGCTATTCGCAAGCTTCTGGATGACGACATTCATGAGACGCGGGGGAAGGCTGAGGATGCCCTCGATGACATCAAGGTATTCATGCAGCGAAACCAGTGAGGCGGCTCGAACCCTTCGTCCAAGTCCAGATCGCCTCACTGATCGGTTTTAGGGTCGTGGTCGTGGTGGTGGCTGTCCAGCGGCGAAACGGTTCGAGGTCCATTCAAACTGGCGCCCACCGCCTTCACCCACCGCCGCGCGCGGCCAGGGCGGCGTCGATCGCGGCCTGGACCAGCTGTGGGTTGGCCTGGCCCTTGGACTTGCGCATGATCTGCCCGACGAAGAAGCCCCGGACCTTGGCTTTGCCCGCGAGCAACTGGGCGAGCTGATCGGGGTTGGCGTCCATGACCTCGGCGACCAAAGCCGCGATCGCGCCCGTATCCGAGACCTGGCGGAGGCCGTCGCGTTCGACGATCTCCGCAGGGCTCAGGCCTTGCTTGTAGACCTTCTCGAGCACCTGCTTGCCGCCGCGCGTCGAGATCTCTCCAGACTCGACCAAGGTGATCAGCTCGGCGAGCGCACCGGGGCTGACCGGGCACTGGGCGATGTCGCCTCGGTTGCTGTTGAGAAGCTTGAGGAGCTCGCCGGTGATCCAGTTGCAGGCCAGCTTGGCGAGTTTCGCCTGCTGGGCCTGATCTTGGTCCTGGGCCTGGTTTGGGGCACCGGCACACTCGCCGAGGGCGGCCATGCTGGCGTCGAAGTAGCGGGCCAGTTCGACCTCGGCGCTGAGCACCCCGGCGTCGTAGGCGGAGAGACCGAACACGCCGACCAGGCGCCTGCGCCGATCCCAGGGCAGCTCGGGCAGGCGCGCGGACGCATCGGCGATCCAGGCGGCGTCGATGATCAAGGGGGGGATGTCCGGCTCCGGGAAGTAGCGGTAGTCGGCGGCCGCCTCCTTGGTGCGCATGACCTGGGTCTGATCCCGAACGGGGTCGTAGCTCATGGTCGACTGGACCACGAGCTCGCCGCGGTCGAGGAGGTCGGTCTGGCGACGGATCTCGGCCTCGATCGCGGCCTCGAGGAACTTGAAGGAGTTGAGGTTCTTGATCTCGCAGCGCGTCCCCAATGGATAATCGGGTGAGTCGGGCTGACTTGGCGACCGGCAGGGGCGCAGCGAGACGTTGGCGTCGCAGCGCAGGGTGCCCTCCTCCATGTTCGCGTCCGAGATTCCCAGACAGCGGACGAGCTCCCGGAGCGCGCGCATGTAGCTGGCCGCTTCGGCCGCGGAGCGCAGGGCCGGGAGCGAGACGATCTCGACCAGGGCCGCGCCGGCCCGGTTGTAGTCGACGAGGCTGACCTGCGCGTCGGTGTGTGTGTTCTTGCCGGCGTCCTCCTCCATATGGATGCGCTCGAGCGGAACCCGGCGCGTGCTCGGCCCGCGGGCTTCGTCCTCGCTAGTTTCGTTCTCCCAGGTCTTGTCCTCCCGGGGGCCGTCCACCGCCTCGATCTCGACCTCCCCGCCCAGGGCGTAGGGCCGGGCGGCCTGGGTGATCTGGTAGCCCTTGGGGAGGTCCGGATAGAAGTAGTGCTTCCGGGCCCAGCGAGAGCGGGGCTGGACCGCGCAACCGAGCGCCAGGGCCAGGCGCAGGGCCGCGTCGACGGCCGCACGGTTGGGCACGGGCAAGGTCCCCGGCATGCCCCAGGTGTAGGGGTCGGTCAGGGCGTTGGCCTCGATCTGCGCGCGCTCGCCCGAGCCGCCCCCGGCCCCCGGCACGTAGGCACAAGCGCTGAACATCTTGGACTGGATGTCGAGCTGGCAGTGGACCTCCAGCCCGATCACGACCTCGTAGTCGGCGATCGGCATCAGCTCGGCTCCTCCGTGGGATCAGCGGGAGAATCTGGGGTCGGTAGGCTGTGTAGGGGAGGTCGGCGCTGGTGCCAGTCGGTCGCGGCTTCGTGGGCGGCTGCGGCCCGCAGCAGGGTGGGTTCACCCAGGCGCGGACCGATCAGCTGGAGGCCGATCGGCAGCTCGGGGCCCCCCGGACGCGCGGCCCCGAAGCCCGCGGGGATCGAGATCGCCGGCAGCCCGGCGAGGTTGACCCCGACCGTGAACACGTCGCAGAGATACATGGCCAGGGGGTCGTCGAGCTTCTCGCCCAGGCGCCACCCGGGCACGGGCGAGGTCGGGCTGGCGATGAGGTCGCAGCGCCCAAAGGCCTCGCTGTAGTCCCGAGCGATGAGGGTGCGGACCTTCATGGCTCGGCCGTAGTACTCGGCGTAAGAGTCGGACCGGAGCACGAAGGTCCCCACCAAGATCCGCCGCTTGACCTCGGGCCCGAAGCCGGCGCTTCGGCTGGCCTCGTAGAGCGCCCGCAGGCCCCCCGCCCCCTCGCGCCGCTGCCCATAGCGCAGGCCGTCGTAGCGCGCGAGGTTGGAGCTGGCCTCGGCCGTGCACAGCACGTAGTAGGTGGCCACGGCGTGCTCGAAATGAGGCAGGTCGATGTCGACGAGCGTGGCTCCGGCACCGCGCAAGACCTCGAGGCCGGCCTCGAAGCGCCGACGGACGACCTCGTCGAGACCGTCGAGGTCGAGGGCCCGCCGGTGCACCCCCACCCGCAGACCGGCGAGCCCTTTTTTGGTGCCCGCGTCGGCGGCCGCGAGGTAGTCGGGCACCGGGACATCGAGGCTGGTCGCGTCGAGGGGGTCATGGCCAGCGAGCACCTGGAGGGCCAGGGCCGCGTCGCCCACATCGCGGGTCAGGGCCCCGGCCTGGTCGAGGCTCGAGGCGAAGGCGATCATCCCGTGGCGAGAGACCCGGCCGTAGGTGGGCTTGAGGCCGACGATGCCGCACAGGCTGGCCGGTTGGCGGATCGAGCCGCCCGTGTCCGAGCCCAGCCCGAGCGCGCAGCTGCCCGCGGCGACCGAGGCCGCGGTTCCCCCGGAGCTCCCGCCGGGGACATGGTCGAGGGCCCAGGGGTTGTGGACCGGGGCGAAGGGGGTGTTCTCGTTCGACGATCCCATCCCAAACTCGTCCATGGCGAGCTTGCCCAAGATGACCGCGCCCGCACTTCGCAGCCGCGCGGCCTGGGTCCCGGAGAAGGGGGGCACCCAGCCGCTCAAGATCGCCGATCCGCAGCGGGTCTCGAGCCCCTCGGTCACGAAGATGTCCTTGAGCCCGACGGGGACGCCGGCGAGCGGACCCAGGGTCTGCCCGCCCGCCCGGGCCTGGTCCACGGCGCGGGCATGGGCACGGGCACGATCGTCGGCCCGCAGCAGGTAGGCCCCGAGCGCGGGCTCGGTCGCGTCGACCCGCTCGAGGTAGGCGTGCGTGACCGCGCTCGCGCTGACTTCGCCGTCACGCACGGCCTGGGCGAGCGCCCGGGCACTGAGATCGAGGATCGAGTCCGTTTCCATTTTAGATCGGGTTCAGATCGGGTTGAGAGCCAGGAGCGAGGCGTGCTTCGATCTCAGGCTTTGAACTTGGGGACCGACAGGTGTCGACCCCGGCGCGCGGGCACCCCAGACAAGACCCGCTCCGCGTCGAGCATGGGTCCGCGCACATCCGCGCGCAGCCCCGAGTCGGCCCGCTCGGCGCTCCCATACTCGGGGACTCCGTCCACGTCGACGGTCCGCAGGGTCTCGATGTAGCGCAGCACGGTCTGGACTTGCACACCCAGGGCCTGGGCCTCGTCGTCATCCAGGCGCAGGCGGGCCAGATCGGCGAGCTCACGAGCGAGCGCTCGGGGGGTCGAGGTCGACATCTCGGCGCGAGAGTAACCCCTCCCAGATCGGCCCCGGGTGCGGAGTCCATCCAAAAAACCTGACAGGTGGTCGAAGCCGCGTTATCCCTGTTGTCATGTCGTCACGCCGCCGCCCCGCGCTCGCCGACGCCGCTTCGGCGTTCGGGATCGCGGCGGGGATCGCGGGTGTGGCCTTGCTCGCCCTCGGCCTCACCGGCTGCAGCGACGAGGGAGAGCCCCGGCCGGCGCTCTCGGAGCAGTCCGAGTTCTCCGAGGGCGAGAGCGGTCACCTGGCCCGTGTCCACCTGATCTTGCAGCCCCAGCCGGGGACCTTGGAGCCCGAGCCCCAACTCCAGATCAGCGGCCGCTTCGTCGAGTATCGAGGTATCTCCGAGGACTTCGCCCGCGCCCGCACCAACTTGCCGGTGCCGGTCTGGGAGCAGCTGGTCCCGGGCCAGTGTGTGCCCAGCCAGAGCCTGCTCCCGCCCACCGACCTGCCCCGCCACAGCGCGGCCGAGAGCGAGGCTAAAGAGCTGTCCATGGTCGACGCCGGCGACCTCCGGATCCGCCTGGGCGAGCGGGAGCTGGTCGCCAGCTTGGCCCTCGTCCCCGACATCCTGCCTTGGCTCGACGGCGTCGAGTATGTCGAGGTCGACGATCGCCTGCCCGAGCTCGCCCTGGGCCCAGACGGCACCGCACCGATCTCGGTCTCGATCGACGGCTCTCCCGAGGGTGGCCTCGACGCCTTCTCCACCATCGTCGCCGTCCCCGAGGCCCTCGAGCTCGAGGCTGCCCGTCTGACCCGCTCCCGGCTCACGCTCTCGTGGCGTCCCCCGGGGGACAGCGGCGACACGGTCGTGCTCTCGCTCCAGGCCTTCGGCTCCGTCGACGGCGAGTTCAGCGAGCCCCGCGGTGAGGCCCTGACCTGCCTGGTCGCCGACACCGGCCGGGCCGCGCTCGCCCTCACTCCCCTGCGCGAGGCCGGCCTCGATATCAGCGCCGCCAAGCTGCGGGTGAGCGCCAGCCGCTTTGGCACCGCCAAGGTCTCGGCGGGCGACTTCGGCGAGGTCGAGGTGTTTGTCGAACTGCGGACGATCGAGATCCTCGAGCCTCAGCCCCCGCCCTCCCGCGCCGGTTTCGGCCTGCGCTGAGTCGACCCGGTCTCGACCGACTCGAACTCAGTTCAAGCCCAGCTCGACGCTCGACACCTCGGGCTTGACCGGGAACTCGACCGTGATGCTCGCCCCGACCCCGAGCTCCGCCCGAACCTCGATGCTCCCATCGAGCAGCTCGACCCGCTCGCGCATGCCCTCGATGCCCCGTCGACCCTTGCGCCGAGCTTCCTCGACATCGAAGCCCTTGCCGTCGTCGTCGATCCTGATCGCAATGCGGTCCTCCGGCGTGCCCCTACCCAGGCGGCAGAGATGAATGTCGACCTGGGTCGCCTCGGCGTGACGGGCGATGTTGGTGAGGCTCTCCTGGACGATCCGATAGGCCGCGGTCTCGACTCCCGTGTCGATACCAGGCTCGTCGAGATCCTCGAGCACGTAGCTGACCTCGACCCCCGTGCGCTCCGAGAAGTCGTCACACTGCCGCTCGACGGCCCCGCGCAGGCCGAGGTCGTCGAGCACGGCGGGCGCCAGCGCGTCGACGACCCGGCGGATCTCCTCGAGGGTCGAGTCCGCGAGCTCGACCGTGCGCCCGGCGAGGGCGTTGGCGGCCTCGTTGCCCTCCCCCTCGGTCATCACCGCGAGCAGCTGAAGGTTGATGCGCACGGCCGTCAACGCCTGGCCGGCCGAGTCGTGGAGCTCGCGGGACAGGGATCGACGCTCCGCCTCCTGCAGGGCCACGGCGCGCCCCGAGAGCTCACGCAGGCGCCGCTCCTTGTCGCTGACCTCGTCCAGGGCCTCTGACAGCTGCGACGAGCGCTCGGCGACCTGGGTCTCGAGCGTAAAGTTGAGATGCTCGAGGGCCCGGCGCGAACGCTCGATCCGCTTCTCGGCCTCGGTGATCGCCTCGAGAGGCAGGGCGTACATGACCCCCGCCAAGACCAGCCCCAGCAGCGCGAACCCGAGCAGCAAGAGCAGGGCCTCACGCTCGGCCTGGTCGGGGGAGGCCCCCACCCACACCCGCCCGACCTCGCGCTCGAGGCGGATCGGGGCCGAAGACCACAGCAGACCCTCATCGATGGCCCCCGGCGGGCTGCGGTCGAGGTCGAGCAGGCTCCCCTGCTCGTCGGTCAGATCGATACGCACGATGCTCGGGTGCGCCATCTGAAGGTTGAGGTGACGCAGGAGCTTGGCGGCGTCGTAGCGCCACAGGGCCGGGCGCTGCTGGGCCTCCTCGATGATCAGCTCGGCGACCAGCTCGGCGCTCGCGTTGGCCCGCGCGCGAATGCTCTGCACACCCATGACCAGGTAGGCCAGGGGCGCCGAGACGGTCACGACCATGAGCAGGAAAAACGCCAGCGGGCCCAGGCGCGCGGCCAGGTGACGCTGGAGGTCGACAGACGCCTGGCTCAGATCCTCCTCGGGATCGAGCCCGGCCAAGTCCGAGGGCTCAGCCATCGTCGACCTCGATCGGGTCCAGCTCAGAGGGCGGCGCGATCGCCCGCATCTGGGCGAAGGTCGAGCGCGGCGGCGGGTCCAGGGGTACGTAACCACTGGTCCGGATCAGGGCTTGCCCGTCGCGGGAGTAGACAAACGCGATGAACTCGAGGGCCAGCGGATCGGGCTCGCGGGCGCTGCGGCTGGGGATCACGAACGCGAGGTCTTTGTACAGGGGGTACTCGCCGGTCCGGACCTGCTCCTCGCGCGGCCGCATCCCGTCGAGGGTCAAGGTCAACACGGGCAGCTCTTGGATCGTCGCCAAGCCCTGATCAAAGAGGCCGACCGCGCCCGGGGTCGAGATCAGCGCCTCTTGCATGGCCCGGTCGTGCAAGAGCACCCGCCACAGACCCTGGTCCCGAGCCTCGGCGTCGATCTTCGCGAAGCCCTCGACCGCGCGCGCGGCCGCCCGGTGGCTCGAGTCCCCGGCCTCACGCTGGAGCACGTGCACAGGCGAGCCGTCGGCCCAGTAGGTCTGATGCCCGGCGTAGAGGTCGAGCAGCTGTTTTTGGGTCACCCCCCGCACGGGCACGGAGGGGTTCGCGGCGACGACCACGGCGACCCGAGCGTAGGGAATGGCGATCAGCCCGAAGCCCTCTTCTTCAGCGCTGAGCTCTCGAGAGATCAGTCCGAGCTCGATGGCCGCGTCTCGGGTCGCCCGGACCCCGCCGCCGCTGCCGATGCTCTCGTGCACCCGCACCCGCAGCCACGGCCGGGTCGCCACAAATGCATCGGCGAGCGCCCGGGTCAGGGGCAGGTTGCTGCCCGAGCCGGCCAGGCGCAGGAGGTTGCTGGGCTTGGGGGGCGGGCGCTCGCTCTCGACCGTGGACCCCTCGAGCTCACCGCTCTGGACGAGGTAGGGCGGCGTAGCGCCGCTCTCGACCCAGCGGACCATGAACCCACCGGAGATCAACAACAGGGACGAAGTGGTCAGGGACAGGGCCCAGCCCAGTACACGCGCGCGCTTGGTGTCTCCGCGGCGCTTGCCCAAGGCGGGCTCGGAGGGCGGCTCCATGGCCAGAGTGTAGCGGAGCCCAGAGTGTCGCGGAGCCCCGGTCCAAACCTGATACAAAGCGGCCCGTGTCCGACTTCGACCTGTCCGACTTCGATTTCGACTTCGACGACTTCGACCTGTCCGACTACGCCGGCCTGCGCCCGGTTCAGCTCTCGACCTCTGGGTCGGCGCTTCGACTCCTCGACCAGACCCGCCTGCCCGTAGAGGAGCGCTGGGTCGAGCTCGACACCCTCGCGGACATCGCCCTTGCGATCGAGACCTTGACCGTGCGCGGGGCCCCGGCGATCGGCTGCGCGGCGGCCATCGCCCTGTCCGTGCTGAGTCTGGGTTTCCCCGACGAGCCACCCGCATTTCGGGCGGCCTTCGCCGGGGCTGCCGCGCGCCTGGCCGACACCCGCCCGACCGCCGTCAACTTGTTTGTCGCCATCGAGCAGCAGCGCGCCTGTCTGGCCCAGCCCAGTTTGGCCGGAGCCAGCGCCGAGCACATGCGTGCGGCCCTGCGCGAGACGGCCCGGCGCCACGTCGACGACGACCTCCGGGCCTGCCTGCAGATGGGGGCCCACGGAGCCCGAGCCGGATGCCTGCCCCCCGGCGGCGTCCTGACCCACTGCAACACGGGGGCGCTCGCGACCTCGGGGCACGGCACAGCCCTGGGTGTGATCCGCTCGACCTGGGCCGCGGGTGTGGCCCTGCATGTATTTGTCGACGAGACCCGGCCCCTGCTCCAGGGCTCGCGCCTGACCGCCTGGGAGCTGGTCCACGACGACATCCCCTGCTCCCTGCTGTGCGACAACATGGCCGGGGCGCTCATGGCCAAAGGGGAGATCCAATCGGCGATCGTCGGCGCCGATCGGATCGCCGCCAACGGGGACGCGGCCAACAAGATCGGGACCTACACCGTCGCGGTGCTGTGCAAACACCACGGCATCCCCTTCTACGTCGCCGCCCCCTCGACGACCATCGACTTCACCCTCGACTCGGGCGCGCAGATCCCCATCGAAGAGCGCGACCCCGACGAGGTCCGACTCCACGGTGGGCAGCTGCGCGCACCCGCGACCGTGGCCGTGTGCAACCCGGCCTTCGACGTGACCCCGGCCGCGCTGATCACCGGGATCATCACAGAGCGGGGCGTGTTCACACCCGCCGAGCTCGCCCCAGCCTACGCCTCGGCCTGAGCGCCAGCAGCACTGAGGGCAGTCGCGGCGGGCTCACCCTGCTCCAGCAGAGCCTCGAGCGCGGCCCAGTCGTAGCGCTCGGAGATCTCCCAAAACGAGCGCTCGCCCCCGGTCAGGCAGATCTCGAGCAGCTCGAAGTAGCGACGCATGGCCCCGTCCGGCCACCCACCTTCGGCTCCGCTCGCGGCCACCGTCGCCTGGGCGGCCCGAAAATTTTCGAGCTCTTCATCGAACAACCCGCGGATCTCCGCCACGCTCGCGTGGATGTCCGGGGCCTCGTGCTCGGCGTGCAGCAGGACCAGGTTTGGGGAGCCCGCCCGCATGTCCCGCTCGACCGAGCGCATGTCGTTTTGAAGGATGTGCCAGGCCGTCACGGCGCGCCGAGCCTCGGTGACCTCGGGCAGGGCGCGCTGGCCCTCGTCGAGGCAAAAGCCCCCGACGATCTCCCACAGGACGACCCACTGGTGCACGTACACCGAGACCATGCGCAGGTCGTAGTAGGCCCGGTAGTCGAAGGCCGGGCAATGCGGATCGCGGCTCACCCGGATGCGAGCGCGGATCTTGTCCAGGCTGTCGCGCCGACTCTGAATGTAGCGGGTGGCCCGGGCTTCACCGTGGGCTTGGATCTGCGTGACCACGTCGGCGAAGGCCGGGAGCAGACCGGGCGGCGCGCTCTCGCTCGACTCGAGAGTCGGCTGCGCGCCATCGAGCAGGGGCTCGCCGACATCCGCACGATCGAGGATCTGGGCGCAGGCATCGAACAGGAGCTCGAAATCCTGGCCCTCGTAATCGTCGAGATAGAAGAACCACAGGGCCAGGTCGGCGTAGGCCGTGCTCATGGCGGCCTCGCTGGCCCCGGGGGGCGAGCAATAGTCGGCCCAAACCCGCACGGTCCGCAGCAGGGGCCCACGGATCAGTCCCTCGAGGCCAAAGCGGCGCACCCACGCCACAAACGGCCCCGGCAGGTCGGACTCGGCCCGCCCAGACTCGGCCAGGCCAGACTCGGCCAGGCCAGACTCGACCAGGCCAGACTCGACCAGATCGGTCCCCGCGGGATCGAGGTCACTCACCGAGCTCACTTGATGAGCGAGGCCAGGCTGCGCCCGCCGCTGCGCTCGAGCAGCTCTTCGACCAGCTTGCGAGCGATCTTCGCGCTCTCCAGGCTGGGTGCGGTCCGCTCGATAGCGAGGTCGAGCTCTTTCCAGGAGTAGGCCTTGACCCGAAGGTTCAGGCCCAGCCACCCCAGGGCAGTCAACACGCCACGCGTGACGGTGCTCTGGAGCACCGCCGAGAGCATCTTGCCGTCGATGGCCGACGCGGTCTGCTTGCGCTGGGTCGAACTCGGGACCGCCGTCTCGTAGGAGAGACCGAGGATCGCCTTGATATTCTTCGGCCGCACGTCGTTCGTGAACCGCGTCCAGACATCATCGGAGATGTCGCCAGCGGTCGTGAAACAGATGGCCATATCGTCCAGAACCACCCATGTGTGGCGCTGATTTCGCCCGGGCTCGGGCACATCGAACTTGGGGGTCATTTGGGCAACAACTTCGACTGGTTTCAGCCCCTCGGCCGCAGCGCGAGCCTGCCACAGCTTCGGTCGAAAATTCAAGCGCCAAGCGCAGACAGGACCAAAGCAACCGGTTCAACCCGGGTAGACTTGGGCGAGATAGGTCGCGAGCGCGACGGCCTCGCGGTCCTCGATCTCGGCGCCCTCGTCGACCATGTTCGTGATCACCGTCGCCCACATGGCGACATCACCACCATCGTGGACCTCGACTTCGTCGAGTTCGTGGCAGTCGGTACAGCGATTGGCCAAGATCGCTTTGCCAGCGACCTCGTCGACCTCGATCGCGCCCACGTCCTCGGCGGCCGCAGCCTCTGCCGCCGCCTCCGGGACCAGGGCCAGGGCCGCACGGGCTTTTTGCTGGATGGCCTCCCGGGCCCGCGCGACCTCGGCCTTGCGCTTGCGCGACTGCTGGAGGTCGGGAGTGATCGCCACGAGGTAGGCCGTGACGTAGGGGATCTCGTCGTCGAGCAGGGGCTCGGTGCTGAACGGGTCCGGCTTGGTCTGCATGCGGACCACGACCTCGTGCCAGCGCTTGCCGGTCCGCGGCTTGAGCAAGATCGTCCGCATGTCGTGACAGCTCACGCACTTGTTGACGAGCAGCTCCCGGCCCTTGCGCAGGCCGTGCTCCGAGGAGAGCTCCGACACCTCGGGCGCGCCGTCTCCGAGCTCGAGCTCACGGAGCACGGATTCGACCCTGGCGATGTTGTCCGGGTCGGAGATCCGACCCTGGAGATCGAGGCCCCGAGCAGCATGGGGCACCGAGAGCGTAATCAGCAATACGGTGCACATGAGGAGTCCAAAACCGTACTTGGGCAGCGCTTCCTCGAAATGGCGGAAGAACAGCAAGATCATGATCTTGGTGATCAGCAGGACCCCGAGCACGACCGCGATCACGACGTGGGCGACGGTCCGAGCGGGGAGCACGTACTGGTACTCCCAGAGCCGGGGCACCATGTTCCACATCATGACGACGTAGATGAGCGCGTAGAGGTAGCCGACCCCGGCGTGGACCCGGAGCCAGAGCTTGGGTGCCTCGGTCTTCTTGGTCTCCTCGTTCCAAAATTTTGGGCCCCACAGCCAGGCCTGGAGCAACACGGCGACGATGCACAGCACCAAGAAGAGGATTCCCAGCCACATGCTTATCGTCGTGCTCATGCTCATCGCTCCAGATCTCGGCCCATTTGGCCAGTTCGAGGGGGGCCTTACCTACCACGTCCTGCGCCAGTGACGCGAGACTTGTGGGGGGCCAATTCCACCATTGTCCCCAGGTCCAAGGCCTCGAGTCCCTCTGCCCGAATGTAGGCTGCATCACATTTGGAATGCATATAGAACTGCGCTTCTCGCGTACCCCAAACAATACACCTGTTCGTAAGAACAGTTCTAGATATTATAGTCGTGCTGTATCGAGCATGAATGTCCAAACGGACAAAATGCCACTCGAACACTAAATTTCAGCCATTTTTCAGATAATTGATCAGTATCGCTCCCACGATCTGCATTTTTGTATTACAGGGAGAGCGGAAAATGCTGGAAGCGCCGGTCGGACCATGCAGATCAATGCAGATTTGAAAATCACCCCAGTTTCTCCCCCGCAATGCGTGGTGGAACTGCCCGGGTCAAAGCCCGCTCCCTGCACGGATTCAACTTCACGTCATGCGGACGAAGCGCGAATTGAGCTCAAACTGGCCCATGAGTCCATCCATCAGGCCTGGTGGACCGAGGGTGCCTACTTCCCCTGCCTGACCGGCCCGAGCCGAGACCTCAGCGACGGCGCCGCGGTCTACCCCGAGTCGTTCACCGCGATGGTCATCGCCGACTTGCTCATGGCCCAGGCCGAGCAGGCCGCCGTGGTCGAGAACGTCATGGAGATGCTCGAGGAAGAGGTCACCGAGGACGGCCTGTTCCACTTCTTCCAGGAGCACGATCGCCTGCCCGCCGACGCGGACTGCACGGCCCTGGGGCTCTCGGTCCTCCTGCTCTCGGGCGCAGACGTCTGGCAGAGCGCACACTTGGCGCTCGACCGCATCGTCACCAACGTCGGTGAGCTCGGCGTGGTCGAGACCTACTTCGGTGCCGCGGGGCGCACGGGCATCATCGATCCGGTGGTCTGTGCCAACGTCCTGGTCCTCGCCCACCTCTTGGGCCGGGAGCGCGAGGTGTTCTCGACCTACGACTACGTGTGCCGAGTCCTGACCGAGGGATCGTTTGTCGCCGGGACCCGCTACTACCACGGTCCCGACACCTTCCTCTACTTCCTGGGTCGCCTCGTCCACATGTTCCCCGCGACCCACGGGGACCTGCTCGAGCCCCTGCGGGCCGCCATCCGCGATCGCCACCGCGCCACCGCGCACCCCATCGACGTCGCTCAGCGCCTGGTCGTCGCGCGCTGGGTCGGCCTCGACGACGAAGCCGGGTCCGAGCGCGAGCTCCTGCTCGCCCTCCAGCGCCCCGACGGCACCTGGCCCGGGGACAGCCTGTTCCGCTACGGACGTCGAAAGATCTACTTCGGCTCCCAGGCCCTGGCCACGGCCTTCGCCCTCGGCGGCCTGTGCCCCCTCGCTGCCGTCCCCGTTCCCGAGCCCAAGCCTCGGATGCTGCCGGCCCTGTTTTAGTCTGGAAGTCGGCGCGGACTCGGTGGTCCGCGCCCGGAGGCCCGCTCGCTGCGCGGACTCGGTGGTCCGCGCCCGGAGGCCCGCTCGCTGCGCGGACTCGGTGGTCCGCGCCCGGAGGCCCGCTCGCTGGGTTCGGGT
>Ga0256845_1001871_pt1 | contig 16231 bp, 9 predicted proteins | sample RiftiametaG_FD_189101 | JGI IMG/M metagenome (GOLD analysis project Ga0256845, IMG submission 189101) | Tube worm associated microbial communities from hydrothermal vent at the East Pacific Rise, Pacific Ocean - Riftia | ecosystem: Host-associated > Annelida > Integument > Unclassified ...
GGATAATTGCCCCGGGCGGAGCGCGTTTAGTCCCAAAATGCCGATAAACGCGTCGCCCCCGCCGGCAGCCACCGGGATACCGGCTTGTAAACCGGTTTGTTCAGCGACCGACCTGGATAACGTTCCGGCGACTTCGCCGAGACGTAATACTCTGGACGGGAGTTTTTCAAAGACATCCTCCAGCCCGATGGCCTTATAGAGGGTTTTGGGCAATCCTCCCTGAGAGGCATCATAAAACCACCTGACTGAAACGGTGTTAATATTGCACGTCAGTTCTCCGGTCAGTTTGTAAATCAACCAATCTGTCTGTTCAAAAATTGTGCTCGCTGTGTCAAAAATCTGAGGTTCATGGCGTTTCATCCATAAGACTTTGCACGGAAACCATTCAGCTGAGACATTTCCGAATCCGACATATTTCAGGGCCGGGTCGTTGGTCGCCGCAATCTCTTCGGCTTCATGGTGCGCCCGCACGTCCATCCACATCAGGGCATCGCGCAACGGTTTGCCGGCGTGATCCTGGAATACCACGGTACACGTGGTTCCATCAACGCTGATCCCTTTGATGGCATCCGGCCTGATCCCGCTTGTACTGATCGCTTGGTTGATGGCCTCAATCATGCCCTGTTCCCAGCGCGTGATTGCTTGTTCTGCCCATCCCGGATGTGTATGGATCGTCTTGTTTTCACTTGTCCCAAAACTCAGACACACCCCGTGTTCATCAAAAATCGCAGCGCGAATGCTCTCTGTCCCGGCGTCTATCCCCAACACATATCCTGGCATGGCTTTTCCTCCGATGTAAAGTATGAATGTAGGTCGAACGTTCCAGTTCGACTGGTCGAAGCAGAAGCTTCGACCTACAAGCGTGTTCCCAGGCTGGAGCTTGGGAACGAGAACTTAACAGTCCTACTATCCCGGAGGACGAAAGCGTTGTTTCCCCCGTTTTGACGACATCATCGTTGTTTAAGATGGTAGAGATTTGCAAAGTCTGCTTGCAAATGGATGTAAAGATTTTTATAGATGGCAAACATTTCCTGATACTTCTGGACGTATTCCGAGCGAGGTTCGTAAATTTCCTGGATAGTGACAAATTTCCGGATAGTTTGGGAGAGGTCGGGGAACAGCCCGATCCCGTGTCCGGCTAAGACCACGTCGCCAAACGGAGCGCCAATGGCTGTTTCAGGAACCATGATCGGAATATTCGTAATGTCAGCTTTGATCTGGTTCCACACCGCACTTTTCGCGCCTCCTCCTACAGAATGGATTTCCGTGACAGCCATTCCTCCCTCGGTCAACACATCTATATTGTGTTTCAGGCCAAATGCCGTGCCTTCAAACAGGGCTTTGATCATCTCTCCCCGCGTGGTATTGGCGGATAATCCGAAAAAAACGCCGCGAGCTTTATTATCCCAAATCGGGGATCGTTCTCCGGCAAGATAGGGAAGAAAAATAAGCCCGGACGGACCGTCCGCCAAGCGTTCAACCTCTCGGTTCATCACATCATAGGGGTCTATTTCTAACAACACAGAGGTGTTTTGTTCAACAAGCCCCAACTGGTTTTTGAACCATTTCAAACTGGCTCCGCTTGAACTCATCGCGCCCACCAACAGAAACGCTCCCTGGACAGCGTGTGGAAAAAAGGTGAGACGCTTGTTGGTCATGAGGTCCGTCAGCGCAGCCATAATTACTGTTGAGGTTCCGGTCATTTCACACACAGAGCCATCGTGAATGACACCGGCTTCAAGAGCAGCCGCGGTTCCATCCACTGTACCGGCGATGACAGGCGTCCCCGCTTTCAAGCCTGTTTCTTTGGCGGCTGTGTCAGTTACTTCCCCGATTATTGCGTGGCACTCAAAAATTTCAGGGAAAATATCGGGTGGGATATCCACAGCCTGAAAGAGGTTCCCGGCCCATTGACGCTGTTGTATATCATATAAAAGGGTTAATCCGGCGTGGGAACGGTCAATCGAATATTGTCCGGTGAGTTTGAGGTTAATATACCCATTCGCTTGAAGGATTTTAGAGGTGTCAGCGTATATTTCCGGTTTGTTCTGCCTGAACCATAAGAGCTCCGGCAACACATAGTAAGAGTTAATAATGTTGCCTGTCACCCCAAAAATCATCTCTTCGCCGAGGGTTTGGTGCAGCCATGCACAGGCGCTGTCGGCACGCTGATCCATCCAGATCAGAGCCGGATGCAGAGGATGCCCTCTTTTATCCACTGCAAGCATTGTCGGTCCCTGCGAACTGACTCCTATGGCGGCGATGTCTCTGCTATGGACGCGAGATGAGTGTAATACCTTTTGAATTGTGAACACTGTTGCCCGCCACCAATCTTCAGGCCGTTGTTCAACCGCATTCTCAGCAGGATAGAAAGTCTCATACTCGGCACTTGCCTCTCCTCTCAGAATCCCGTCATCGGAAAAAACAGCAGACTTGACAGCAGTAGTCCCAATATCAATTCCTAATAAAAACGGCATCTGGACATTCCTTTCAAGCTTGGATTCATAAAAATACCGCTCATGTCATGTAGGTCGAACTTTCCAGTTCGACTGGTCGAAGCGGAAGCTTCGACCTACATACGTTGTGTGGCTGCCACGAACACGTTTCATCCCGTGCGTGTGTCCTCCATGGTCATAAACAACTCTTGTGTTAATCCCACTCGTACTCGCTCACGACTTCCTCGGTGATCTCCTCCAGCCACCCCAGGGTTTCTGCCGCACGCAGGACCGTGTACCGGCTGCGGACTTCTTTCGCGTTTAATAAGGCTTCCCGTAATAATGAACGGTTGACATCAATGTCTTGCGGCAAAATACTGGCGCCCACCGAGTTCTGGCTGTCCCGGATTTGCTCAAACGTGGGTTCTATTGTTTGGAGTTGTCTCAATTCTTCCCACAGGGTTTGAAATTGTTCAATCTGCTGCTGTTGCTCTTCCCAGGAAAGGTAGGTTGAACGAGCGACGCTGACAACTCCTTCCGCCGCGCTTCCCAAGCCCTGTCGGAGAGCGGTTTCGATCTCCTCTAAGGATTGCTTCCGGGCACGCACGTTTGCCAGATTAATATTAGAAGGATTTCTGGCAAAGAATTTTTCGTAAAATTTTGCCATCACGCCTGTGCCGACGCCAACCTTTTTGCCGTGAAGATGAGGCGTTTTGTGTTCCAGAAATGCCTTCATTTCCCAATAGTGCGAGAGGCTGTGTTCTGAACCTGAAGCAGGACGAGAGTTTCCAATCGCGAGCATACCGATGCCGGAGAGAATCAACCCTTCCATCAGACGCGCCATGGCTGTCGGCTCCCCTTGCTGGATGCCGGCGGTATTCGCAAGGCACATTTTTACGACATCATCGATCAGTTGCACAAAAAATTCACAATAATACTCGCCGGTCATTATCTGACTCATCTTCCAATCCACTCTGGAATTTAATTTGCCGAGCATATCGCTGAACCCAGCAGCGGTGAGCTCATAAGGAGCCTGAGAGAACACATCAACATCGGCAATAATGGCATGAGGATGGGCGGCAAGAAACGTCCGTTTGAACCCATTGTGTAAGATTGGCGCTCCTGACGAGGCATACCCATCCATTGAGGCGGCGGTGGGCACAGAGATAAACGGAATCCCTGTTCGTGAACTGATATAGCGAATAAGATCCGTGAGACTTCCTGATCCGACAACCAGCAGAAAGGAGGTATCATGCTCAATCTCGAGCATGACTTTTCCAATTGCATATTCATCTGGTTTGACTAATTCGTAGGAGGGAAACACGCAGAGTGTTGGTTGATATTCCCCGCGTTGGAGCTGGGACATCACCCGTTCACCAGCGGCTTCCTGGGTATTCAGGTCTGCAACCACCACGCACTTTTCCCCAAGATGGAGGCGATTCAGGACGTCACTAATCTCGTATAACGCGCCCTGTCGCACGACAACTTCCTGAATAGGCACTGTATGTTTTTTGCCGCACTCACACATAAACTCCTGATGGACAAGCCGTCCATCAACAAATTTGAAATTTTCCATTATAATTTCTCCTATATAAAGTGTGCAGGTCGAATGTTCCAGCTCGACTGGTCAAAGCGGAAGCTTCGACCTACAAGCGTGTTCCCAGGCTGGAGCTTGGGAACAAACCCGCAACTCGTCACTCGTAACCTGTCACAATTTTCATCCCGTGCGTATGTCCATTGACGGTCATGAACGACTTCCTCTGTTGTATGAAAAGAGATTTGGGGGTTTTCGGAATTCCCAATCGTGTTTGGTGTTAACGTGATATTTTATCACCAATCGCATCTGAGGCTCTCAGCGTTTCGCTCCCTTGCCGCTCCTCAAGCCATTTGATAATATGTTTTGAACCTTGTAACTGAGGTGGAGATGTGGCTAGCAGGTTTCGATCTATATAGGCCATGAGCTTCTCCGCTAATTCCGTATCATGAAGAATAATTCCGCCATCCTCATTGGTGAGATCGTATTTCTGCAACAGCACCCATTTGCGATCAACCACTTCAATAGTCACTGGCAGTGTGTGCTGCTGCCCAATCATTTCTACGATCACTTTCTGAGGATACTTCAGCAGAAGTTCGTGAAAGTAGTGGAAATGTTGACCGATCCACTCCCGGGAAAATGTATATGTCTTATATTGCCCGGTTTCCCAATATTCTTCACACGCCTTTTGTGGAATGATCAGGCGAATATGGGTAATGTCCCGGAGCAGCGCCTGAAATAAAATCTGGCGCGTCCGAATGGAACTGCGAGGGTCCCAGGGGGCAATTTCAGCGGGGATCGTCATCAACGGAAGGTAGTTACTCAACATGAAAATTTCTTGCGCTACCTGTTCATGGGTATAGACTTCTCTGATAAATGATTCGTAATCCAGGCAGGTCGTCTGCTCGATGACGTCGTGGAGAAATCCCCAAAGGTCCGGCCCTGAAACATTGGCATCCAACAACGCTTTCAATGGTTCTGCGATCAAAAAATCGATCACGTTCTGTCGGCCTTGCTCATTGTCGGTGCGCCATGTGGGATCGATGGCTTTCCAGCGGGCATAAAATTCATGTCGGAGTTGATACACCACATCGGGATGATCCGTCCAGGCCCTGGCAAGCAGGTCATCACGTTTGCACGGCAATTCATCCTGGGCGTCGGGGGGATCAAATGATAAAAACGCAGTATCGCCGCTGAGAGTGAACTGAATGAGAAATTCCTGGTCAGCAAGAGCAAAATGAAAATTTGGGTTCCGCTTGATCGCGTTTAACACCCCGATAATCTGCTTCTTGAGTAATTCTGCTTCAAGAACATCCAGCGTGTTCCTGGTTGGGCAGGCAGGGGACAGATTCTGAAAAATTCGGCGAAATTCTTTTTGGAGGAATTCCCTTTCATGAATGGAGCGGTCTTTCCCATGTTCAAGGCGTCTTTCAAGCGTTGTCACCCGTTCCTGATGATAACTGACAACCGTCTTAATCCTGCCCTGCATCAATCCGGAAGCTTCTAAAATCGTTTGAATAACCTCAATCGGGCGATATTTCGCGGAAAAAATCGACTTAATCAGTAGTTGCTCTTTTTTGATATTCTCTTTCTCGACCTCGATAAGCTTTTCAAGCCCTGGCGTCACAGAGAATTTTCCTGGCGACGCATTGGTCTGTACCAGGGTTTTCCGAATGTTCTGCGGCCCTAACAGAAACTCAAGATACTGAATCAGGATGTTAATCTCGTCCTGACGGGAGGGCTGACCGTCAACAATGACGCTCCGCATCCAATAGTGATTATCCAGAACCGGTCTTGCCTCGATAAATCCGACTCCTTCTACCACAAGATATTCAGGCAAATGCTGTCCATACGGAATTTCATACAGAAAGCAATTTGAGGTTCCAATGTACTGGATCAGAAAATCCAGGATCACTGTCATTTCTTTGGCAATATCCCCGGCCCACAAATGGCGAACACTAAACGGAGAATCCACCCACAGAAAGCTTCTGAGCATATCGCGCAATTCTTCCCGATCCCGATTAAAATTTTCATCCAGTAAATCGTGATGAAACCAGGTGATATAAATCCTCCCTCCCTTGCTCTCGCTGTCCTGCGCCTTTTTCAGGAGTCGAATCGCCCGTAAAATGAACGCATGGTGATCCCCCTTAACAAAGCCGGCTTTCAACAGGTTCAGTTCACGAATCGCCGGTTTTTCCTGCCGGCGTCTGAGGACGACCCCTTTTGTCTGCACCCCTTGTTTCAGCCGCTCAAACAAATTCCCATCTTCTTTATATTCGTCGATTAAGGAGGCCAGGAGACTGCCCTTCTCGTCCTGGTAATTCAACTGTTGACGGCGATTATACGCGTCAACAAGCCGTTGTACCTCTGTTGCAGTCACATCCAATGTGCGAAGGGCATCCGTGAGTTTCAACAGGGTTTTGTGGGCAGGGGGCTTTCGATTCGACTGTTTGAGGCTACTCAAATAGCTCGAAGTAATCTGTGAGTGCTGGGCAAGCTCTTTCAGGGTAAACGCCTTCTGCTGTTTGCCGTGTTCGATGATCTCACTCAACACGCGGGCAAATTCACTCATGAGATTATATCCTTTTGAAGCAACATAACATTATCGCGCGAGAACGTCATTTTTTCATCCCCCCCTACCGTCAGCATGCGTCCAATTCATGGTAACACCGCCCGATGTCTCTTTCATGGACTTGTACGACGACACAAACAGGCGGCTCGCTCCCCGCGAAATCGAGATTCAGCGCGTATGGCCGACGCTATCAACACAGACCCGAATCGCGGGAATTCTTAATAGATGTCAGGAATAACATAGTGAAAAATAACATCCCCAAATTGTCAAGGTAAAAAAATAAACTTTTGACAAACTATTTTTTAATATAAAAAAAGTTAATGATTTATAATCATAATTATAATATCAAAACAATACATTATAATACTGTTATTTTATATATCATTAATATATTGATAAAAATACCAACTAAAAAAGAGAGATATAAATAGATATTTTTTTTGTTATTAAACTTGACAATATTTGAAATTATTTTTTATGGTCTTTTTTGGTTATAAAAACAGTTTTTCAGGAAAAGGGGGGATGTGGGGGAGGGATATTTTTTGCAGAACGTGAAACGAAAGTGCTTGGTAAAAGGGTAAAGAGAGATGAGGCGTTTCTTCTGCCGAAGTCTCAACCCAGGGAAGTCAACTGTAACTCAAGGAGGTTTCTTATGTTTAAGAAGTTGATGTGCATGTCATTATCAGTGTTGTTCCTCATAATTCTTTGTGGGACTGCTCCTGCGTCAGCAGCGTTCGATTGGAAAGCTCACAGCGGCACAGAAATTAAGTTGCTGCTCAATAAGCATCCGTACACTGATGCGCTGTTGGCTCATTTAGATGAGTTTACGGAAAAAACCGGGATTACCGTCACGTATGATGTATTCCCGGAAGATGAGTATTTCGACAAAGTCACGGTCTCATTGTCCAGCAAGTCCCCGGAATACTCGCTCTTTATGACCGGAGCGTATCAAGTCTGGCAGTATGCTCCTCCAGGGTTTATGGAAGACCTGAGACCATTCATGGATGATCCTGAAAAGACCAATCCGGATTGGGATGAGGCTGATATTTATGAAAATTTGCTTTCGTCATTAGCCTGGAACCTGAAGCCAGGAGACCCGCTTGGCACAGAGGATGCAAAACAGTGGGCATTGCCCTGGGGCTTTGAAACCAATACACTGATTTACCGGAAAGACATTTTCGATAAACATGGCCTGACTCCCCCTAAAGACTTGCCTGAGCTCCTTGAACTGAGTAAGAAGCTTCAGGAGTTAGAACCTGATATGTATCCCATTGCTGTTCGCGGAACCCGTTCCTGGGCGACGATCCATCCGGGATTTTTGTCGTGCTACAACGGGTATGGAGTGAAAGATTACGAGCCATTTCCGAAACCTGCCATGAACTCGCCGAAAGCTGTTGAGATGACAAAAATGTGGGTGGATATGGTGAAAAACTACGGCCCCAAAGCCTGGACATCATATATCTGGTATGAAGTTGGGAACGATCTGGGACAGGGACGCGCATGTATGATTTATGACGCTGACATTCTGGGCTATTTTCAGAATCAACCCGGGGCCTCTCCGGTTGCCGGGAAATTGGCGTGGGCTCCTGGCCCTGGCGCTCCTGGTGCGGCCCCCGCGCCGAATATGTGGATCTGGTCGTTGGGGATGAATGCCAGTTCGGAAACCAAAGATGCAGCCTGGTATTTCCTACAGTGGGCCACCGGAAAAGATTTCTTATTGAAAGCTGTTCGTGGGAAATTTTCCTTAGTTGATCCTGTTCGGAAGTCGATCTGGGCTGATCCGGAGTTTCAGAAGAAACTCGAAAATTTTACAGATTACTATCAGACCTTCCAGACAATTATTGCGAATTGTAAGGTGTACTTCACGCCTCAGCCACTCTTCTTTGAGACAACAACAGAGTGGGCGGCAACTCTGCACGAAATCTACAATGGGAAAGATGCGCAAGAGGCTCTTGATGGACTCGTCAACAGACTGACAAGAACTCTTCAACGTGCAGGATATAAGTAATACAGAGCAGTATCTGAGGGGAAGGAATTCCCCTCAGATGTCAGCACGATGTCCTCATCTCTGAAAAGGGAATTCGTGTTGGCTTGTTTGTGGGGATTTCTCGTGATTTGCTTCGCGATTAATTCGGTAATTCACCTTACGCAGGATGAAAAACCACCCCGTGTTTCAACACGGGGTGGAACAGATGGGTGCAGAGGGCCATTGGTGAAAGGGAAGCACATGCGCTCTGCGTAAGGTGAATTCGGTAAGTTCAACGTTGCAGTACGCGACGCGAAAGCGCACTGCTCTGTCGGTTGCAGTTCTGAGTTTTGAGTTATGAACGCAGGAGTCAGGCGAATTTCACAGGAATCCTGTCTGTCTCTTCAGTGTGCAAAATTTTACTTTCTTGTTGTGTTTTTAAGGATGATATATGATGCCAACCAAAACAGCAGCACCCAAACGCTCTTCAAAAAACACGAATAATCATTCACCAGCGAAAATCGCCACCAAAGGGGTTCGGAGTCGGAATCCATATCTGCCGTATCTAATGATTCTTCCTGCGCTTGCCCTGACCTTGCCGGTTCTCGTGCCCTTTTTTCAGAGTATTTATTACTCCATGACCACATATTCTCTCACCAATCCAGTGAAAAATTTTATCTGGTTTGAGAATTATAAGTGGCTGTTTACATCACCGGATTTCTGGAACTCAGTCCGAGTGTCTTTTGTGTATACAATCACTGCGGTGGGCACGGAACTATTGTTAGGGTTATTAATTGCCGTGCTCCTGAATCAAGAAACATTTTTGGCAAAAATCCTCAGACCTCTGCTGCTCATGCCGTTGATGATTGCCCCGATTATTGGAACCTTGATGTGGAAATTGATGATGAGCCCGGAGTATGGGGTGCTGAATTATTTTCTTTCCTTTGTAGGAGCAAGAGATTTCCAATGGGCATCTGCGGCGAATAGCGCGATGTTTTCAGTGGTCTTGATTGATGTGTGGATGTTTACACCGTTTATTGCCCTCCTTCTGCTTGCCGGATTGCGTTCCATGCCGGCCCCGCCTTTTGAGGCGGCCATGGTTGATGGAGCGTCAAAGTGGTTTATTTTTAAAAACCTGACCTTTCCAATGTTAACCCCCTTTATTATTATTGCCGTTGTGTTTCGATTTATCGATTCGGTGCGCCAGTTTGATATTATTTTTGGGATGACAAAGGGAGGTCCCGGCTCAACGCTCATGAATTTTCAGGTCTCGGCCTATACGAACGCCTTTACCTATACCAGAGTGGCGGACGGAGCCGCAATCATGCTCATCAACTGGTTGATTATTTATCTTATCAGTATGTTTCTTGTCAAATTCTGGCGCAAAAGTCAGGATCGCCTGTCGTAAACGGAGGGATAACACACATCATGGCAACAACCGATACCCAAACCCAAAGAAGTTTTTTTCAGAAGCTCGTCATCAATCTTTTATTGCTGGTCTGTTTTGCGTTTCTCCTGTTCCCAGTGTTTTGGGTGGCAACAATGGCGTTCAAAACTCACGAAGATATTTTGACCTGGCCTCCCAAGTTCTTGTTTAAACCGACGCTGGATAATTTCCGCAATATTACCACTGCTGTCAGAACCGCGCGGGTAGGAGCCGTGAGCACTGATTTTCTGAAAGGATTTACTAATAGTCTTATTGTCACAGTTTCAGCCTTAGTCCTCTCACTTGTGACAGGAATTCCTGCCGCCTATGCCCTCGGCAGGTTTCGTTTTAAGGGAAAAGATGATATCGCCTTTACCTTTCTTTCATTTCGATTTGCTCCGGAGCTCCTGGTGATTATTCCGATCTACCTGATCTTCCAGCAGATCGGGTTGTACGACACCTATATCGGTCTGATTTGGGTCTACCAACTCATCACCATGCCCATGGTCATCTGGATTCTCGTGAGCTATTTTGAAGATATTTCCGTTGAATTGGAACAAGCAAGCATGGTTGATGGCTTTCCTCCGTTCCGGACATTTTTGCGCATTATCCTGCCACTCGCGAAACCGGGAATTGCAGCATCTTCCCTCCTTGCGTTCATTTATGCCTGGAATAACTTTGTTTTTGCCCTCATCCTGGGGTCTGCGAGAGTCCAGCCTGTCACGGTGTCGGCGTTGAAATTTATTACGGCTGAGAAATTACGTTATGGCGATATTGCAGCGGCGTGTATTCTTGCAGCCATTCCAATTTTTATCTTATCCGTGTATGCCCAACGCTATATGGTGCGTGGGCTCAGCCTGGGAGCCGTGAAGAAATAAGTACACAGTGAATAGTGACTCAAGTTCAACCTAAGCGAACCTTACAAGTGATGAAGATGGAGAAAGGGCCTGTCACTGTTCACTATGTACTGTTCAAGTAAACATTATGGCCGTTGTTGCGTTACGAAATGTTGTGAAAACTTATGGCGATGTGACAGCCTTGAACGGGCTTGATTTTGAAACCAGAGATGGGGAATTCTTTGTTCTCCTGGGGCCGTCAGGGGCGGGGAAAACCACAACGCTCAAAGTGATTGCCGGATTAGAGGATATTGATTCAGGGGAAGTCTTGTTTGATGGAAAAATTGTGAATAACGTCCCAACAAATGTACGATCTGTGGGGATGGCGTTTGAAAGCTATGCCTTATATCCGCATTTTAGCGTCTTTGAAAATATTGCCAACCCATTACGCGCCCCGGGACAGAATATGTCTGAAGAAGAGATCGCAGAGCGTGTGCAAAAGGCGGCTGAAATGCTGAAGATAGAGCATCTATTAGCACGGCACCCAGGGGAATTGTCAGGCGGCCAGAAACAGCGTGTTTCGCTGGGGCGCACAATTGTTCGGGAACCTTCTATTTATCTTCTGGACGAACCATTGACGCACGTCGATGCCAAAATTCGTTTTGATTTGCGAATTCAGTTTCACCGTCTGGAAGAGTTGCAAAAAAGTACGACGGTTTATGTGACGCACGACTATGTTGAAGCCCTCTCGTTGGGAGATCGCATCGGGATTATCGACCAGGGGTGTATCGTCCAGGTTGGAACCCCGAAACAGATTTATTATCATCCCCGCAACATTTTTGTGGCTCATTTGGTCGGACAACCCTCGATCAACCTGGTCAGCGCTCAACTGACCACTGATGAGCAAGGGGCGCGTCTGCACATTCCCGATGGAGGATTTACGATTCCTCTTTCTTCAGAACGTGTTCACGCCCTGGAACAAGCGAATGCTCCTCGTGATCTCATGCTTGGCATTCGCCCTCGCGACATGGAGCTGACTGCCGATCTTGAACACGCAGCAGCCCGGGTGCAGCGTGATGTGTTCGAACCATTTGGCTCATTTGGTATCCTGTCCGTGCTTGCCCGGGACATCTATCTGGAACTGTTGATTGAGCCGGAACTCCAGACTGATCAAGACAAACCTCTGGGCTTAAATTTCAAAGAAGATCGTTTGATCTTTTTTGATCCGACTACTGAAAACAATTTGCTATGGAGTGAAAATTGAGATGGCTGAAGTTGTCCTTCGTAATGTCAAAAAAATTTATCAGTCGAAGCAGAAAAAACGAAAAGAAGAGGTGCTGGCTGTCAAGAATCTGAATCTTACCATTCGGGACGGAGAATTTCTTGCGCTGTTAGGCCCTTCCGGATGCGGCAAGACCACGACGCTCAGGATGATTGTTGGGTTAGAACGGATTACAGAAGGAGAAATCCTGATTGATGGGAAGGTCGTGAACGACTGGAATCCGGCCCAACGTAACGTAGCGATGGCTTTTGAAACCTATGCTCTGTATACGCATCTGACCGTGCGTGAGAATCTTGGACTGTGCCTGAGAGCAAAAAAAATCCCGTCTTCGGAGATCGAGACGCAAGTCAATCACGTGGCCGATATTCTAAAAATCACGGATATTCTTGATGCCCGACCGTCCCATCTCTCAGGGGGACAACAGCAGAGGATATCCCTGGGACGGGCCTTAATTCGCCGCCCCAGCGTCACAATGCTGGATGAGCCGCTCTCCCATCTGGATGCCGCCCTGCGCTTAGAGACCCGGATTGAAATCAAACGGATTCATCAACGAGTCAAGGGCACATTTATCTATGTGACCCACGATCAATTGGAAGCTCTGGCCCTGGCCGACCGGGTGGCGGTCATGAATTTCGCCGAGTTGCAACAGGTCGGAACCCGCGAGGAACTTTTTGAACGACCGGCAAATGTGTTTGTCGCAGATTTTGTTGGTGAGCCACCGATTAACCTGTATTATCAGAGCACCATCGAAGAAAAACAGGGTGAATTATACGCTGTGACCTCTCAACAGGAATACCGCTTCAAATTAGCCCCGGAAACGAAACAATTACTCGACGCCCATCCCCAGAGAAACGTCACGTTAGGGATTCGTCCGCAACATATCGCTCTGGAGCAGAAAGTCGGCTATGTTCCCCTTTCCGGAAAAGGTGCGTTATTTGAATTTCTGGGAGAATACGGCTATCTGACCATCAACAACCATGGCTTAGACCTCAGCTTGCTCACTCCTGCCGACATTGAATTGCACCACGAGCAAATCGATATTTTTTATGATCCCCATAAAGTGCTGCTCTTTGACTCAGAAACCGGCAAAAATTTAGCCGCTGACTGAGTATAGAGCGCATACACAGCATTATTTACCACTCGTGAGCCAACCCTGACAGGGTTCAAAACCTGTCAGGATCGTTCTTGTGTCTTTGTGGCCTGACGCACTTCATTAAAAAAGGACAACCGTGAAGGTCGAAAACGACTTTCCCCGTTGTCCTTAGAAAAAACGTCTTAAACGATGTTATTCGGCAGAAGGCTGCTCCATGCCCTGGGCTTGATCCGAGATATTTTTCAGGATCAGCAATTCTTCAATCGGCAGATACAATTCCCCTTCAAGGCGGGAATCAACAAACCGGGCGGCCATTGCCAGGCCTGGGCCTTCTTCGGCGTCAAAATGCGGGACATCCGGCAGATTGTTCGCCTCTGCCCACGACAAAATTTTCGGCACCGAGAGCACCATAAACATGTTATTTTTTTCAGGGAATCCAAACATCTCTGGTGAGTATTTTGCAGCGGCTTTTGCTCCGCTCCCAAGAGCCTTGACCACATCCGCAACCTGAGACTGCCCGGTTTTTCCAAATCCGGCCACAACATATTTGTCAGTAAAGCCAATCGGCAAGGACAATTTTTCGCCGAAGAGTTGTGTGAACACTTCCTGTCCTTCCGGATCGGGAATCATATCTGCGTTAAAATTGAAATCGTAACTCATCATTTCACCGCCTGCGACTTCTGTGGTATCAGCAAGTTTCATACTGAGCTCAAACCCCATGTCCTCATACATGCCGCTCATCATCTGAAGTATTTCCGGGTATTGCCCCACAAGTTCCCTGGCTTTTGCAGCGTCTTTCACAGAAACCACTTCTGTCATCAGACTATCCGATGTCGGACTTAACAGCCCTGCGGCAAAATCACCGCCAAAGGCCTCAAACGCCCCTTCTGCCCAAGTGGTCAATTTATCGGAAGTCGCTTGATCGAGAGCTTCACTGGCGCCCAGAATTGCTTTGAGAAATCCGACATAGCCTTCTTTAAATTCTGGGGTGAAATTGAGCGAACCGGCCATCATAATCGCAGAATCAGCCGGGATCACACTCATCAATTGAGAGGTCTGAGGAGTTTGTGCGGCCATAAACTTTGCAAGAGTACTGTCAGCCATGGGGAATACAGCTTTTGCAAGACGCACTCCCTCCGGTTCAAATCCAATACCGAACTGGACTTGTTCTGTCTGCTTCAAGAGGGCAAGCGCCGTATCCACTTCTGATTCTGCTATATTTTTCACTGTATTCGACGGCTGATCGCCTTCAGCACCTTCGGTTTCACCTTGAACTTCTTGGTCCATACCCGCCAGAAATTGCCCTTTGAACATATCAATCATGGGCTGCATGGCGACTAAAATCTTTCCAAGTCTGATAGATGCCGTAATTTGTCCCTTCACAGTCGGCACATCTGAGAGCGCCGGACTATTTGCCTCAATCAGAGATTTCACCTGTGCAGCAACCTCTGCATTTTCAGTCAAGACTCCCGCATTTCCGGAAATTCCTACTAACAGACTTTTCTGGTTAGGCTGCATGAAGGTATACAGGCCATCAGTCTCTTCACCACCAGTCAGCGTTTCAGATAGTGCGCTGAGATACTCATTTTTGTTAGTCAACGGCACAATAATTCCGACCGGATTTTGGGCATACTTCATCGGGTTCAGGACAACAGCCGTATACTCACCCGCCATATCCATGCCTTTCCATTCCGGGTTTTTAAACACCTGATTCCCAACCATCATGGAGTTCACGATCCCCCCCATGCCCGGTTGAAATTGATCAACAAACTGAGCGATTTGCGGCAATAAGGCCTCTGGGTTACTGATTTTTATGACAGCAAAGACATCATCCTCTGGGGCCTGTGCCTGAACGACGGGAATGACTCCGAACATAACAACGATAATCATACATGTCACAATAGCTATAACTCTTCCTGTTCGCTTCATATCAATACTCCTTGTGTAAGGTTCATCATGCTCAACATCACGACAACGTATAAACTACATTCATAACTATAAAGACCAGGAACGCAAAAATATGATTTCCCTGACAAAAATCTTTTTTCTCCACTCCCTGGTGACAAAATATTACTCACGAGGCAACCGTGCTGTAGAAAATTCTGTCACCCGTTATTATGTATGCTTTTTGCCTCTTCTGTCAAGTATTCATGTAGAATTTTTATGCGATAATTTTCCCCACCAGATCATGAGAATATGCTTCGGTAATGAGCACCTGCTCAAAAGCTCCTTGTTCGGTGTCCCCCTCATTGATATACACCACGCCGTCAATGCCGGGCGATTGTCCTTCCGTTCTGGCCTCAAGCAGCAATGGCGTTTCTTCAGACACACCATCAACCAAAACGGTTTGCGCTGTTCCAACCAGTGCCTGATTTTTTCTGTGCGCAATCGCTTCCTGCACCTCCATCAAACGTTTTCGGCGTTCCTCGGCGACAGCAGCGGGAACGGGATTCGGCAGGGTATAGGCCGCCGTTCCTTCTTCATGAGAATACGTAAAAACGCCAAGCCGTTCAAATTCCACCTCACGGACAAAATCTTCCAACTTTTGAAAGGCTTCGTCGGTTTCTCCCGGAAACCCAACGATTAACGATGTCCGTAATGTCAGTCCGGGGATCTCCTGGCGTAGCTGCTCGGTAAGTTTCCAGGTTTCAGCTTCAGACACTCCCCGCCGCATGGCGTGTAACAGGCCATCATCAATGTGTTGCAGCGGCAGATCAAGATAGCGGCAGATGGAATTTGTGTCGGCGATCAGGCGCATCAACGCTCGATCAAAATTCGTTGGATACGCATACATCAGACGTATCCAGGGGACCGCATCAAGCCCCACCAGCCTTTCCAGAAGTGGAATAATCCGGGAACGTCCTGTCAAGTCAATTCCATAGGATGTGGTGTCCTGGGCGATGAGCAGAATTTCCCGCGCTCCTTGCTCGCCAAGTCTCTTCACTTCCTCAACGATTGAGTCCAGCGGGCGGCTCCGTAAACGTCCCCGAATCAGAGGAATCGCACAAAAAGAGCAGTGATAGCGGCAGCCTTCAGCGATTTTTACGTATACCGTATGGCGCGGGCCGATCAGAAAGCGAGGCAGAG
>Ga0256845_1001872_pt1:0-10000 | contig 16225 bp, 10 predicted proteins | sample RiftiametaG_FD_189101 | JGI IMG/M metagenome (GOLD analysis project Ga0256845, IMG submission 189101) | Tube worm associated microbial communities from hydrothermal vent at the East Pacific Rise, Pacific Ocean - Riftia | ecosystem: Host-associated > Annelida > Integument > Unclassified ...
ATGCAAACTTTTTAAAACATATGTACTTATAAGTTTGCATTTACAAATGTTAAAATCATAGTTTTATGCTTGCTCTGAGGTACATCATATTTTTATCTTCTTCAATTTGAGGTATGTATATACATCTACATTTCAGAATATAAAAATCTAATACACCTCAGAGCTTTTCAGCAGACCCTAATTAAAAAAAATATAGAAGCTGTTATAAACTAAAGGTTTGATAAAGGAATAAAACTCCAATCTAATTTATTTGTTTCGAGATTGTTTTTAAATATAAGAACTTTATTACCTAGCGAATCGGCTTCCATTCCCGATGCTAAAAACTGAATACCTTCGTTTGTTTGATATTCAAATTCTTTAACTTTTAAACCTATATCACCAGCAACGCAAATAACATCAATACCTTTATTTTTAACTTCTAAAAGTTTTGGATATACATCGGTATAAAAATTATTTTCTCTAAAACAATATTCGCATGTTCCCCATGGTATGTTCGATATAGAATCTATTAAAGGTTCTAAATCAGGGTTGGCATACATCCACAACAAAACGTGGTGCATTACAATAAGATGTTTAGAGTTTTTAATTGTATCAACAACATTATTAATCATTTGTAGTTGTTCGTTAATAATATCCATGCCATTTTCTTGTGTATTTAACACAATAAATGTTACTTTATTTCTGTAGTATGTATAAAAAGTAGGTCTATGCGTAAAATATTGAACTCTATTAATATCAGCAGTATCGTGATTTCCTAAAGACCATAGTGTTGTTTCTTTTCCTAAATTAAAAATAGAATCTACTCTTGATATTGTTTCATTATCGGCAGATGTTAGTATGGTTAAATCTCCGCCAAGCAGTAGCATCTTATATTTTGAATAATCTAAGTTTTCAATTCTTTTATCCATGTATGGATTTGCTATGGTTGTATAGCTATTTGTATCGTTATAACTTTTTCTTAGATGTGAGATGTAAATATAGTTTTCTGTATTTTCATTGGTTGTTAATACATCTTCATTGTTTTTTTTACATGATAATAGTACAAATAATATACATATATAGGCAAAAATATTTTTCAAAATATTAAATTTAAAAATATAGTTTTTTAATTCTAAATTCTACTCTGTTGTTTTTTGCCTTACCTTTTTCGGTATTGTTATCAGAAACTTGCTCTGTACTACCATAACCTTTTGTTGTCATATTATCAGCTTTTACACCTTTGGTAATTAAATATTCTTTAACGGCATCTGCTTGTTTTTGTGTTAATTGTATGCTTTCTTCTTTGCTTAAAGTATTGTCGCTATGGCAAGCAATTTCAATTTTCACTTTTCTTGTGTTTAGATAGTTGGCAACCGTATCTAGTTTTGATTTGGCTTCGGTTGTTAAATTTGCTGTAGCTTTTTCAAATTCAATACCTTTGGCTTTTATTTTTCTTGATGGTTCAAATTTAATTTGGATATTAAAACTCATTAATCCAAATTTGTTAGGTACATCAAAATCGGAATAATCTGTTTTTTCTGTTAAATCAACATATTTTACTTTATATTTATTTCCTTTTGGCACAAGAATTCCGCATTTGCCATCTTCGTTAGTAACAGCCGAAAATTCTTTATTATTAATAGTATCTTCAACAATTACGGTTTCGTTTTTTCTTGGGAAACCGTCCATATCGGTTACCATAAAATTTAATAATGCTCTAGTTTCGGTTGGTTTTAATTCTTGCGAAAAAGAAAAAAAACTAATTATCGATAATAAAAATAATACAGTTGTCTTTTTCATATATTTATAATTTTTATTTTTTATTTTCTTCAGAAAATTCTAAAGCTGCTTTTACAAAAGCTACAAAAACGGGATGCGGATTTATAACTGTGCTGCTATATTCTGGGTGAAATTGTGTTCCAACAAACCATCTATGTTTAGGTATTTCAACAATTTCTACTAAACCTGTATCAGGATTAATTCCCGAAGGAATCATTCCTGCTTGTTTAAAATCTACTAAATAATTATTGTTAAATTCGTATCTATGTCGATGGCGTTCAATAATATCAGTTTTGTTATATGCTCTATATGCATTAGAATCTTTTGTAATTTCGCAAGGATATGCTCCTAAACGCATTGTTCCACCTTTTTCGGTAACATTTTTTTGCTGTTCCATTATATCAATTACAGGGTGTGGAGTTGCTCTGTCCATTTCAGAGGAGTGTGCATCTTCTAAATTAAGTACATTACGAGCAAATTCAATTACTGCACATTGCATTCCTAAACAGATTCCTAAAAACGGAATATTATTTTCACGAGCAAATTTTGTTGCTAATATTTTACCGTCAATTCCACGATGACCAAAACCAGGGGCTACAAGAATACCCGACAAATCTTTTAATTGGTTATCAATATTTTTTTCGCTTAATTTATCGGAATGAACCCATTCTAATTTAACTTTAGTTTCGTTAACAGAACCTGCATGAATAAAGGATTCTACAATAGATTTATATGCATCGGGTAATTCAACATATTTACCTATTAAGCCTATTTTTATTTCGTGTTTAGGATTTTTAAGTTTTGATAAAAAGTTTTTCCATTTATCTAATTTTGGAGCTGTTTTAAGTGGTAATTCAAGTTTCTCTAATGCAACTTCGTCTAAACCTTCTTGTTGCATCAATACAGGAACTTCGTAAATTGTTGATACATCAATAGATTCTATAACAGATTTAAGATTAACATTGCAAAAGCGTGCTACTTTCGATTTCACATCAGCTGTAAGCGGGTGTTCTGTTCTTAAGACTAAAATGTCTGGCTGAATTCCATTTTCTAAAAGAATTTTTACAGAATGTTGGGTTGGTTTTGTTTTTAATTCGCCAGAAGCTGCCAAGTATGGCACTAAAGTTAAATGAACAACCAATGCGTTATTACTTCCTAATTCCCAAATTAGCTGACGAACACTTTCAATATATGGTAAAGATTCTATATCTCCTACAGTGCCGCCAATTTCTGTAATTATTACGTCGTACTCTCCTTTTGTGCCTAATAATTTTATTCTACGTTTAATTTCATCGGTAATATGAGGAATAATTTGAACTGTTTTACCAAGAAAATCTCCTTTTCTTTCTTTTTCTATAACGGTTTGATAGATTCTTCCGGTAGTAACATTATTTGCTTGCGAAGTATTTATATTTAAAAATCGTTCGTAGTGACCTAAATCTAAATCTGTTTCGGCACCATCGGTTGTAACGTAACATTCGCCATGTTCATACGGATTTAATGTGCCGGGGTCAACATTAATATATGGGTCTAATTTTTGAATGGTTACGTTGTAACCTCTTGATTGTAATAATTTTGCTAATGATGCGGAAATAATACCTTTTCCTAAAGAAGAAGTAACACCACCTGTAACGAATATGTATTTTGTATCAGCCAATTTTATATAATTTAATTTTAATAAAGATTGTGAACTAAGATTACAAAAGTAACATTTTAATTTTTAATTCTTATTTCTTAATTTTTATTTTTTAACTAAAAATTAACAAAAAAAGTTTTTTTTATTTTTTTTCTGTAAAATCAATAAAAAAACTTATCTTGGCTCAATAAAATAAATTAACAAGCTCGATAAGCAAACAAGCTGTAGTTTAACACTCAAATATTTAACTTTGTTGAGCTCGGTTTTGTTCGCAAATGTTGGCGAATTATAATATCCCAATTGGGATTAAAAATTTAAAATTAGATATAAGATATGAAAAAAATAACAATTAGTTTAATTATGTTCTTTTCATCAATATTGATGATGACAGCTCAAAATATTACTGGAATATGGCAAACTATTGATGACGAAACAGGCAAAGCTCGTTCCGAAGTGCAGATATATATTAAAGATAATAAACTTTATGGTAAGGTTTATAAACTTTACAAAGAAAAAGGCGAAAACCAAGATCCTATTTGTACACATGGAGATGATTACAGAAATGGAAAGAAAATAATTGGTATGCAAATTATTACAGGATTAACAAAAGACGGTAACGAATGGGAGGGAGACGATGCAATTTTTGACCCTGAAAGCGGAAAAGTATATGATTGTAAAATATGGATCGATGAAGATAACAAAAATTTATTGCAAGTTAGAGGTTATATAGGCTTCTTTTTTCGTACCCAAACTTGGAAAAGAGTAAAATAAATATATGAAATTATTTGTTGTAAGTATAATTTTAATTATTAGTTCTTCTGTTTTTAGCCAACACGAAGTTTATGTAAATAATAAACTTTATAATGGTAATTGTGCAGAAATCGTAGTAGATACAAACAATATTACTCAAATATCTACAGATCCTTTTAAATTTAGAGATATATTAATAGAAAATGATTGTATTGTTTTTCATGTTGCGTATGGTGGTGGTTGTAACAAAGTAGATTTTGAATTAATTACTGATAATTTAATTGAAGAATCTAATCCCCCTCAATTAAGATTTTTATTAAAACTAACCGATAATGATTTTTGCAAGGCTTTTATGTATCAAGAATTGAAATTTGATTTAAGTAAATACAAATCATATAAAGATGAAACTGGCTTAATTATTAAAATTATAAACAGCGATAAATTAATTACTTATAATTAAAAATATAGTTAGGGTCTGCTGAGAAACGCATGATAAATTGTTATAAAGTCACTTAAACTAAAATACGCTATTGTAAGTGCAAACTTTTTAAAACATATGTACTTATAAGTTTGCATTTACAAATGTTAAAATCATAGTTTTCAGCAGACCCTAGTTAGTGTCTGTCTATAAAGTCAAGAGATTGAACTATAAAGTTTGAGTTCAAAGCCTGTCCCGATTTATTTCGGGGGCGTGTGAGGAATTTAAACCGCAGAATACAAAGGTATTTGAGGATTTAAATTTTGAGCAACAACGCAGAAATCGGACTTTATAGACAAGCTCTACTTAAAGTTTTAAACTTGAGAGAACTACTCAACTTTAAGAACTTTACAAACTTTCAACTTTTTAAATACCTTTGCAAAATAATGAACAAAAACAAAGTAATAATTGGATTAAGTGGTGGGGTAGATAGCACTGTTGCTGCATATTTGTTAAAACAAGATAAGTATGAAGTTATTGGTGTTACTTTGAAATTATTCGAGGCATCAGGTAAGTTTTCTAATGAAGACTATATTCAACAAGTAAAACAAATTGCCGATAATTTAGAAATTGAACATATAGTTGTTGATGTTAGAAAAGAATTTAAATCAAAAATTATAAATTATTTTGCAAATGAATATTTCAATGCACGAACACCAAGCCCTTGCACTCTTTGTAATAAAATCATTAAACACAAAACCTTGCTCGATATTGCCGACAAGCATAATGCTTTTTATGTAGCAACAGGACATTATATAAGTGTGAAAAAAGAAAATGACAAACATTATATACATAAAGGTAAAGATGATGTAAAAGACCAATCATATTTTTTGTGGCAACTTACCGATGAAATGTTGAGTAGAACATTAAGCCCTTTAGGGAAATATTCAAAAAATGAAGTTAGGCAAATTGCAAGTAAGCTTGGATTTAAAGACATATATAATAAGAAAGAAAGTATGGGAGTTTGTTTTTTACAGAAATCAAATTATCGAGATTTTTTAAAAAACACGTTTCCAAAACAAATCAATGAAGTTAAACAAGGTGATGTTATAGATGAAAGTGGAAATATTATTGGGACACATTCAGGTTTAGTAAATTATACAATAGGTCAGAAAAACGGTATAACATATATTAAGGAACCTAAAAATCTCTATGTTAAAAAAATGAATGTCAAAACTAATACAATAACAGTTTGCGAAAAACAAGAACTAAATACTAAAGAACTTTATATAACAGATTATAGTTTTATAGATATTGATGATTTAAACAAAGAAGGAATAAAAGTAATAGTACGGGGATATGGGTTAAATCCTGCTAAAAATTGTATAAATATTATTGTAAAAGATAATTATATTAAAGTTGAATTAGAAGATGATGCATGGGCACCAGCTGATGCACAGCCAATTGTATTTTATTTAGATAATAAACTCTTAGGAGGAGGAATAACAGCTGCCAAATAGAAAGTTTTTTAACATGCTAAGTAATAGAAAAACAAGGTATTATAAATTAATTTAAAAAAAAGATTTAAAAAAAACATAAAAAGTTTTGCAGTAATAAAAAAGTAATTACTTTTGCAACCGCTTTTGCGAAGAGTTCTTGACCATTTTGATTGTTAATTTTGAGTAATAGCTTGGTTTACAAGTTAAGAAAAAAAAGAATAAAAAAAAGTCAAAAAAAGTTTGGCAAGTAAAAAAAAGCCATTTACCTTTGCACTCCTTTTCGGATAAAAATTTGTGAAAGGAAAAGTAAAAGAGTTCATTGAATTATTGAAGCAGCAAATTATTATAAAGAGTTATCGTGAGATGGAAAACTAAACTATTGTAATAGACAAGATAGGACTGTTAAACAGTCTAAATGATTTTAATTACAACGAAGAGTTTGATCCTGGCTCAGGATGAACGCTAGCGGCAGGCTTAACACATGCAAGTCGAGGGGTAACAGGGGAGCTTGCTTCCGCTGACGACCGGCGCACGGGTGCGTAACGCGTATACAACTTACCTTTAACAGGGGGATAGCCCGAAGAAATTCGGATTAATACCCCATAATATATATTATAGCATTATATTATATTGAAAACTCCGGTGGTTAGAGATGGGTATGCGTGACATTAGCTAGTTGGTAAGGTAATGGCTTACCAAGGCGACGATGTCTAGGGGTTCTAAAAGGAAGGTCCCCCACACTGGTACTGAGACACGGACCAGACTCCTACGGGAGGCAGCAGTGAGGAATATTGGGCAATGGAGGCAACTCTGACCCAGCCATGCCGCGTGCAGGAAGACGGCCCTATGGGTTGTAAACTGCTTTTCTGTAAGAATAAATGTATCTTCGTGAAGATATTTGAAGGTATTACAGGAATAAGCATCGGCTAACTCCGTGCCAGCAGCCGCGGTAATACGGAGGATGCGAGCGTTATCCGGATTTATTAGGTTTAAAGGGTCCGTAGGCGGTATAATAAGTCAGTGGTGAAATCCTGCAGCTTAACTGTAGAACTGCCATTGATACTGTTGTACTTGAGTTCAGTCGAGGTAGGCGGAATATGTAATGTAGCGGTGAAATGCTTAGATATTACATAGAACACCGATTGCGAAGGCAGCTTACTAGACTGTAACTGACGCTGATGGACGAAAGCGTGGGGAGCGAACAGGATTAGATACCCTGGTAGTCCACGCCGTAAACGATGATCACTAGTTGTTGGCGATAAAATGTCAGTGACTGAGCGAAAGCATTAAGTGATCCACCTGGGGAGTACGTCGGCAACGATGAAACTCAAAGGAATTGACGGGGGCCCGCACAAGCGGAGGAACATGTGGTTTAATTCGATGATACGCGAGGAACCTTACCCGGGCTTAAATGCAGAGTGACAGTTTCCGAAAGGGAATTTTCTTCGGACACTCTACAAGGTGCTGCATGGTTGTCGTCAGCTCGTGCCGTGAGGTGTCGGGTTAAGTCCCATAACGAGCGCAACCCCTATCATTAGTTGCCAACAGGTCAAGCTGGGGACTCTAATGAGACTGCCATCGTAAGATGCGAGGAAGGTGGGGATGACGTCAAATCAGCACGGCCCTTATGTCCGGGGCTACACACGTGTTACAATGGTCTGATCAAAGGGCAGCCACTAGGTGACTAGGAGCTAATCTCTAAACCAGATCTCAGTTCGGATTGTAGTCTGCAACTCGACTACATGAAGTTGGATTCGCTAGTAATCGCGCATCAGCCATGGCGCGGTGAATACGTTCCCGGGCCTTGTACACACCGCCCGTCAAGCCATGGAAGCTGGGGGTACCTGAAGTCTGTAACCGCAAGGAGCGGCCTAGGGTAAAACTAGTAACTGGGGCTAAGTCGTAACAAGGTAGCCGTACCGGAAGGTGTGGCTGGAACACCTCCTTTCTGGAGCAATAGTTTAAGAAGCGAGAGAGATAATTTTTTATAATAGCTGCTTTTTTATAATATAATCCTAAGTATAAAACCTTAGGAGGAGATAAAGGGAGACCTTTTGCCGTGAGTGGAAGGGATTTTTTAATAGAGAGTCCCGTAGCTCAGTTGGTTAGAGCACTACACTGATAATGTAGGGGTCGGCAGTTCAAATCTGCCCGGGACTACTAATTAGAGTAGAAAGTAAAAAGTTCATAAAGTAAAAAGTTACTTTATACTTTATAAGCTTTTACCTTTAAACTAGTTTTGGGGGATTAGCTCAGTTGGCTAGAGCGCCTGCCTTGCACGCAGGAGGTCATCGGTTCGACTCCGATATTCTCCACAATTTTTAATTTTGAATTCATAATTTTGAATTTTTAATTAGAAAAAAGTTCTTTGATGTATTGAGAGAAAATAGTAAAATTTACTACGAGAGTAACCAAAAATAATAGAGTTATTTAAAAAAGTTATTAAGGGCGTATGGCGGATGCCTAGGCTCTCAGAGGCGATGAAGGACGTGACAAGCTGCGATAAGCTTGGGTAAGGTGCAAATAACCGTTAAACCCAAGATTTCCGAATGGGGCAACCCAATATACTGAAGGTATATTATCCTGTTTTACAGGAAGCTAACCCGGTGAACTGAAACATCTAAGTAGCCGGAGGAAAAGAAAACAAAAGTGATTCCCTAAGTAGTGGCGAGCGAACGGGGAACAGCCCAAACCAATAATGTTTCGGCATTGTTGGGGTTGTAGGACCTCAATGTAGATTATAAATAAGAAATAGAATCCTTTGGAAAGAGGAACCGAAGATCGTGACAGTCGAGTACATGTAATTATTTATAATTTTAGAGGTATCCTGAGTAGTGCGGGACACGTGAAACCCTGTATGAATCTGGCAGGACCATCTGCCAAGGCTAAATACTCCTGAGAGACCGATAGTGAACAAGTACCGTGAGGGAAAGGTGAAAAGCACCCCGAACAGGGGAGTGAAATAGTTCCTGAAACCGTACGCCTACAAGCGGTTGGAGCCGATTTATTCGGTGACAGCGTGCCTTTTGCATAATGAGCCTACGAGTTACTCCTCACTAGCAAGGTTAAGAACCTAAGGTTCGGATCCGAAGCGAAAGCGAGTCTGAATAGGGCGATTAAGTTAGTGGGGGTAGACGCGAAACCATGTGATCTACCCATGACCAGGTTGAAGTATCGGTAAAACGGTATGGAGGACCGAACCAGTAGACGTTGAAAAGTCTTTGGATGAGTTGTGGGTAGGGGTGAAAGGCCAATCAAACTTGGAAATAGCTCGTACTCCCCGAAATGCATTTAGGTGCAGCCTCATTAAAGTGTTATAGAGGTAGAGCTACTGATAGGGCTAGGGGGCTTCACCGCCTACCAAACCCTGATAAACTCCGAATGCTATAACATGATTAATGGGAGTGAGGGCATGGGTGCTAAGGTCCATGCCCGAGAGGGAAAGAACCCGGACCATCAGCTAAGGTCCCTAAATGTATACTAAGTTGAATGAACGTTGTGCGATTGCATAGACAGCTAGGATGTTGGCTTGGAAGCAGCCATTCATTTAAAGAGTGCGTAACAGCTCACTAGTCGAGCGATTGTGCGTGGATGATAATCGGGCATAAGTATACTACCGAAGCTATGGGTTTTAATTTATTAAAGCGGTAGGGGAGCATTCCAATCAGCGTAGAAGATGTGAGATAACTCATGTTGGAGCGATTGGAAAAGCAAATGTAGGCATAAGTAACGATAATGCAGGCGAGAAACCTGCACACCTAAAGACTAAGGTTTCCTGATCAACGCTAATCGGATCAGGGTTAGTCGGGGCCTAAGGCGAACCCGAAAGGGGTAGTCGATGGACAATCGGTTAATATTCCGATACTAGCATATATTGCGATGGGGTGACGAAGCAGTGAAAGGATTGCGTACTGACGGAATAGTACGTTGAAGGGTGTA
>Ga0256845_1001872_pt1:12500-16225 | contig 16225 bp, 10 predicted proteins | sample RiftiametaG_FD_189101 | JGI IMG/M metagenome (GOLD analysis project Ga0256845, IMG submission 189101) | Tube worm associated microbial communities from hydrothermal vent at the East Pacific Rise, Pacific Ocean - Riftia | ecosystem: Host-associated > Annelida > Integument >...
CTAATTTTGAAACAAAGTAACATTATAAAAAAAAGAATTATGTTAAAAGAGTTTCAACAAGCGGTTTTGCAAGGTATTCCAAGCGAATTGCCAGCAGTAAAAGAATATGATAAAACATTAAATCACGCACCAAAAAGAAAAGATATTCTTAGCGAAAACGAAAAAAAACTTGCAATAAAAAATGCACTTAGATATTTTGATAAAAAACATCACAATGTATTAGCAAAAGAATTTAAGCAAGAATTAGAAGATTACGGTAGGATTTATATGTATCGTTTTCGCCCCAATTATAAAATAACAGCACGAAAAATAAGCGATTTTCCACATAAATCTACACAAGCAGCAGCAATAATGTTAATGCTTAGTAATAATTTAGACTATGCAATCGCACAGCATCCTCACGAGTTAATTACTTATGGAGGAAATGGTTCTGTATTTCAGAATTGGGCTCAGTACTTGCTCACAATGAAATATTTGGCAACAATGACAGATGAACAAACACTTGTTATGTATTCTGGTCACCCAATGGGAATTTTTCCATCGCACAAAGATGCACCACGAGTTATTGTTACAAACGGAATGGTAGTGCCAAATTATTCAAAACCTGATGATTGGGAAAAATTTAACGCACTTGGTGTTTCGCAATACGGGCAAATGACTGCCGGTTCGTTTATGTATATTGGACCACAAGGAATTGTTCACGGAACAACAATTACAGTTTTGAATGCAGGTAGAAAAATATCTAAAAATGGCGAAGACCTAACAGGAAAATTATTTGTTACATCAGGACTTGGCGGAATGTCTGGAGCACAGCCAAAGGCAGGAAATATTGCAGGAGTTATTTCGGTAACAGCCGAAATAAACGAAAGTGCTGCTAAAAAACGTCACGAGCAAGGTTGGGTTGATGTCTTAATTTATGATGTAAACGAACTTGTATCGCAAGTAAAACAGGCAAAACAAGATATGAAAACGCTTTCTTTTGCTTATGTTGGTAATATTGTTGATGTTTGGGAAGCTTTTGAGCAAGAAAATTTATTTGTTGATTTAGGTTCAGACCAAACTTCTTTGCACAATCCATGGGCAGGAGGTTATTATCCTGTAGGATTATCTTTTGAAGAATCTAATTATATGATGGCGAACAATCCTGCAAAATTTAAGGAATATGTTCATAAATCGCTTATCAGGCAAACTAACGCAATAAACAAACATACTGCAAAAGGCACATATTTCTTCGATTATGGAAATGCTTTCTTGTTAGAAGCATCACGTGCCGGAGCTGATATAATGCACGAAGATGGTATTCGTTTCAAGTATAATTCTTATGTTCAAGATATTATGGGTCCAATGTGTTTTGATTATGGTTTTGGTCCTTTCCGTTGGGTTTGCACATCATCTAAGCCAGAAGATTTATTGCTTACAGACCAAATTGCTTGCGATGTTTTAGAGGAGATAATGAAAACTTCGCCTAAAGAAATTCAGCAGCAAATGGCTGATAATATTCAGTGGATAAAAGGAGCACAAGAGAATAAACTTGTAGTTGGTTCGCAAGCTCGTATTTTATATGCTGATGCAGAGGGTAGAACAAAAATAGCCGAAGCATTCAATAAAGCTGTTGCTGATGGTAGATTACACGCACCTGTTGTGCTTGGTCGAGATCATCACGATGTATCGGGAACAGATTCGCCTTATAGAGAAACAAGTAATATTTATGATGGTTCGAGCTTTACTGCAGATATGGCTATCCAAAACGTAATTGGTGATTCATTCCGTGGAGCAACTTGGGTTTCTATCCACAACGGTGGCGGAGTAGGCTGGGGCGAGGTTATCAACGGTGGTTTCGGAATGGTTTTAGATGGTTCTGATGATGCCGACCGCAGATTAAAAGCTATGCTATTTTGGGACGTAAATAACGGTATATCTCGTAGAGCTTGGGCTCGTAACGATGGTGCAATGTTCGCTTTAAAACGCGAAATGAAACGTACACCTAATTTACAGGTAACATTTCCAAATTTAGCCGATGACAGCTTAATCGACGGATTATTTTAAAATTCAAGACCTTAGATAGTGTCTGTCTATAAAGTTAAGAGATTGAACTATAAAGTTTGAGTTTAAGGCGTGTCCCGATTTATTTCGGGGGCGTGTGAGGAATTTAAACCGCAGAATACAAAGGTATTTGAGGATTTAAATTTTGAGCAACAACGCAGAAATCGGACTTTATAGACAAGCTCTAGATAATCTATAAAATAAAATTATGGAAACATATAAGATATACGTAGCAGGTGAGTTTGTTGAAACAAACGAAGAGCTTATTGTTTTAAATCCTTTTGATAATAAGCAAATTGCAAAAACTTTTATTGCAGGTAAAAAAGAAATTGATATTGCTATAAGTAAAGGAAAAGAGCAAGAAAAAACAATGCGAGATTTGCCAATTTATAAGCGTTACGAAATTTTAATGCAAATTGCTAACGATATAAAAGCTGATAAAGAAAGATTAGCAAATGTTTTAGCACAAGAAAGTGGTAAACCAATGCGTTATGCTCTTGGCGAGATTGACCGTGCTGCACAAACTTTTTTAGTTGCTGCCGAAGAAAGCAAGCGTTTGCCATCGGAGTATTTTTCGCTTGATTGGACTGCTGCAGGACACGGAAAAGAGGCGTTAGTAAAATATTTTCCTGTTGGGTTGATTTCGGGAATTTCACCTTTTAATTTTCCTTTAAACCTTGCTGCACATAAGATTGCTCCTGCAATTGCTTCGGGAAATCCTATAATTTTAAAACCTGCTCGTTCTACTCCCTTATCGGTGCTTGAACTTGCAAAAATTATTGATAAAACAGATTTACCTAAAGGAGCAATATCCTTGTTTCCTACTGATAGAGAAGCAGGAAATCAACTTGTTACTGATTACCGAATTAAAAAACTGACTTTTACTGGTTCGCCAGAAGTGGGTTGGAAAATGAAAGCTCAAGCTGGTAGTAAAAAGATTACTTTAGAACTTGGTGGAAATGCAGGCGTTATTGTTTCAGGAAATGCTGATATTGAGCATGCTGTGGCAAAATGTTTGGTAGGTAGTTTTGCTTATTCGGGTCAGGTTTGCATTCATGTGCAACGAATTTATGTGCAAGATTCTGTTTTTGATAAGTTTATAGATATATTTAAAAAAGGGACAAATAATCTTAAATTTGGTTCGCCTTTAGACGATGATACCGAAATTTCATCGATGATTGACGAAACAAATGCAATGCGTGTAGAAGCATGGGTAAACGATGCTGTTGCTGATGGAGCAAAAGTTCTTAGCGGTGGAAAACGCCAAGGTACTTATTATGAACCAACTATTATAACTAATACAAAACCTCAAATGAATGTTTGCCAATTAGAAGTTTTTGGACCTGTGGTTACAATAGAGAAGTTTTCTAAGTTTGAAGATGCTGTTGCAGAGATAAATAATTCGCAGTTTGGCTTGCAAGCAGGTGTTTTTACCAATAATATAAAGGAAATAAATTATGCTTTTAACGAGCTTGAAGTTGGTGGTGTTGTAAATAACGATGTGCCTACTTTCCGTGTTGATCATATGCCTTATGGTGGTTTAAAAAACTCTGGCTTTGGTCGTGAGGGTTTAAAATATTCTATTATGGAAATGATGGAACCTAAGCTTTTGGTTAAAGAGAAGTAATTATTAGTTGAAAGTTTGTAAAGTTGAAAGTTCGTAAAGTTGAAAGTTCATAAAG
>Ga0256845_1001873_pt1 | contig 16217 bp, 11 predicted proteins | sample RiftiametaG_FD_189101 | JGI IMG/M metagenome (GOLD analysis project Ga0256845, IMG submission 189101) | Tube worm associated microbial communities from hydrothermal vent at the East Pacific Rise, Pacific Ocean - Riftia | ecosystem: Host-associated > Annelida > Integument > Unclassified ...
TTGGTTTTAATGTGGGAAAAAGTGTGCAGTTACAGGCCGGTGAAGGGTGAGGGAATTGCCGGGTGGGCTTGATTAAAAAGGTGAGAACAAATAGAATAAAGGTAGATTACTCTTACTACATTTTTTTTACATAAGGAGCCCCTGTCATGAAAGAATCCGGGTATTGGGCGGATAACTATCAGAGAAATAAGTTATCAGTAGAAGAGGCCATCGGTAAAATACACTCCGGGCAGAGAATTTTTATTGGCTCCTCATGCGGTGAACCGCAACATCTGGTCAAGGGACTTGCCAAAGCCAGTCGCAGTTTTACGGATCTGGAAATTATCAGGCTGTTTAGTGGGGAAACCACATCTTTATCCCAAATTGCCGAACAATCCAAATCACAAAATCTCAATATCCGTTCCTTCTATCTTGGTTCTGCCGACTCCCAGAGCTTTAAAGGGGATTTACGTTTTATTACTCCTATTAATCTCTCCCAGGTGCATAGGTTGATAAAATCCAGGTTATTGCCGATTCAGGTGGCGCTTATCCAGGTGACACCGCCCGATGATTTTGGTTGGATGAGCCTTGGGATCTCTGTTGATGTTACCGGATCCGCCGCGGCAGCAGCAGATATTGTAATTGCCCAGGTGAACAGAAAAATGCCGAGGATATTGGGCAGGAGCTATATCCACGTTAATGATATAGATTTTTTTGTGGAACATGATGAAACACTGATTGAAATCGGTGCATATCCGGATGTTGCAACGGCCGGTATGATAGCAAAATATGTCTCCCGGCTTGTTGACGACGGCTCAACCATGCAGATGTCCCTTGGTGCAACGGCCGCTGCCAATATTGAGGCGCTGATGGAGAAAAATGATCTGGGTATCCACTCCCAGTATGTGACCAACACCATTATACGACTTATGGCCATGGGAGTAGTAACCAATAAGAAGAAGGGTTTTAACGATGGTAGAATTATTGCCAGCAATGCAATCGGTACTCAGGATCTATATGATCTTCTTGATAATAACTCGGCGGTGGAGTTTCACCCTTCAAAATATGTGAATGATCCGAGGATTATTTCCAGAAACAGGAAGATGGTGGCCATGAACATTGGCCGGGAGATAGATTTAACCGGCCAGGTGGCAGCAGATGCTCTTGCTTTTAATAATTTTTCCGGTGTAACCGGTATGGTGGATTTTTTCCGTGGAGCGTCGATGTCCAAAGGTGGAAAATCAATTCTCATGATCACCGCCACCCGAAATAATGGCAAGGAAAGTCGTATTGCACCGATGCTCACCAATACTGCAGTGGTTGTGCCAAGGGGAGAGGTGCAGTATGTGGTCTCTGAGTACGGTTCTGTTAATCTTTTTGGTAAAAGTATTCAGGAGAGGGCCATCGCCCTTATTAGTATTGCCCACCCAGATTTCAGGGACTGGTTATTTGAGGAGGCAAAGGATCTTGGACTCCTGGGGCCTGAGCGATCACTCAGGGATGAAATGCAGGCGATATATCCTCTAAAACTGGAGGAGACCAGGGTCATAGGTGGGAAAAATCTTACCTTCAGGCCGGTAAAGGTAACAGACGAACGGGGTCTGCAGGAACATTATTACGGACTGGATAAAATTGATGTTGTTTCACGATTTTTTCATGAAAAAACGAGTTTTGTTACCAAACAGATAGAGCAGACTTTTAATATTGATTACCATAAAGATATGACCATTGTAGCGGTGGAAGGGGAGCCTGGTTTTGAACGGATTCAGGCGGTTGGTGAATATTATCTGAACCCGGAGACTCAGCAGGCAGAAATCGCTTTCTCTGTGGTCAAAAGCTGGCAAGGCAAGGGAATTTCTTCCATCGTTATTAAAAAACTGGCGGAGGCAGCAAAAGGCAATGGTATTAAAGGACTCACCGCCTATACCGCTAAATCAAACAAGAGAATGGTGAAACTTTTTAACTCGCTGAATTATGAGGTCAAGGTGTCCGGCCAGGGAAATATGGTTTACCTTGAACTTCTGTTTGATACCGTTAAAACAGCAGAAGAATAAAAAATTCTATTGGCCCGCTATCACTCTGTATCTCTTGAAAAGTTTTCCAGTCAGAGATTCGATATATTCGTTTGCCTCCACGTTCCAAGAAAAACCTGATTCTGACTGGATTTCCCCTGTAACCAGATCGACAATGTAGATGTTCATTTTACGCACCTGGCAATTATCAGACCATCTGCAGACAATGTCCAGAGTTCCGGTTATGGCGATATCAACGTGTTGTTCTTTGCCGTACTGCTGGAGTACTGCAAGATTTGGAGCGGATCCGATAAAGAGTGTTTTTGATCTTATCTTCCTGGTAAAAGAGGGCACGTCTGTCAGGTAATAGTATGATTTCACAAGTGATAATTTTGGTGCTCGATTGATCAGGTACTGTAATCTGCTTACTAATATTGAGGTGAAACTGCCGCCGTCCTGGCCCATGACCCAGGGAAATATAGCAGCTCTGTACTCCCTGTTTTTTGGTACTGGAGGTGGGCTCTTCTCCTGCTGCTCAATATTATTATGGACGATTTTTTCCCTGTCGCTTCTAATTTCGACAACTGTTGGTGTGGGTGCTTTTTCTGCAGGTATTATCATTGTCTGCTGGAAGGGTTGCTTTGTGACGACAGTGGCCGTGTGTGTGACGGGCACCGGTACTTTGATGTCTGTGGTTTTCTGTACACTTTTCACGAGTTGACCGTATTCGATGCCGGGAGTCTCTTCACTTAAAATCTTTCCTTTCGCAACATTTCTGCTGATTTTTACAATTCGGATACGGCCGGTCAGAATCTGTTCCACATCGAGGACTTCTCCTGTCTTTGGATGTTTGATAATTGCGCCTTCTTTGTAAACGATAAACTCTGTTCCTGGTGCGAGACCTGATGCAAGGCCGAGATCGATGATTACCGATTTGGGATTTTTCTTGACTATATAACCGGTGAGAGGAAAGTTTCTCATTATTTTGGAGGTGAGTCGGTTAACAAGTCTGTGCAGGTCACTGTTGGTTGTGCCGCGAATATTTTCAGCAGCGATGATCGAACCGCTTTCCACGCTGATAACTCTGGCATTTATTTCAATGGTATTGCTAATTTTTAAAACAGAGCCGGAAATTATCACTTTTACGCCAAGGATTTTTCCAAGTTCGCTGGCACTGCTGTCATCAATAATACCCGTGGTGGAAAGTTTTTGTTCTGCAATAATTTTTTGCAACATGGCCCGCTCAACCACATCAAACCGGCCACTTTTGACAATACTGGTTATAAACCATTCGGACAGGATAGCTCCCATGTCCGTTGTTTCAAGTTTGTCGCCAATCAATTCGAAATCAAGAACGGCTATTTTTGTTTTTTGAAAGTCAGCAAAAGATGATTGTGCAACTACAAGAAATAACAATACAAACAGGAGGGAAATGGACGTGATAACAGTCTGTGGTTTGGCCTGGTATTTCATGAATCGCCTTTTCGGTAGAGAGTACTTTGATAACTTCATACCACCTTATCATAAATTTCAGTTTGGCAAAAGAATCTTGCTTTGAATAGATAGGCGTCCTACCTTAAGGAGAGGCGATTTGGGTTGCATGAAATGTAATGGAAGCTGCAGCATATATTTCATTATGGGACGTTAGACTACGTATGGATTTGATCTGGTGAATAATTTGATTTTACTTGGCTTTCTCTGGTTGTGCTGGTGTGTTATGCACAGTACATTAATTGATAGATCAGTAACGGGTGCAGTGGAACGTCGTTTGCCAAATGCCTATCGTTATTATCGATTGCTGTATAATGGGGTGTCTTTAATGACTCTTATACCACTATTAATTATTACCTGGCTGATGGGTGGTGACATTGTCTTCAGCTGGGCCGGCTGGTGGGTTTTGGTACGTTTTCTGCTTCTATTGTGTTCCTTGATATTGTTTCATACTGGGTCGCAGCGCTATGATGTCCGCTATTTTCTCGGAATAAAACAGATACAGAGTGGCACGGGATCAACTCTGCTTGGCGCATCTGAGGAATTTTCCGATACAGGTGTTTTTGGCATTGTTCGCCATCCCTGGTATCTGGGTTCACTGCTTTTTATCTGGTCGATTCGTTCTGACTATCCTCTCAGTCTCTTTGTCGTCACATGTATTTTGAGTGTCTATCTGGTGGTTGGTACCTTTCTTGAGGAAAGAAAAATTATTGCCGAATACGGGGAGAGTTATAGAGAGTACCAGCGTCGGGTTTCCATGCTGTTTCCATGGAAATGGCTAGTTCATAAAATACGTTAAATCGTAGTCACATCGGTTATAAACTCGGACATATGCTGTAAAACAACAGTTTGGGCTTCCCGATGAGGGGTATGGCCACACTTTGCGACAAGCTCCGGGCGGGCATGTCCTCCGGATTGTGCAACAATGGCATTCACCTGTTCCACTGAACCATATTGATCATCAGCTCCTTGAATAACCAGCAATGGTACCTCGATATCTGGCAGTAGATTTTCTATGTTCCAGCTTCTAAACCAGGGGCTTTGCCATGTGGCCGACCATGCCTGAAAAACTGATTCAGCTTTTTCTCCATGATATTTGTGCAGGCTTTTTAGTTTTCCTTGTTTCCAGAGTATGTCTGTAGCAGCAATACCTTTGAGGGTTTTTGTGTCAACGAAAACATGTGCGGCTTCGGTAATAATGCCTTGTAAAAGAGGTGGACGCTCGGCGCCGTAAATCAAACTGATGCTGCCGCCATCGGAGTGACCGATTAAAAAGTATTTCTTGTCGGCAATGACCTTTTCCAATACCGTGGGCAGTTCCTGTAGCCCATGTTCCTGCAGATAATGAATGGTTCGTGGTTGGCGTAATGGTGAAGATCTGCCATGTCCCAGCCGGTCGTAGATCAGGCCGGGGCAACCAGTCGCTGCGCATAAGAGTTTCGGGAAATCGTGCCACATGTCACGGCAGCCTAATCCCTCGTGCAGAAAGACAAGATACGGTTTGTCTGTATCACCTTCGATGCGTTGATAGTAGATATTCTGATTTTTTTCGATGGCAAGTTGTGGCAAAGAAATTCCCTCCTTTTTTTAGTACCTTACTCCGTAAAAGCTGTAATAAAAAACAAAAAAAAGAAGAAGGTATTAAACATAAAAACGAATAGATACAACCAAGGTACTTACTTGCGGTTTACCGCGTTAGGAGTTTTGCGACGAAGCACGGCTGAATGACGTTGATGGAAAAATGCTCAGGAGAAGGCAATTTTGGCAAAACAATGCAAAAAGTTATACAGCGATAGAATTGTCAAATACATTTCCACGGCTGTGCCGGATCATGTCAAAGTTGTCCTCGGGCTTTTCAGCAGATCGGGCAGTCTTGACAGCGCTTTCTCTGTTGGGATCAGTGCAATATTATCAATAAACATTTCCTTGTCGCCTCCGTAAAACAGATACAGAGAAGCCATTGGATAGTCCCTGGCAAAGGCTTTTAATCCCCTTAATTCATTATTGCGGATTTTTGCCGCCCGTTTTACCTCAATGGCAATGATCCCACCCTCTCCATACAAAACAAAATCAACTTCCATGCCGTTACTTGTTCGCCAGTAAAACAATTTGTAGCCTTGCCTGTGCAAATCATTAACTGCCAGCAACTCTTGAAAAATGAGGGTTTCCAGTGCCATTCCTTCTATTTCCTCCGGTCGATCCAAAGGACCTTTAGGACGAATAGCACGGTATACTCCGGTATCAAAAAAATAAAATTTTGGGTGGCTTACCAGCCTTCGTTTTGCACGCTTTGTAAAAACCGGTATCCGGTGGGCGAGCAGCAGATCTTCCAGAATATAAAAATACTGTTCCACCAGCTTGCGATTGGCACCACACTCCCGGGCGACCCCGGAAATCGAAAGAACAGATCCTTGGGAAAAACTGGCAGCTTCCAGAAAACGGGCAAAAACCTGGAGATTTCTGGTTAATCCTTCCTGCTGCACCTCTTCACGAAGATAGGTCTGGATATAACTTGCCAGATAATCACCGGGATCAGGCTCTGAGTAAATTGCGGGCAGATGTCCATACCGTAGTGATACGTCAAGTGAAAAATCTGTGCCAAGCTCCTCCACGGTTAATGGGTGCATATGCCGGGTTAAAGCTCTCCCTGCCAGGAGATTTACACCTTTAGCACGCAGTTTTCTGGCACTGGAACCTGTTAGAATAAAACGAATATTTTTGTGTTCAATAAGACGATGTACTTCATTGAGCAATTCGGGGATACGCTGTACTTCGTCAATTATTACCAGTTGGCTGCAGTCAGGCGGAATCAACTGGACAATCCTGGACGGTGATGCGAGTAACATGGTATACAATTCTGATTGCAGCAGATCGATATGGATAGCCGCAGGAAACATTTGCTGCAGCCAGGTTGTTTTGCCTGTTGCCCGGGGCCCAAAGAGAAAGAAACTCTTTGTTTGGGGAAAATTTACTATTCTGGAGTACATAACTCCATTTTACATTGTTTTTTAGAGTTATCAAGAAAAAACATATAACATCTTTTCGTGCATTCCTTCCGTTTTCTCTTTTTATCGGTTCCTGAAAGAAAAAGGTCGACCGTAGCTCCAGATGGCTAAGTCAGATAAGCGCAGACTTCGAAAGTTTGATATGCAAGGCGTAGTGTTTTTTGCGACGCCATCTTATTTTACTATTACGTAGTTGTTAGAGATCAGGTATAAATTAATATAACGTGACTGTTGACAGCTAATAACCCTCAATCCCAGACTCAATTATGCAAACATGCTGGAAGTGTACTAAAGAAGTCCCCGAAGGTAGCCCCACCTGTCCGCACTGTGCCGCACCTCTAGGCCGTGAAGCCGTCGCCAATATGGCGACCATCGGCCCGGGCGGTGCACCGGATATTTTGGCCTTGCCCGGGTGTTGCGTGATTCCGCCACCAGAATATCGGGCCATGACAGCACCGGGACTCTTGCCTATATGGCCCCGGAACAGTTGCGGGGTAAAGGGATAGGCAAGGCTACGGATATCTACGCCTTTGCCGCGATAATCTATGAGATGCTCTCGGGCAATCCTCCCTTTTATACCGGTGATCTGCGTTGGCAGATTATGCATGAGGAGGTGGAGCCAATTGAAGGCCAACCGGATCATGTTAACGCTGCTCTCTTTGCAGGCCTTGCCAAAGAGCGTGATGATCGTCCGCAGTCAGCCGGGGAACTTGTGGGAATGTTGACCGGTGATAAACCGGTGCAGCAGAGTAAACGCAAGCTGCAGAAGAAAAAGAAAAAACCGGTAGCTCGCAAACAGAAAGGAGTTCGTAAAGAGGCGGGGTGGTCTAAATATCTTTTTGTTGGTTTGGGCCTGCTGTTATTGGCAGCTCTTGCCGTTGGTGGCTACTACTATTCTTCTGATGTTAAGCAGCTTGTCCGGGGCGGGCCGATCCTCAGTGTGGGGAGCGAGCCACCAGGAGCCCTTCTTTTTGTTGATGATGGCCGGGTGGAAAACACTCCCACAGCCGTTTCCGATCTGCCGAACGGCACTCATGCCGTCCGGCTGGAACTGGATAAATATTTGAGCCATACGGAGAAAATATTTATCCAGCAGGATAAACCCATCCACTTGAACGCAAAACTTGTTCCCGAACCCTTTGGAGAGCTTTATTTTGAGAGCACGCCTGCGGGAGCCGAGATATTTATTGAAAACAAACCATTTGGCATCACCCCAAACACGGTACAGCATATCAATACGGGTAAACGTTTAATAGAACTTAAAAAGGAAGGCTTTGATGTTTGGCAGCGAAAGGTGGAGGTCAAATCGCTTGTAACTGTTGAAGTTATCGCAGATCTTGAACTAGCCATGGGCCAAGTCAAGTTTACCTCTGTTCCTTCTGGGGCAAAAGTCTCAGTTGATGGAAAAATTGTTGGCATAACACCGCTGGAAATAGATCATTTACGGGGTCAGGTTGATGTCGTGATAACTCTGCCTATGTATAAATTCTGGCAAAAGCAGGTAAGGGTGGTGGCGGGTGAAACCGAATTTGCTCATGCTGTTTTGTGGCTTGGAGAATTCAAAGATACAATAACCGGTATGGAATTTATCGGGGTAAAAGGCGGTTGTTATCAGATGGGCGACACCTTTGGTAGATGGCAGCAGCGATGAAAAGCCTGTGCATAAGGTGTGCGTAGATGATTTTTATATGGGGAAATATGAGGTGACTCGGGGAGAATATAGGAAGATCATGGGCTCCAGTCCATCAAGATTTGATAAAGGTGAGCGTTATCCGGTGGAAAATGTGAATTGGAACGATGCACAGAGCTTTATCAAAAAACTGAACAGTCGTACAGGTAGAAAATACAGGCTACCGACGGAGGCTGAGTGGGAATATGCGACTAGAAGTGGTGGTAAAAAGGAGAAATATGCAGGTTCAAACAGTTCGGAAGATGTTGCCTGGTTTGATGATAACAGCGGTAGTTCAACCCATGGTGTGGGCACAAAGTCAGCTAATGGATTAGGAATTTTTGATATGTCTGGAAATGTATGGGAATGGTGCCAGAACTGGTACGATGAGAACTATTATGACAAGAGTCCGGTCAACAACCCGACAGGTCCTTTGTCAGGTTCGCTCCTCGTGGTTCGGGGCGGCAGCTGGCATTACGTGTCTTGGTTTGTACGTTCGGCGGTTCGTAGCAGGCTCAGGCCAGGTTACCGCTTTAAGGACTTGGGTTTTCGGTTAGTCCTCTCAGGGCAGTAGTGCGCTGGGCAAAAAAACATTGTCGTTATTTAGATGGTTGAATCGGTCCATTATATTTCGAAAGAATAAAACTCGCATCAGCTCGTTTACTAAAATTATTCAACAATAATTAATCAGCAGGCCTTAGACAATTATGAGACTTTTTTAACCATTTATCTCTCGTTTTAATGGTTCCCACGTTCCAGCGTGAGAATCCAACCAGGACGCTCTGCGTCCAAAATAAATCACAATGGGAAGAGGTCGCTACCTGATAACTGAACCTGATAAACCGCACTTTCTGTGCGTGTACAGTTGTAGACTTAAACATTCGAATATGGTGACCATGGCAAGCTGAATCTAGTCGTCCCGATCACAGTCGGCAGCAAAGTTTTCCGGCAACTGCATGGATTTTTTTACCGGCATACTGCGCACCTGATTGATTAGAAAGAGTACTTCCCGCTCGTGGGATTCACCAGTGATGGTTTCCGGTATATCCTGCTAACGGGTGGAGAAAATAAAACCCGTAGTCGCGGTACAAAAATATTCAAAAAAACCGGTTTCCATGTTTCAGGCCGTAAAGAGCTGGCCCACTCCTTTCGTAGATTTTAAAATTGTTTTTTTAGCTTACCTTTCAATTGGCACAGTGTATCATTCACCGGTATAAGAGTCAAAACAGATCAATTTTTCGAGCTGTTTTTTTTCTGTTGGACGACAGGAAGAGTACTATTCGATTACGCGCGCAGAAATCAAAGATTATTTCCAGTGTAATCCATTGATATGGTGTAATGGTAATGATACCATGCGACGAGATGGTTTGGATGTGAAATTGAAAATATTATATTGTAAGGCCTCTAACGCAGATAAGCTGCATGTCCGGCTTACAAAACTCAACATATTGAATATTATGAAAATATTATCCAGTTCCATGGTTGGCCTGAAAATTCTCTGCATCTCCCTGTTACTGCTTACAGGTTGCGGGCCGATCACCTCTCAACACAACAGACCCACTGCTGCAAATAGTGATTCCCGGACGGATACGATGTCGGCTCTTAGTCTGGTCGACAGAAAGGCTTTAAAGCAGGCAGCAAAATTCAGCAAACAGGGATATTCTCTCTACTGCAAGGGTAAATATGATCAGGCCGAGCTCTTGTTAGAGCGTGCCCTTAAGATACATGAAAAGGTTCTGGGCCCGGAAGATCCTGATACCGCTAGCAGCCTTAACAATCTGGCTATGCTGTACGTGAACCTTGGCGCCTATGCCAAGGCGCAACCCCTGTATGAGCGGGCCCTTAAGATAAAGGAAAAGGTTCTGGGCCCGGAAGACCCCTCAACTGCAACCATTCTCAGTAACCTGGCTTTGCTGTACGACACCCTTGGTGATTATTCTAGGGCCGAGCCCCTTTTTGAACGTGCTCTTGAAATACATGAAAAAGTTCTGGGCCCTGAAGATTCTGGGACCGCAACCAGCCTCAATAATCTGGCCGGGTTGTACGATACCATTGGCGCCTATGCCAAGGCTGAGCCCCTGTATGAACGTGCCCTCAAGATACGTGAAAAGGTTCTTGGTCCGGAACACCCTGATACCGCTAGCAGTCTCAATAATCTGGCTGGTCTGTACTTCACCCTTGGCGATTGTTCCAAGGCGGAGCCCTTGTATGAGCGTGCCCTTAAGATAAATGAGAAGGTTCTTGGTCCGGAACACCCTGATACCGCTAGCAGTCTCAATAATCTGGCTGGTCTGTACTTCACCCTTGGCGATTATTCCAAGGCGGAGCCCTTGTATGAGCGTGCCCTTAAGATAAATGAGAAGGTTCTTTGTCCGGAACATCCCTCAACTGCAACCAGTCTCAACAACTTGGCTTTGCTGTACAAGAGCCTTGGCGATTATTCCAAGGCCGAGCCCCTTTTCGAACGTGCCCTTAAGATAGATGAAAAGGTTCTTGGTCCGGAACATCCCTCAACCGCAACTAGCCTCAACAACCTGGCCGGGTTGTACAACACTCTTGGCGATTATTCCAAGGCTGAGCCCCTGTATGAACGTGCCCTTAAGATACGTGAGAAGGTTCTTTGTCCGGAACATCCCTCAACTGCAACCAGTCTTAACAACCTGGCTTTGCTGTACAAGAGCCTTGGCGATTATTCCAAGGCCGAGCCCCTTTTTGAACGTGCCCTTAAGATAGATGAAAAGGTTCTGGGCCTGGAACATTCCTCAACCGCAATCAGCCTCAATAATCTGGCTGGTCTGGCATTAGCGCAAGGCAAGGTGGAACAGGCTATATTCTATTTTCGTAAGGCCGACAGCTCTGACGGTCTTGGAGTCTGCTATCTCGCCACAGGAGAATGGGAAAAAGCAGAGGAAACAATGTCTACCTTTCTCAAATACTATCAAAACCACTCCGGTTTTGAAGAATCAACAATTGCCACCCTTATTGGCCTGGGACTGGCCCGGGAAGGACAAGTGAATATGGACGGCGCAGTTTCTTCCTTTCAACAGGCCGTGGATCTGATTGAAACCCGGTATCAAACCCTGGCACCGGCGGCCCGGCGTACTTTTTTAGGAGGCGATACAAATTTAAACTTTAAACGACTGGATGCCTACGAGGGCTTGATCCGTACTTTGATTAAGTTAAAGGATAAAGACTCTGCGGTGAGATCCCTGCAGGTGGCTGAGCGGGTTAAATCCCGTACCCTGCTGGAACAGTTGGCGGCCCGGGGTGCCCGTGGCGTAAGCCGTGAAGATGGAGTAACGCTGAAAAAAGATAGAGAGTTCCAGCAGAATATCTCCATGCTTTATAAACAGTTGGAGGTTCTTGATAAATTGAAACAGCAGGGGAAACAGACGCCTCGGGGTAAACGGGAAACTGTGGCCAGAGATGTACAACAGGCGCAGGCGGACTATGAACAGTTTATTAACGAGGTGAAGATAAACAACCTTGAGCTTGCCTCGCTTATCTCGGTACAGACGGTAGATATAGCTGCTATCCAGCAGCTTCTTGGCCCGGACATCACCCTGCTGGAATACTTTGTCGGCAATAAAGGCGGCTATGCTTGGATCATCACCAAAGATACGGTGGAGGTGCAAGCCATTGATCTGGACAGTAAAAGGATAGCCGCCCTTGTCAATGACTACCGGGAAAACATGGAAGTTGCAGCCCTTGGACGCTCGGTTGAGCGTAAGTCGGTTATGGTTCTGGTTGCTGAAAAACGGGGTTCAGGCAGTATCGAAGCTATCAGTCAAAAGGTTTCCGACCAAAAACTGGCCGCTGTATCGCAGACCTTGTATAGGCAACTTATTCGACCGGTGGAAAAGAAGATCACAACCAGCAATCTTATCATCGTGCCCCACGGCGCATTGCATAAGCTGCCCTTTGCGGCGCTTGCCGAATCAAAAAAATATCTTATAGAGGAGTATGCTCTATCCACTGCACCTTCGTCCTCGGTGCTCTACTATGTCAGCAAAAAACGTAATCCCAATAATAATAAACTGCTCGCCTTTGCCAACCCAAAGACCCAATATCCCTCCCTGCCTGGTACAGAAACCGAAGTGGCCCATATCAGAACACTGTTTTCCGGTGGGGTCGAGGTGTATAAGCGGGCCGGAGCCACAGAGACCATGGCCAGGCTGAAGGCCGATATCCCGGATGTGCTCCACTTTGCAGGTCATGGCGAGTTTAACGAGCGCCAGCCCATGCAATCCGGCCTGCTATTAAGCAGGGACGATAAAAACGACGGCCGGTTGCAGGTACATGAACTCTTTGGATTGAATCTGAAGAATGCCAACCTGGTGACGCTCTCAGCCTGCCAGACTGCTCTGACCCGGGTCGAGTCCGGTGATGATATGATCGGTTTATCCCGTGGTTTTATCTATGCCGGAACCCCGGCTCTGCTGGCCAGCCTCTGGGACGTGGATGACAACTCCACGTCCACTCTGATGCAGGGATTTTATGATAACTGGCTGCATAAAAAAATGTCCAGGCCCGAGGCCCTGCGTCAGGCCCAGTTGCAACTGATAAATAATCCTCGCACCAACAGCCCCTATTACTGGGCCGCCTTTGAGCTGATCGGCGACTGGCTGTAAGGAGTACAGTTATTGCTCGAGCCCCGGAGCATGCCAGAGCCAACCAGTCTCTGGGCATTGCAGACCCGCAAATATCAATAACAGCCTATAGCTGGCTGTTGATGAATGAAGACTGGATGGTAAAACTGTTATGATTTTTTCTAAATTGGTGAACCTGTTTACCTCCAGGCATTCATCCAATTCACTTAACCTGGAGCATTCTGGCAAGACTCATGTCGGTAAGGTACGGCAAAATAATGAAGATTGTCTGCTGGTGTTGCCGGAAAACGGTTTGTATCTTGTTTGTGATGGTATGGGTGGGCATAGCAGCGGGGAACTGGCTAGCAAACTTGCGGTTGATACCATCGGTGCTGAAATTCGTGCAGGAAAGGGATTGAAAGAGGCTATTCTTGCAGCGCACCAGGAAATTACTGGTCTGCATTCCGAAGATGGACAGATGACGGGAAAGCCTGGTAGTACTGTGGTGGCACTGCAGGTTGATGGTGATTCCTGGCAGTTGTGCTGGGTTGGTGACAGCAGGGGCTGGTTGCTGCAGAAAGGGAAGATGGAGCAGTTAACCGTTGATCATACCGTGGTGCAACAGATGGTCAACTGGGGGGATATCAGCGCGGAAGAGGCCCTGACTCATCCGGATCGGAACCGGCTCAGCCAGGCGCTTGGTTCCCGCGATGAACCTCCTGTTGTCGGTTGTGTTGATGGTTCCCTGGCATCCGGCATGCGTTTTTTGCTGGCAACCGATGGTATGGCATTGTGGAACGCGCCTGCTGAACTGGCTAAAATGCTTGGTGGTGGAACTGTTGATTTGGCTGTTGAGAGATTGATTGATTTAAGCCTGGCCGAAGGCGGCAAGGATAATGTGAGTTGTGTGGTGGTGAGCAGTTAAAAGGAATAAAATAAATATGAAAACAAAAAAACGTACCATGCGGATACTTATACAAATATGTCTGCCGTGTCTGGCAATGTTCTTTCTGGCAACCAGCAGCCATGCCAAACCAACATTATATGGTGCTGCTGAACGGCTGCTGCAGGATGTTGAACAGGGCAAGGTGATAGGTTTTGTAGATCTGGTAGGAAGCAATGGAGAGGCATCAAAACTTTCTGCAGAAATATTTCAACAGATTGAGCCTGTTCTAATTCGTGAGGGTATAAAAAAGAAGTTGTCATTTATTGAAAGAAAGAATCTGAAACTGGTTTTTGATGAGTGGGCACTAAATCTATCCGGTGCTACTGCCGACGCGGGAGCAGGAGCACTTCTCGGTGCTGACTATATTATTACAGGTAAGGTTCGACTTGACGGCGATTTTGTGCAGTGTAGCTTGAAGCTTATCCAACTGGAAAATGGGAAGATTTTGGCAGTCGCCGAAGGGTATGTGAAGGCACAACCCTACTACTATGACTGGGAGGATCTGGAAAAAGATACAGTCGCAAAGAATTCGCAGCTAGCACTGAATACAGGGGAGAGTTCCGATGGCATGTTACGTTTTTGGACGGACAAAAACCAGTATTTCCCCGGCGATACGATAGAGATATTTTTTAAGGTGAGTGAGCCTCTCTACGTGCAGATTATCGATGTAACCCCCGACGGTGAAGTGACGATAATTTATCCTAATGTTTACCAGCCCGGCAGGCTCTGCGAACCGGGCAGGGTATACCGTATTCCACCGGAAAAAGCAGAGTTTGCCCTGGAAGTTACTCCTCCTGCCGGAGTTGACAGGCTTAAGGCCCTGGCTAGTACTTCACCTTTTCCTAACACCCTGGCGGCTGGAACGCGGGGAATCAGGCTGACGAAAAACATTGTTAATTCTGCTGCGGTTCGGGCGGCTTTGTCTTTTAAAATCAATAAATAGTAGAGGGAGTGGAAATAAAAATGCGATCACTTTACATTGTTGCAATCGCCCTGATAACTGTCTGGGTCACGGTTTGCCGGGCTGGGGATGTTGGTTTCGTCACTAAAAGCGATGACATGGTCCAGCAGATGCTTGGGGGCGAAAAAAAATACAGTCTCACCCGTGGTCTTGTTGTCAAAGAAGTAGAGACCAGGGGCATTCGGATACGTGCCAGAAATAAGCAAGGTCATGAAGAAACTGTTGCAGTGCAGGTGGAAATAAACGGGGAAAAAAACGCAGCACGCTTGAAGGTGGAATTTGATGTGAATTCGGTTGTCCTACGTCCTTCAGCCTATCCACTTTTAGCGGAGCTTGGTAAGGCCCTTAAAGATGAGCGTGTGGCGGATCGTATGATATGTATAAAGGGTCATACTGACAGTGACGGGGACGATGACTATAACCTCAAGCTGAGCTTTAGCAGGGCTGATGTCGTACTTGGATATCTCCAGGGTACAGTGGGTTTTAATGTGGATACACTCAGGGTCTTTGGTTATGGTGAGAGTATGCCGCTGATGCCCAACGATAGCAAACAGAACAAACAGTCTAATCGCAGGGTTGAGGTCTCACTGAATTGCCCTGAAGTTGAGTAATTTTCTTTTTTCCTTCAATTCTATATTTTTTTCCGATATCATCCTGTTAGCTTATCTATTTCGATATAAACAAGTTTAGCCTGACAGGATGTCCCCATGGCAAGAAAAAACCGGAAAAGTAGCATTCCGGCAGATACTTTGAATAAAAGTGGCAACAGTTTTTACCTGATGTTGTCCACTCTGGTTATTAATCTGCTGGCACTTGCCATGCCACTGATGATGCTGCAGACCTATGACCGTATTTTACCAAGTCACGGTATAGGTACACTGGTTCTCCTTATTTCCGGCGTTACCTGTGCTGTTATTATTGAAGTGGGTCTTCGCTTGGCCCGCTCTTACCTGACAGGATGGTCAGGGGCGGTTTTTGAGCATAAGACGGCCTGCGCCGCAATGTCTCATCTTTTAAATGGTGATGTTCAAACCTTTGAAAAACAGGGTGCCGGTGCCTATATCCAAAAAATGGCAGCAATAAGCAGGCTGCGAACGTTCTATTCCGGCCAGGCATTGATGACCATGGTTGACCTGCCCTTTGTTATTACATTTCTTGTACTGATCGCTTACATCGGTGGCGATCTTGTGCTTGTTCCGCTGACGCTGTTTTTGCTTTTCTGCATCATCTCCTGGTTTGTCGGCATGCGGTTGAAAAAAGAGGTCAGCGAACAGGATTTTAATGATAAAATTCGCTACAATTTTCTCATTGAAACACTGACTGGCATCCATTCCATAAAAAGCCAGGGACTTGAAAAATTCTTTTTCCGCCGTAATGACCGCCTCCAGACCCGTATTTCAGCGGCCCATTTTCAGGTGGCGCTTTCAAACAACATTGCCATGAGTTCAGGTATGTTGCTGGGGCAGATTATGACGGTGTCGGTGGTCTCATTTGGTGCAATTAAGGTACTCAATGGTGATATGGGTACGGGTGGGCTTGCCGCCTGTCTTCTCTTGTCACCATTG
>Ga0256845_1001874_pt1 | contig 16215 bp, 18 predicted proteins | sample RiftiametaG_FD_189101 | JGI IMG/M metagenome (GOLD analysis project Ga0256845, IMG submission 189101) | Tube worm associated microbial communities from hydrothermal vent at the East Pacific Rise, Pacific Ocean - Riftia | ecosystem: Host-associated > Annelida > Integument > Unclassified ...
CTTGAGAAGAGAGATGTAGCTGCTATCACACAGACCTTAGCATATTTAAGCATTTATACTCACAATTTTGAAGAGTCTTATGTGCTTTACAACAAACTTATTGATGATTTGAAAAAAAATGATAGTGCAACTATATTTTTTGCAGCAGTTGCGAGTATAGGTGCAAATCATACTGAAAATGCAGTGGCTCTTTTAGAACTATCTAAACTTATAAATCCTAGAAATTTTGAGTCAAGATATGCTTTAGGACTTCTTTATCAAGAGATTGGAAACTGGGAAGGTGCTGTAATTCAGTACAACAAGATAGGAAATAGTGACTTTAAATCTAATTATTTTAGCTTCAAAGTCACTAGGTAGATTAGCTTTTAAAACCATCTTTCATAGAAATGTAGCTATTTAATGCCCCTATATACGCATTTGCCGTAGCAAGCATAGTGTCAACGCTCAAACCATGTCCCATGATAGCTGGTTTGCCTACTTCAAATCCAACTTTAACCACAACACGAGCAAGTGCATCTTTACCTTCCGTTACAGCGTCAACTTTATAATCTCTAAGTTCACCTTTAACATTGCAAACTCTGTCAATTACTTTAAATACTGCGTCCATAGTTCCATTGCCTATAGCTGCATCTGTTACCTCTTTACCATTGTGAGATATTGTCACTGCCGCATTTGCAACACCGCCAGGATTACAATCACTTAGTTGAAGAGTTACTAGTTTAAACACCTCTTTTACTTTTGCAATCTCTGCTGAAACCAATGCTCTTATGTCATCATCAAAAATCTCTTTTTTTGCATCTGCTAGAATCTTAAATCTTCCAAATGCCTCATCTATCTCATCGTTTTTAAGATTGAAGCCAAGTTTAGAAAGTTTATCTTTAAAAGCATGACGACCTGAATGCTTACCTAAAACAATTGAATTTTTATCAAGTCCAATGTCAGTAGCTTGCATAATCTCATATGTTTCTGTATGCTTTAAAACTCCATCTTGATGTATTCCACTCTCATGAGCAAAAGCATTTTTACCTACTATAGCCTTATTTGGTTGTGGCTCAATTCCTGTAATTGTAGAGACCAATCTACTAGTAGGGTAAATCTCTTTTATGTTTATATTTGTATCAAACCCACCAAAAATATCGTGACGAGTTCTAAGAGCCATAACAACCTCTTCAAGAGCTGCATTTCCTGCTCTCTCTCCAAGTCCATTAATAGTACACTCTACTTGTCTAGCACCATTTAAGATACACTCAATAGAACTTGCAACAGCAACTCCAAGGTCATTGTGATTGTGAACTGAAAGTATAGCTCTGTTACCCACACTCTTATGAAGCGCTTTAATAATTGCTCCCATTTCACTTGGCATTCTATATCCTACTGTATCAGGTATGTTTAGAGTTGTTGCTCCAGCGTTTATGACAGCATCAAGTATCTCTTTCATGAAGCCTATATCACTCCTTCCTGCATCTTCACAACTAAATTCAATATCTTCGCAAAAAGTCTTTGCATAAGTTACAGCATCAACTGCTTTTTTGATAACTTGGTCTGGAGTCATCTTTAACTTATACTCCATGTGAATTGGACTTGTTGCTATAAAAGTATGAATTCTTTGAAGTTCAGCACACTGTACAGCTTCACCTGCTGCTTTTATATCTCTATCTAATGCACGAGCAAGTGAACATACGGTTGAGTTTTTTACTTGCTCACTTATGCGTTTTATAGCATCAAAATCACCTGGACTAGCTGCTGCAAAACCAGCTTCGATTATATCTACTCCAAGTTTTTCTAACTGAAGAGCTAATTGTATCTTCTCTTCAGTATTCATAGAAGCACCAGGACTCTGCTCGCCATCTCTTAATGTTGTATCAAATATTATTATATTTTCTGTTTTCATAGGGTTATCCTTATTTATTATATTTTATTTTTAAATGCGTTATTAAATTATATTTTAAAGGCTGAGAAGGAAAAGAAGAAGGAGATTACTATTTCTCTTTTGTATTGAAATATGCTTTACATGTGAAGTTATCATGTTATCTCCTTTGATTTTTTTGTATTATACTACTATTTTTTCTTTTTAGCAATCGTATAAACTCCACGAAAAAGTCCATAAAGTAAATAACCTGTTATTAAGGTTGTTGTACTCTCTATTGGGTACAGATAAAGAAGAGAAAAAACAACTATTAGGACTACTAAAACTTTTGTTATATTTGCTTTTTTCATATCTATTTTTTTAAAACTAGGGTAACGAATATTACTTACCATAAGAAAAGACAGAACACCAAGTCCCATAAGCATAGCTATCTCTAGTCCATGCATAAAAGGATACTTTAGATAAGTAAGAACCCACATGGTTAAAACAACTGCAGCTCCTGGAATCGGAATTCCTATGAAAACAGAAGGCTCACTTACCCCACTCATAACATTGAACCTTGCAAGTCTAATAGCTCCAAAGACAACATACAGAGCACTAAAAAGAGCTCCAAGTTTTCCAAACTGATACCCAATACTAAAGTAAAAAAGCATCGCAGGAGCTGCACCAAAAGCAATAACATCTGCTAAAGAATCAAACTCTGCACCAAACTTACTTGTTGTATTTGTAAGTCTTGCTACTCTTCCATCTAACCCATCTAAAACAAGTGATAGTAAAATATATATTGAAGCTTTTTCAAACTGACCACTTGAAGAAGCGATAATCCCAATAACACCTAAAAAAGCACTCGCTGCTGTAAAAAGATTGGGAAATATATACATAAGTTGCAGTTTTTCACCATTGCTATCTCTCATCAGTTTTTCCTTTGTGTGCAAAGTAACCAAGTACACTCTCGCCAGCCTTGACTTCATCTCCAACAGCAACTTTCACTCTTGAATCAAGTGGCAAATAAAGTTCAACATCGCCCTCAACTAACAATCCAAATCTTTGTGCTGATTTCAGAGGACCTACTGTTTTAAAAAGCTCTATTTTTCTTGCAAATACACCTGCATTTATATTTATAAAAAGATCACTATAATCACTCTTACATGTAAGAGAAACTCTCTCCCCAAGCTTTTTACTCAGATCCGTATTGGTAGGTAAAAAAAGCCCATGTATTCTTTTTGTTTCTTTAATATTCATCTTAGTTGGAGCCCTTAACATACTAGCTTCTAGTAGTGATTTTTGAACCCTAACTTTTATATACTCTTTCCCATTATTATATTTTGATTTTGAAATTGTAACAATAGTTCCATCACAAGGAGTAAGAACTGCCATATCATCATCTTCAGCAGGAAGACGTTCAGGATTCCTAAATAGGTATCCTGTAAAAATTACAATAACAAAAAAGACCCATGAAAAAAAGTCAAACCATAATGACAACACAAACAAAACTATTGTAAAAAAGAGGTATTTCCACCCCTCTTTCGCTATTAGTTGTGTTGTTGTATTATTTTTCATCACTACTATCTTCAGTCTTTTTCTTCTTTTTTGATTCTATGTTATGCTCTTCTTCATAAGCATGAATTATCTCTCTAAGTTGCTCTCCATCAATCGTCTCATTTTTATTTAATGATAAAACTATGCTTTCTATACACTCTTTATACTGATTCAATGTTTTAAGTACTATCTTGTACCTTTCTTCGAGCATAGTCTTTATATGTTTATCAAGATCTTCAGCCATCTTATCACTACAATCATTTGATGAACTTCCACCTAAAAATGTATTATGTTGGCGTGAAATAACCATGAGTCCAGCTACATCACTCATGCCATATATGCTAGCCATAGATTTAACAATATCAGTAGCACGCTCTAAGTCATTGCCTGCACCCGTACTAATCTCACCTATAAAAATTTCTTCAGCTGCGCGTCCACCTAAAAGTACATCTATCTCAGCAATAAGCTCATGCTTTTGAGCTAGAAATTTATTCTCTTCTGGTGTATTTAGTGTGTATCCAAGAGCTGCGAGTCCACGAGGTATGATAGAGACTTTAGATACACTTTTTGCACCCTTTGTAGTCTCTGCAATTAGAGCATGACCACTCTCATGGTAAGCCACTATACGTTTCTCTTCAGGATTTATACGACGACTTTTCTTTTCAAGTCCTGCAATTGAACGCTCAACTGCTTCAACCATATCTTTGTGATGAACATGAGATTTATTTGCACGTCCTGCTAAAAGTGCAGCTTCATTAATGATATTTGCTAAATCAGCACCCGCAAGTCCTGCTGTCAAACGTCCAATCTCTTCTAAATCAACATCTTTAGAGAGTTTCACTTCACCAACATGAACTTTTAAGATATCTACTCTTCCTCTAAAATCAGGCTTATCAACTAAAACTTGTCTATCAAAACGTCCAGGTCTAAGAAGTGCTGCATCAAGAACTTCTGGTCTATTGGTTGCTGCAAGAACTATAACAGGAGATTTATCAGAACTAAATCCATCCATCTCTGCAAGAAGTTGATTTAAAGTCTGCTCTCTCTCGTCATTTCCACCCATCTGTCCGTTAGCTGCACGGCTTTTACCAATAGCATCAATCTCATCTATAAAAACTATAGCTGGTGCCTCTTTTTTTGCATTATCAAACAGATCTCTTACTCTACTTGCTCCAACTCCTACGAACATCTCTATAAAACTTGAACCACTCACTGAGTAAAAAGGAACATCTGCTTCACCTGCAACTGCTTTAGCTAAAAGTGTTTTACCAGTTCCTGGAGGTCCTACAAGAAGAACACCTTTTGGAATTTTTGCTCCAAGATTCAAATAACGATCAGGGTTCTTTAGAAAATCAACTATCTCTTTTACTTCTTCTTTTGACTCCTCAACTCCAGCAACATCATCAAACTTAACATCTGGTTTTTCTGAATTGACAAGCTTTTTGCTACTCCCCATACCTAAAATTCCACCACCCATGTTTTTTTGCATACGATTAGCAAGTAGCATCCAAATACCAAAAAATATAAAAATTGGAATTACCCAAGAAAAAAGAATTTCAGTAAGTATATTTGTTTCGTTATAACCACCATAAGGAATTTTTTTCTCATCTAAAAGAGGTATAAGTGTTGGATCTTGTCCAACTTTTTTTACTATATATACTGTCTTAGTAACGCCATTGTCATCTACTGCTCTAAGCATAGTTTGTCCCATAGCAACATAAGTTACCTGGTTTTTCTTAACTAACTCTTTAAAATCATAGTAGTTTATGTTTTTTGTAACTGCTTTTCCACCTTGGGGATTACTCATGCCACCCATGCCATCATCTGGAGCTAAAAAGTTTTTAAATACCATAATAATTACGATTGAAAAAATCGCAAACACTAAAAGTGGGTTTTGGTTAAAAAAATTATTGTTTTTATTGTCTTTGTTATCGTTATTTTGGTTCAATTTTTACCTTTGTAGTACGAGTGTATACCACTCATCTTTTTTATATTTTTCTAAAATCTTCATTGAGTTAAATCTAGTTTCTACTCTTTGTGCATACTTGTCTAGTATCCCTGAGAGTATCAGAGTACCACCTTCTTTTGTTGCACTAATCAAGTCTCCTGCAAGCATTATCAAAACATCTGCAATGATATTGGCTATCACAACATCATATTCACCATCTCTTTTTTGAACTGATCCTGCCCAAGAGTTATTGTATTGCTCTTTATTTAATGTAAAATTGTCATTTGCACTTTGAACTGCAAGCTCATCTGTGTCACAAAAATCTACCTTTGCACCTAGTTTTGCACTTGCTATTGAAAGTATTCCACTTCCACAACCAACATCTAATACTTTATCATCTTTTTGTAAATACTTTTGCAACATCAACAAACATCCATAAGTTGTCTCGTGATGACCAGAACCAAATGCTAGTGCTGGATCTATAAGGATATTTAACTTGTCTTCTTTTTTTGCAATCCAACTAGGATGTATATAAAACTCTCCTATGTCTATTGGTTGAACTGAGTTTTGGTAAGTGCTTATCCAGTCTATATTTTCTTTTATTTCTAACTTTGTTTCAACGCTTATTTTTTTATCAAGACTCACACTAAGACTCTGTGCAAAAACCTTTACACCAAATTCTACAGCATCAAGCTCTTCTTCACTACGTACTATGATGATTCCATCACACTCTTCAATAGCTTCATTTGTAAGGGTTAGGATAAAGTCGGCGAAGCGTTCATACTCGCCGAATGGGGTGACTTGTAATTCGTTGTAGGTCTCTTTCACAATTAACCTAAAACGTCCTCTAATTTTTCTTTTAATACAGCAGGTGTAAAAGGTTTTACTATATAGTTATTAACACCAGCTTTCAAAGCTACAATAACTTCAGCTTTTCCGCCTTCAGTTGTAACCATTATTATTGGCATATCTTCGTATTTTTTTTCTGCTCGGACTTTTTTAACTAACTCTAATCCATTCATCTCTGGCATGTTCCAATCAGTTATAAGTACATCTATGTCATCATTTTCACCCATGACTCTCCAAGCAACTGCACCATCTTCCGCTTCTAATACATCTTTATAGTCCAACCTTGCTAATGTATTTTTAATAATACGGCGCATTGTTGAGCTGTCATCCACTACTAGCAATCTCAATGTCACTCCTTTTTTAGTTAACAAGATTTTAAATATTCTAATACCATTTTAACAAAAATTTCTTTGAAGTTACTTTAAGTCAATTTAAAAGCAGTTTCAAGGTCAATTGTTCCCTCATAATAGGCCTTGCCTACTATGACACCTGATACCTCTTTTGTTTCTAATAAAAGTTTTATATCATTAATGTCTTTTACTCCACCACTTGCGATTGTATCAATACCACTTGCTCTTGCAATCTCTAAGGTAAAATCTACATTTACACCACTCAAAGTACCATCCCTGCCAACATCAGTACAGATTATGGCTTCTACACCTGCATTTGCAAATTCTTGTGCCAAATCAGTTGCTCTCATAGTCGATTTTTCTGCCCAACCCTCTACAGCTACATAGCCATCTATGGCATCTATACCAACTACTATTGAGTAATTTTTGCACATCTGTTTTACAAACTTTGGATTTTTTAAAGCGATTGATCCAAGAATGACTCTATCTACTCCCAAATCACAATAACGTTTTATAGTATCTTCATCACGAATTCCACCACCAAGTTCTAACTTTAGATTGCAACTTTCTCTTATTTTTTGTATCTGTTCTAAGTTTTTTGGCTCTCCTGCAAATGCACCATTTAAGTCAACTAAATGAAGCCATTTTGAGCCCATCTCTTCAAACTTTTTTGCCACTTGCCAAGGCTCATTTGAGTATATCTTTGCTGTATCCATAAGCCCATGAGTAAGTCTAACTGCTAATCCATCTTTTAAATCTATTGCTGGTAAAATTTCCATTACTGTCCTTATAATCTTACAAAATTTTCTAAAATTTTCAATCCATTTTCATGCGATTTTTCTGGGTGAGGCTGAAAACCATATATATTGTCTTTTTCAACTGCACTTACAAAATCGTATCCATAAAAACTTTTTCCTACTGCATATTCATCTCTACATGTAGCGTGAAAACTATGTACGAAATAGAGATAAATCTCTTGGCTCATGCCTTCAAAAAGTTTTGAATCACGTTGTACAAAAAGTTCGTTCCAGCCCATATGAGGTACTTTTAGTTTATGGTCAAACTTTGATTTGTCAAACTCTACTACTTTTCCTTCTATAAGTCCTAGTCCTTTAGTTTTTCCAAACTCTTCGCTACTCTCAAGTAAAAGTTGCATTCCTAAACAAATGCCTAAAAGAGGTTTTCCACTCTTTGCAAACTCTAAAATAGACTCTTGCATGCCACAACCCTGAAGATGCTCCATCGCATCTTTATATGCCCCTACTCCAGGAAGAATTACCTTGTCAAAATCTTTTAGTTTCTCAGGGTCACTTACTACTTCTACTTTTGATCCTATCTTTTCAAAAGCATTAGAAACACTTCTTAAATTGCCCATATTGTAATCAATTATCGCTATCATCTTCTCTCTTTACTGAAACAGATTTTACATAGTATGCTAAAGATACTAAAAGTACCGCAACACCACCAATGAGATATACTGCTGAGAGTATATGTGTAGGATCGGTAATAGCAAACTTAAACACAAGCATCAAGGCTTCAATCGCTAATGCTATAACAATTGAACCTAAAAATCTAACCATAGTTTTATGCATGCCATTTGCGTCATCTCGACTATGCCTACCAAGCACTTCCTCTTCAAAGATTGTTTTTACCAAGTCAAATATGGCTAAAGCAAGTGTCAAAAGTATGGTAGCCTTAAACATTGTCTCTATATCTTCTGTTGCACTCATAAATCCATGACTTATGAGACTAGACATGCCATTGTAAAAAAGTAAAAATGCAACCATCAAAAGTGCCAATGAAAATACACTATAAGCAACTTTTACAAAATCTCCAAATACAGACTGTAAAGAACTTGGATGAGCAATTTTAAGTACGTCTTGTAAAGATATATCCATGCAAGCTACGTACTTCAATTCTGATTTATCATCATATATAGGAAATGCTGAAGTTACAGTTAAAGAGTTTGTCAAACTAGAAGGATATGGATCAGTGAGAACACATCTTTTTTGCCGTACTGCACGATAAAAATAGGATTTATTGCTTCTATTTATGCCCTTACTGCCTTTATGCTCTTGCTTGTTGGTTAAGTTGTCGGTAACTTGTTTACCGTTAGAATCTAGTACATAAAGGGCTTCAAAACCATCAACTTCGTTAACTATTTTATCAAGTGAATTTTCTATCTCTTGTAAATCTGGATTTGGAAGACGAATTGGCATGTTTCTGTTAAAAAGATAACAAAAATATGCACGTGCTCTTTGCCTTACTTCTGCGAACTGTTGGATTTCTCTAACTACCATCACTAGACTCCTTTAGTTTTTTATACATAAATCTAACATATAAATTATTGCTTATTATATTTTTTATTATATTTGGGCGTAAGAAAAATATAAAATAGTACAACAACTAAGCCAAAAAGAAAAAGAATCAAAATATCATCTCTAAGTTTAAACCCTAATCCTAGAAATGTAAAAAATACTTGTAGTAAAAAAAGTATTGAAACTGTTTTTCGTATATCATTATGTTGTTGACGCAATATGATATGGTGAATATGAGTTTTATCGGGATTGAAAGGATGCTTTTTTTCTATTATTCGTCTAACCATAACAATAATAGTATCTATAATGGGAACTCCTGCTAAAAGAAGGATACTAACTGCCGTAATATAATCTAACTTTATTGCATAGACACTAAAAACAACTATCAAAAACCCAATAGTCAAACTTCCACTATCTCCCATAAATATTTTCGATGGATTCCAATTAAATCTTAAAAACCCCAATATAGAGGCTATAAGTGAAAGTGTTCCATACATTAAAAAACTATCACTATGCTTAAATCCTAAATAAAAAAGTCCTCCCAATATAACAACAGATACTATGGAGGATAAACCGTCAAGACCATCTATCAGATTTAAAGCATTTACAAAACCTGCTGAACAAATAGAAAAAAGTGCCGTAAAAACCCAAAAATTAAGATATATTTCATAACCAAAAAATACACCTACTCTATGTAAATCAAATCCAAGAAAAAATAGTAAAGCTGAAGCCAAAATAATAATAACTAGTTTAAACATTGCTCTTATCTCATAGATATCATCATAAAGCCCCAACATAAAAATTATAAATGTAGGAATTAAGAAATTTTTTGAATATCCTAAATCTAAAAAAAATATACAAATAGAAAAAACTAAAAAAATAGCAATGCCACCTGTTCTAGGTTTTATTTTTGTATGCATACTTCTAGTATTTGGTATATCAAGTATTTTTATTGAATCTTTAAACTTTATTAAAAAAAATACACAAATAAAAGATAATAAAAAAGAAGACAATAAAATAAAAATATTTATCATAAAATTGAATACCTACTAAAAAAAATTTACTATATTATATCTTAATTGAATCTTCTGAACAAGCTATCTAATTTTTTATCACTTTAGTATTTTAAACAAAATTTATTGCAAAATCTCATAAACTTTATCTTCACTTTTCAGCTGTATTGTAAACTCAACTCTTCTTGCTTTTTCTATCTCTTTTGGTTTTGAAAAAGCCATGCCATTTGCTCTGAAAAACTTTTCTAGCCAAGGTCTACTTTGTTTAGTGGTTTCATCTTCCAAACCGTAGCAGTATGATAACACTTCGTAAGCTCTGTTTTGTGAAAGTTTCATGTTGTTTAAGTATATCTCTTTTTTTGATGATAAAGTTGCCCAAGTATCTGACGTATGCCCTTCAACTCTAACCTCTTTAATCTCATCTTTGTACTGCTTTGAAGTTAGTATTTTAACATATCTTGGAAAAAAGTCATTTAAAACTTTTTTAAATTCAGGTTTTAGGCTACTCTCATTGACTTCAAACAATACTTCTGGCGAATTAAACACCACTGTATTATCTTTAGTTATGTCAGCATCCCATATTTTCAAATCATCTTCAAACTCTTCATACAAAGCTTCATTTAAGTTAGCCTTAGAATCTCTATATGAGATAGCAACATCTTTCATGCTGTCTTTTTGAGATTGCATCTCTATCATAAATCCAATCGCAATAAACAAAAAAACCAACATCAAACCAGACATCATGTCAGATATGCTCATCCACTCGTTATTTGCTTTCAGTATCGTCCTTTAATGTTTGAATTATGGACAGTATAGTTGCAACACTCATACCAACAATAGATGTAAAAAATGCTGTTTTCAAACCTGCAAGTATCTCGTTTACACTGTTCATAATATCATCTGGGTTAAAGCCTTGTAGTCCTATAAAAATCCCCACAAAAGTACCCAATACTCCAACACTAACAATCTGACTTTTAAAATCTTTTTTGCTTGTTTGGTCAAGAAAACCTAATATGAAGATTATAATTACAAAAACAAGATTTACGGGATCTAGTAAGATGTCTTTGACTGAACTAGTGGTAAAGTTACTTTTTGGGGTACTATTTTGACATACACCCAAGGTTAGCTCAGCCCTATTTTTAGTAATTAGTTTTTTACTAATACCATCTATATTTGCCAACTCATCTATGCTTTTAAAACAACCATGTTGCTCTTTGTACTTCAAAATCTTCTCAGCTTTAGCTTTGCCTATGCCATTTAGCCTTAAAAGCTCACTTGATGTTGCATTGTTTATGTCTACTAGTGCGAACAAGTACGTTATGCTAAAAAATATTGCTATTATATATTTTAAAATTTTTCTACCTCACTTTAGCTAAAAAACTTTCTGCTGTTTCTATTTTTATGCCACAATCATGGAACTTCTTATCATTGGTTATTAGAGTCTGACAGTCGTTATTTTTAGCACAAAGACATTGTAAAATATCTTCAAGATCCAGATTATGCTTAAGTGACAAATCTATAGCTACACCTATAGTTTCAGTGCCAAACTCTGAAATACTCCATTTTTTACATACTATATTTTTTAAAAAGTTCAATACTCTTGTATTCTCTCTATCAATATAAAAAACCGTAGTTATCATATCTTCACTTATGACTATTTTATAATTTTGAAGTGTTAATTGATACAATAACTCCTTAGAGTACTTACTGTTTTTTCTCGTTTCATCAAGAAAATCTAAAAGTATATTTGTATCTAAATAAACTTTTTTATTCATAATGCTTTGTTTTCTTACTTGCTTTTATCTTAGTTGAAGATATATCTCCAATTTCACCATTTAATATACCTGCAAAGCCCATTAGCTCATCTAACTGTTTTTGCTTATCTTTAGAGATTTTTTTTGCAAGATAACTTTTAAACTCATCTGCATACTTTGGAGATATAAACAAACCCTTATACTCATGAGTCTTCTTGTCTTCAACATCAACATAATCATAACCATCTAGTATATTTGAGTTTCTTGCCAAATCTCTTACTCCAACTGTTGCTGTCATCATGCGCCCTTTATTGTCTTTTTATTTATTATACAACTAAATATTATTGTTGTCAATAAACAAACTATATCTTTAATTTAAAAACTTTTGCATTTGGATCAAGTACCACTGGTTCAAATAGATTTTTGTCATAATTTTCAAATACAAAAAGTTGTATATATGTTGAGTTTAACATGCCTTCGTCTAAAACTAAAAAAGTATTATATGAACGCATATATATAAGATACATTTTTGCGTCTTTATGTATGGTTTGTCTCTGCCTTACTAACTTTCCTTTTTTGTCATAAGTTGTTGTTAGAAACTCTTTTATAGGAACTTCTTGGTCTCCTATCTTCAGCATTCCACTTTTTTTGTTAAAAACCACTCCACTATCAAGATTTAGTAGCGAGCCACTATCTTTAAATCTATTTGTTTTGTAAAAAAATGGTCTTCTATTTGTCTTTCCTATCATCAAATCTATATTACTAAACTTGGTAATGGTTGGCATGATCCCCATCATGCGATATGGAAGATAAAAGTAAATATCTCTTGTTTTTTTAGGCAATGAAGTCTTTTCATTTAAAGAACTCAAAAAATAATTTGTCTCATTCACGCCACTATCAAGTGTCATTTGAGCTATGTTTGATTGAATAAGAACACTATTCTCTTTACTTTTATTTCTGTTCTCTTGTCTTATTCTAAATATTTTCTCTGTATACTCTACATCAAGTCTTGCTAACTTTGCTGCACTTTTTTGAGGGCTTGTAAGCATGTAGCTAACTGTAAAATTTACCGCTCCACTATGCTTCCCACCATCTATGAGCGTGTTGACATCACTATAGTAACGAACAGGGTAACCATAATCCCACCAAGCTACCACGTAGTCCTCTCTTGAAGCTACTTTTTTAAGTTTGTCTAAAACTACTACTTCTTGTTTTGTAAAGACTGTAGGGACTCTATAGGCTATGACATGCATGATATTTGGGTACAAAACTGCTACAGTACATGCAACAATAAAAGCAATTTTTAGTTGTTTATTTTTAATGTAGTCACCAATAAAAAAGATAAAATATGCCATACCAAAAGCCATAATTGGAACAGCATAGATAGTAAACCTAAGCCCACCAACATAAGCTAAAAACCCCAGTCCTACCAAAGGTAAACCTAAAAGCATAACTCTATATCTAAAAATCATCATAACATACCCTGCGCAAGAGAGTAGGAATGTGATAGTATGTCCGCTTATGCGGTTTGCAAAAGTTTCAAATGGAATTTTTCCTGCTTCTCTTATAGTATGAATAACTGAAAAAAAATGTAATTGCAGTCCACTCCCAACTGATTCAATAGTGTCAGTAAAAACATACCCTTTCAGCTGCCCCCAAATGGGTGCAACCCCACCAGTAAAAAGAAATAGTGCAAAAGCAATTCCTAAAGCTTTGTACATGTAAAGCTCAAAATCATCTCTTTTTTTATAGAGCATATATATACTAATAACCGATACAAATCTAACAACTCCATCAAGACCCATCATTGCTACAAGCATAATAATAAGTAACTTATACATGTAACTATTTTTTCGCTCAAACACAAAAGTATAAAGTAAAATTAGTCCAAAAAATGCAAACTCTAATGAGTAACTTTGTGGGTACCAAGCTCTGTAAGCTATAATTTCTAGAGCAGTAAAAATAAGATATTTATCATCTTGTGTTCTAAATGCTAAAATGAGTGACCACAGAAGAAACATAGGGAAAACAATATTTAGCATATCTGTGTCAAAATAGCCTATCATTGTGCGATTATAGTAACTCCAAGCAATGCTAGCCAAAAGTGCAGCAACTAGCCCGACTTCTAGTCTTTTTAAGCTTTGAGCTATCAAGATCATAGGAATAACTACTAATGAACTTAAAAAAACAGGAAGATAAAGTATAACCGTTTCAAAAGAAAATGGCAGTATAAAAGCAAAAAATGCTGGTAACTGTGACCCAGCCTCTTTAACTGGGGACAATGCAAACTCTTTAAAATCCCAATTTAAAATATCACGCGCACCCTCTGCCCAAAAGTAACCATCATTTGTATTGATCATAAACTGGTCATTCCATATGAAGTTTTCTTGACCATGAAATTGATAAACCCAAATTAAACGCACTAGTACACTAAATACAAATGCTAAAACTATGTATATAGCAACTTTTCTATTTTCTATTTTTCCCATTTAAACTCTCATTTTATTAAAATAACAATGCCCAATATGGCAAAGTTTATAAAGATAGATAATACCACAACTCTGCTGTGACTCCAACCAATTTGTGTCAATCTTTGATATATGTGTTCTTTATGGGCTTGGCTTAACTTCTCTCTTTTTCTCAGTCTATTTAAAAGCGTAAAAGTAGCATCTATCCAAAAAAGAGAAAACAGAGCTATCCATACCCAAAAATCTATAGTATTTTGATTGCCATAATAGAGTGTAAATATAGCTACATTGTAACCTAGTAACGTACTTCCAACGTCCCCCATAAATATCTTTGCATTTCCAAAGTTCCAAAACAAAAAACCCAAACTTGTAACTGCTAATATCACAAAGTGATCGCCACTAAACAACATAAACCCAGCAAAACAAAGAAATACAATTTCACTTCCTGCGTACCCATTGATGCCATCTAAAAAATTATATAGGTTTATGAACCACACTATGAGTAAAAAAGCAAATACATTAAGCAATATTTGATTTTCTACATGTAGACCAAACAGACTCAACTCTGTAAAACCTCCAAGAAAGTACAAACCACACAAAGCAACCAAAGCTTGAGTAAGAAGTCTAATCTTAGGAGATAAATCATACAAGTCATCAAAAAAGCTAACAAAAGAGATGATAACACCTACTACAAGAGCATAAAAAAGTGAGGTATCTATCTGTGAAGTGAGATGAAGATAAAAAAGACCAATAAACCAAGTAAAAGCCAAACCTATGCCACCGCCATTAGGAGTAGGTACTGTGTGAGAACTTCGCTCATTTACCTCTTCTAAAAGTGCGTGTTTTATGTAGTAGTTTTTTATGAAGTATGTAAGTGAAAAAGATAAAATTAGTAATGCTAAATAAATCATATCTTTTTATTACTACATCCAATTTTAGTACAAAATATTTTAAAAATCTCTTCTTGCTTTTCCTTATTTATTGTAGCTATGTATTTGAACAATATAGAATTATGCAACGTAAAATTTTTAGGTACTACTATCAATGAGTCTTTTTTTAAACTACCCTCTTTTAAATCACTATTATAAATAACAATATTACTATCTTTGTATTGTGTTGTTAACTGCAAACATATGCAATCATCATCCAAAGTTTTTATGATTAACACAGGTCTAATTTTATATTGGCTTAAATCTGTAAAGTATATCTTTGCAAGATAAATTTTTCCTACCATTTAGAATAGTCTTCGTCATCTTCTACAAAACTTTGAGAATGCAACCCTACTTTGCCTATGTTCTCTAGCTCTTTTTTATGCCAAACCATATGATCGTATGATTGTATTTTTTTTAAAGTATCATACTCATCAAAAGGAATAACAACAACATTTTCTCTTCCTTTTCTATGAATGATAACTTCATCATTATCTAAATACACACTATCAAATATCGCTTTAAAATTGTTTCTTGCTTCTGTCATACTTACTACTTGCATAAAACTTCCTTACATTTTAACGTACAGTATTATACCATAATTTAAAATTCATCATTCAACATTAACCCCACTCCCTCTTCCATGCTATAAGGGTTTCTCAAGTCTAAAATCTCTTTTGTTTTAGTGTTATCTACCTCTAAACTTTCATACAGTCTTTTCTGAAAAGATGGTTTAATGATTTTTAGTAACATTTCAAAAAATGGTATTTTAATTAAACAAACTTTTCTATCTAATTTTTTGGCTATTAATTCTACTAAAGCCGTAGTAGAAAGTGATTCATTATCACAAGCTAAAAATATACCACTTTTTTCTTTTTTGATTATAGTGTCTATAAGGTAACAAAGATTACCTACATAGACCATACTTCTTCTATTGTTTATATTTCCAAATGGTAAGATTGAGACTTTTTTTACTAAGTTTATTAAACTTTTCATGTTGCCAGGTGCATTATGTCCATTGACAATTGGTGGTCTAATGATACTTACTTTAAAATTATCATCTTCAAGTTTTAAAAGTTCATTTTCTGCTTTTAGCTTGCTTTTACCATAGTTAGTCAAAGGCTTACATGTAGTGCTTTCATTTATAGTTCCTACCTCTTTACCATAGACTGCTATCGTA
>Ga0256845_1001875_pt1 | contig 16208 bp, 14 predicted proteins | sample RiftiametaG_FD_189101 | JGI IMG/M metagenome (GOLD analysis project Ga0256845, IMG submission 189101) | Tube worm associated microbial communities from hydrothermal vent at the East Pacific Rise, Pacific Ocean - Riftia | ecosystem: Host-associated > Annelida > Integument > Unclassified ...
CAGGAAAAACCTTCGTCATCACCGGCACCCTATCAAAACCTCGCCCCGAGTTCAAAAAAATCATCGAAGCCCAAGGAGGAAAAGTCTCCGGTTCTATCTCAAAGAAGACCGACTACCTTCTCGCCGGAGAAAAAGCAGGATCCAAACGCACCAAAGCCGAATCGCTAGACGTCACCATCCTGGATGAAAGCGCGTTCCAAAAAATGGTAGGATAGGCCTGTGGCCTGTCGACTGCCTATTACTGATCACCCTCAGGGGGAGAAACTCCAAGTTCTAAAAACCAAACCCGCACAACGCCCGACAGTAAGCCGACCGATTACCAATCGGCCAGCGCACAGGGCAAATACATTAGGGAGATTTCATCTTTATTTCTTTTTATTTCAGATAGGATTTACAGGATTATTTCAAACAAAGCTTCGTTCCAGAGTCCGCAGAACTCTTCAAATCTTGTTAATCCTGTCAAAAAATCTGAACCAATCTCCTTAGTGTAGGAGCCTGGGCCAGCGCCTCTCTTATTTTCATTGCGCCGCCATGATTTCTCCATAAGTTAGTGGGCGTTATGTCCGCCCTCGAATCCATTCAACAGCTTCAGTCCCGAGTTAGTCAATCGATCATTGGTCAGGAAAAGGTCGTCGAACGACTGATCCTCGCCCTCCTCGCCAATGGCAACGTGCTCATGGAAGGCCTTCCGGGACTCGCCAAAACGCGAGCCATTAAATCACTGGCAGATAATTTGGAATCAGATTTTAGTCGGATCCAATTCACCCCCGACCTCCTACCCGCCGATATCACTGGTGCCGATATGTATTTTGAAGAAGGCGGCCACGGCGCGTTTCAATTTCAACCCGGCCCCATTTTTGGTAACCTGGTGTTAGCGGATGAAGTCAACCGCGCCCCGGCAAAAGTGCAGGCAGCTCTCTTGGAAGCGATGGAGGAACGCACCGTGACTGTGGGCAGCACGACTCACAAGCTGCCGCCGCTATTCATGGTGCTCGCCACCCAGAACCCAGTCGAGCAAGAAGGAACCTATCCACTGCCAGAAGCGCAAATGGACCGATTCCTCATGCACGTCAACATCACCTACACCTCCGAAGAAGACGAAATCGAAATCATCCGACTCGTCCGCGGTGAAGAAGCTAAAACTGACAGCAGAGAGAAAAAGGAACTCATCTCCCAACAAACAATTTTCGATGCCCGTCAGGAAATTCAAGCGGTGGCCGTCTCCGAAAACATGGACCGCTATATCGTCGATCTCATCGTGGCCACCCGATACCCAGAACGCTACGGCGACGAGTTAGGAAAACTCATCGATGTCGGTGCCAGCCCCCGTGGTGGACTCGCCATCGATAAAGTTTCCCGCGCCCACGCCTGGCTCTACGGCCGCGACTACGTCACCCCCGATGACATCCAAGCCATCGTCTTCGACTGCCTACGCCACCGCATCATGCCCAGCTACGAAGCCCAGGCCGACGGCATCACCGCCCACGAAATCCTCGACAAACTCATAAAACAAGTCGCCGTAGGATAGGCCTCCCGGCCTGTCGACTGCCTATCACTGATCAACCGTAGGATAGGCTTGTAGCCTGTCGACTGCCTATCACTGATCAACCCAAGGAACCCGCAACCCAAGCTCACTGAATCACTCAATCACTCAATCACTCAATCACCGAATCACCGAATCACCGAATCACTGACTAACTCACCAAACACGACGCACGACAGTAAGTCGACAGGCCGGGAGGCCTATCCTACCATGAACTCCATCTACGCTAACCTCAACGATCTCGTCCGGCTCTCTGCCAAGGCGCGGGGGTTTAGCTTTTTGCCGAAACAGCCGATCCACAGTATCCTCGCCGGGCGGCATGCGTCGCGACTGCGAGGACGGGGGCTGAACTTCGAAGAAATCCGTGGCTACCTCCCTGGCGATGATGTGCGGACGATGGATTGGAAAGTCACCGCCCGAATGCGATCACCCCATGTCCGCGTTTACACCGAGGAGCGAGACCGCCCGGTCCTCTTCATCGTCGATCAACGGGCATCCATGTTTTTTGGGAGTCAGCGCACTATGAAATCCGTCGTCGCCGCAGAAGTCACCGCCCTCGGTGCGTGGAAAGTGCTCGATCAGGGAGATCGCGTCGGCGCTTTGATTTTTAACGACGACGAAATTATTAGCATCAAACCGCACCGGAGTCGCACACGAGTGAGAGAGCTTCTTGGCGCGGTGGTGAAGATGAATCATCAGTTAGGAAAAGACCACCACGCCACCGCCAACCCTGAGATGCTCAATAAAGCGCTAAACCAAGCGCTCCAAATCGCCAAGCACGACTACCTCATCTGCACCGTGGGTGATGGCTTTGGCATGAATGAAGAAACCAAACGGCTCATCACCCTGCTCAGCGCCCACAACGATGTCATTTCTATTTTTATCTATGACCCGCTCGAGGCCGAACTGCCCAAAGCTGGAAAACTGACCATGGCAGAAGGAACTTATCAGTTAGAAATCGACACCAACAACCAAAAGATCCGCCAAGAGTTCGACTCTGACTTCCAAGAGCGCCTTTCCCAGATGCAAACGATGGCCCGTGGCCGATCGATTCCGCTCTTACCCATCGAAACCAGTCGTGACGCCGCACGCCAAGTGCGCGACCTCATGGGTGCTGCCATTGGCCAACGACGAAAGGGGAAACATGGACGATAAACTCATCCAAGAAAATTCCGCCCCCGGGTTCGATCAAATGCACGACATCGTGCTGCCTGATCCCATCTCATGGTGGCCGCTGGCACCCGGCTGGTGGGTGATCCTGCTCATTCTCGCGCTCGCCGTGATCTGGCTAAGTGCTGCGGCCTATCGCCGATGGAAAAAGAACGCCTACCGTCGCGCCGCGCTCAGAGAGTTAGAAAGCATCTCACCCGCCGACATCCCCGCGCTGGTCAAGCGAGTTAGCCTATGCATCTACCCCAGAGAGCAAGTCGCCACCCTCTCCGGCGAGGCCTGGCTCGAGTTTCTTGATCAAGCAGGAAACACCCAAGACTTCACCCAAGGCCCCGGCCGCTACCTCCTCGAACTCTCCTACAATCCCAACGCTAAAAACATCCCCATCGAAGAACTCACCAGCGTGATCCGAAAATGGGTAGGATAGGCCTCCCGGCCTGTCGACTGCCTATCCGCTGATCAACCCAAACACTCAACCCAAGGCCCCACAGACTCACTCAACCAGCACGACGCACGACAGTGAGTCGACAGGCCGGGAGGCCTATCCTACCATGTTTACCTTCGCCCATCCTTGGCTCTTTCTCCTGCTCGCACTTCCTCTGGCAGTGAAATTCTGGCTGCCTGCGCATCGGGAAGTGAGATCCGCGGTGCGTGTCCCCTTTCTCAATCGGCTCTCAAAAATAACCGGCCAACAAACCTCTGAAGGCTCAACCGTCACCCAAAAAACCAAAATCCAAACCCTCACCACCTGGCTCTGCTGGATCGCTATCATCACAGCCCTCGCTCGCCCCCAGTTTTTTGAACCACCCATCTCCAGAGTCCTTCCCACCCGAGACCTGTTGCTCGCCATCGATCTCTCCGGCTCCATGCAGATCGAAGATTTCAAGGACTCCGATGGAAAAACAAGCGACCGCCTCACCGCCGTGAAACAAGTGGTCGACGACTTTCTCAAGCACCGGGAAAATGATCGGGTCGGCCTCATCCTCTTTGGCTCCGCCGCCTTCGTGCAGGTGCCATTCACGGATGACCTCGACGTCTGCCGCGAACTTCTCGACGAAGCCCAGGTCGGCATGGCTGGGCCGAAAACCGCCATCGGCGATGCCATCGGCCTCTCCATCAACGTCTTCGATCGCAGCGAACAACAAGACCGCGTCCTCATCCTGCTCACCGATGGCAACGACACCAGCAGCAAGGTGCCACCCGCCGATGCCGCACGGATCGCCAAAGACAAAGGCATCGTCATCCACACCATCGCCGTCGGCGACCCCGAGGCGGCAGGCGAAGAAAAAATCGATGAAGAAAGTCTGAAGGAAATCTCAAAAATAACCAGTGGCTCCTTTTATCGGGCGCTCGATCGCAACGAGCTTGAAAAGATCTATGATGAGATCGACGCCCTCGACACCCGCGAAGTGGAAACCGTCAGCTACCGGCCCCGCCGCGAACTTTACCCATGGTCCTTGGGGCTGGCCGTCCTCCTCACCCTCATCCTCCAATCCTGGCTCGTCCTCCGTAGCAGCCAATCACTGACCACTGATCACTGATCACCGCCCACTTAAAAAATGCTCGATGCCTTTCATTTCATCCGCCCATGGTGGTTGTTGCTCTTCATCCCCACGGTGATTCTTCTCTCGGTGCTCTGGCGTCAACAAGACTCCCTCAGAGCCTGGCGAAAAATCATGGACCCACATCTTCTGGAGGCATTAGTGACAGGAGAGAGTCAGCAAAAACCCATCCGCCCCATCACCTTGTTAGCTGCGCTCCTCACCCTAAGCATCCTCGCGCTCTCCGGTCCCACTTGGAGCTTGGAGCCCTCTCCCTTTGCCGAGGATCAATCCGCATTGGTCATCGTTCTCAAAGTCACCCCCAGCATGGAAGAGCAAGACGTTCAACCATCACGGGCCGAGCGGGCGGTGCAGAAAATTCAGGATTTGCTCAAGCTGAGAAGTGGCGCCCGCACGGCACTCGTCGCCTACTCTGGCAGTGCCCACCTCGTCATGCCACTCACCAAGGATGCCGGCATCATCAACTCCTTCGCCACCGACCTCACCCCCGCCATCATGCCCAGCGACGGCAATGATGCCGCCGCAGCCTACGCCCTAGCCGAAAAAGAACTCACCCGCGCCAAAGCCTCCGGCTCCATCCTTTTCATCACCGATGCCCTCTCCGATTCACTCGAATTTTCCGGAACCCCAGTTCAGGTTCTCGGCATGGTTGGTCCAGATGGGGTAGAAAACCTCAAATCCAACACCGAAGCCACTGGCGCCCAATTCACCCCACTAAGCATCGACGACACCGATATCACCCAACTCAACCAACGCATCGAAACCTCCTTCCAATCCATGCCCTCAGACGAAGGCAACCACTGGCGCGACCAAGGCTACTGGCTGCTCCCTCTCATCGCCCTCCTCACCCTCTTCTGGTTCCGCCCCGGATGGAAAGTAGGATAGGCCTCCCGGCCTGTCGGCTGCCTATCGCTGATCAACCCAAGAAACCCACAACCCAAGCACACAACCCAACCTAACCTCCCACGAACGACGCACGACAGTAAATCGTGCAGGCCGGGAGGCCTATCCTACGATGAAAAACTACAACCCTGATATAGAAACTCAAAAAACTAAGAGGAAGCTACCCCATTGGGAGCAAGTCGGGTGTACCTATTTCATCACCTTTCGGCTCAACGATTCAATCCCCAAATCCAAGCTCATTGATTGGAATCAGCGACGGGAAATGTGGTTGCGAAGTATCGGAGTTGCTCCGCAAACTCCATCGACCCTTCTCCATGAAAAATTAACTGCTGCTCAAAAATCCTATCACTCCGAACATTTCACCCATTACTATCATAACTTGCTGGATCAAGGCTTGGGGACGTGTGAACTCCGCGATCCAAAAAATGCACAATCTGTAGCCAATGCACTTTTATTTTTTGATCATCTTCGGTATGAAATGGGTGATTTCATCATTATGCCTAACCATGTACACCTTCTCGTCACTCCACAGCAAGAGTGGTCGTTATCGGTTTTACTAAAAACTTGGAAAAGCTTTTCAGCTCGGGAGATCAATCAAAACACTCAGCAACATGGAAAATTATGGCAGACTGAATCCTACGATCACATTATCAGAAACGAGCAGCAACTGCTACGCATCCAGAGATATATCAAAGAAAACTCCAAAAACCTCCATCCTCACGAATACCATTACCACCAAGCAAAGTAGGATAGGCCTCCCGGCCTGTCGACTGCCTATCGCTGATCAACCATAGCACGCAACCATAGCACGCAACCCAAACCACTCGCACTCGCACTCGCACTCGCACTCGCACTCGCACTCGCACGACGCACTCGCACGACGCACGACGCACGACGCACGACGCACGACGCACGACGCACGACAGTAAGTCGACAGGCCGGGAGGCCTATCCTACCATCATGAAAATCACATCCATCATCCTAATCCTTCTCGTATCCCTCTGGGCGTGGAAACGGTCTGGGGCATCTTTCTCCGCACTCTGGCGATCACCCAACCGGCAGGGGCAGTTACTGATGGAAAAAGAAGATTACCCAGCGGCCGCAGAAACCTTCACCGATCCCATGCAACGGGGTGCGGCCCTCTTCAAAGCCGGAGAATTCAAAGACGCTCTCGCCGTCTTCAACACCATCGTCACCACCGATGGCATGTATAACCGAGCCAACTGCCAAATGATGCTCGGCAAATACGATGCCGCCATCGACCTCTACGATAAAGTCGTCACCGCACGCACCGGCTGGAAACCCGCCATCACCAACCGCAAAATCGCCATCGCCCGCAAGGCCGCGCTCGCCCCACCCGATGACGATGCCGGCGGCACCGGAGGACAATTGGAAGCTGATGAAATCGTTTTTGATGATCGGGCAAAAAATAGTAAATCCGAGGAAATAGTAGAGGCCAATAGCGGTGAACCCATGTCCGATGCCGAAATGCGCGCACTCTGGCTACGCAAGGTGCAAACGAAACCTGCCGACTTCTTACGCGCAAAATTTTCCTATCAACTCCATCGTGATGAAGCTCAAAAATCCAGCAAGCCATGAAAATCCCCTTCTACATCCTCCATCTGAGCGTGATGCTTTCTATCGCAGCTGATTCTGCAACCAAACCCGTGCAAGCATTTCTGGGCACTGAAAAATCCGAACCCTACATCGTCGGTCAAAAAATAACTCTCGTCATTGAGGTGCTCTCAGAGACCCATTTTTCAGGCTCCACACGTTTCGCCTTACCCGATATCCCAGGTGCCGTGTTCTACAAACCCGAAGAACGGGCGGTGGTGAGTAGTAAAATCATCGATGACATCACCTACAGCGCGCAGCGACACGAATTTGCCTTTTATCCACAGCGCCCAGGCAATTTTGAAATCCCCCCCTTCGACGTGCGTTACGGCATCGCTAGTCCAACAGGAGAAAAATCTACCGAACACATCAGCCCAACCACATCCATCAAGATCACCGCCGCCATGCCGCCGGGGGCGGAAAGCCTTCACAGCCTGATCAGCACGACCGCTCTCAAAGTCACCGAAAGCTGGAGCCCCGAAATCAAAGACTCCTTCATCGCAGGTAATGCGATGAAACGCCACATCACCTTTCGAGCCTCGGACATGCCCGGGATGGTTTTCCCCTCCATTCGCATCCCTGAGGTCGATGGGCTCAAAATTTACCGTGCCCGCGCCGTGATCAATGACAAGATCAACCGAGGTTCCCTCACGGGTGAGCGCTCCGACACCATCACCTACGTCTGCCAAGATCCCGGTCACTACGAACTCCCCGCCATAGCGGTCCACTGGTGGGATCTTGATCAGAAAATACTCAAACTCATCACCCTGCCCGCCGTCACTTTTGAGGTGACGCCTTCTCCCTATCAAAATACAAACGATGAGAATTCTTCCGTCTCAGCTCAAAGTCACAGCACTTGGATAGGATGGAAAGCCATCACCGCCACACTCTTCTTTCTGTTATGCGCTGGGGGTGCCATCTATCGGTTCCGCCGCCCTACCAAACAACGGCTCGCCCACTGGCAACATCAGCGGGCAGAAAGCGAAGCTGCGTATTTTAAAAAAATCACCCCGGATCTCACCCCCGCAGAGATGCTTAATGCCATCACCCGCTGGCTGGATCACACTGATCAGACTCACCTCACGCTTACAGATTGGGCACAAAAACAAAACAACCCAGAGCTCATTCAACACATCGAAAAATTACAACATGCCGTCATTTCACAAGAACCTACTTTTGATGCGGCCGCACTCATTTCCACTCTAAAAAAAGAAAGATCGGCCGCAGCAATATCTAACATACCTAAACAAAACCCTCTCCAGCCCCTTAATCCCCTACGATAGAGGGCAACAAAAAAGACTCATCATTTTTTTTGACATCCCTCCCCTTCCTCGTCTATCATGCTCACTCATTCCATTTAAAACATCATGAAAAAAATCATCATCACAGCCGCCATTGGCGGCATACTAACATGTGTTTCCGCGCTCGCCGCGGATAAACCCAACATCCTCGTCATTTGGGGCGACGATGTTGGCCAATCCAACATCTCAGCCTACACTCGCGGTATGATGGGATATCACACTCCTAACATCGACCGCATCGCCAAAGAAGGCATCCTCTTCACCGACTACTACGGTGAGCAGAGCTGCACGGCAGGCCGATCCTCCTTCATCATGGGACAGAGCGTATTTCGCACTGGCCTTTCCAAAGTAGGACTCCCTGGAGCCAAAGAAGGCATGAACGTCCTGGATCCCACTATTGCGGGCCTCCTCAAGGACCAAGGCTATGCGACAGGGCAGTTTGGTAAAAACCACCTCGGTGACAAAGATCACATGCTTCCTACTAACCACGGGTTCGATGAATTCCTCGGCAACCTCTACCACCTCAACGCCGAGGAAGAACCGGAAAATGAAGATTACCCAAAAGATCCTGCATTTCGTAAAAGATTCGGACCTCGTGGTGTGATCAAGTCATCAGCCGATGGAAAAATCGAAGACACCGGCCCACTGACGAAGAAGCGCATGGAAACCGTCGATGACGAAACTTCCGCTGCCGCTATCGACTTCATCAAACGCCAAACCAAAGCAAACAAACCCTGGTTTGTCTGGTGGAGTGGCACGCGGATGCACTTCCGCACCCACGTCAGCGCTGAAAAAATGGCTGCGATCAAAAAGAAAAATCCCAATGCAGATGAATACACCTGCGGCATGATCGAACACGACATGCACATCGGTGATTTCCTCAAGGTGCTTGATGAACTTAAGATCGCTGACAACACGATCATCCACTACTCCACCGATAATGGCCCTCACTACAACACCTGGCCTGACGCAGCTGCCACTCCATTCCGTGGAGAGAAAAACACCAACTGGGAAGGCGGCTGGCGCGTGCCTGCTGCTGTGCGTTGGCCCGGCGTTGTGAAGCCTGGCTCTGTGAGTAACGGAATCGTTCACCACATGGACTGGCTACCTACATTCCTCGCAGCTGCAGGAAAAACCGACATCAAAAAAGACCTTCTCGATGGTTACACCTCCACCGCGCTCAAGCGTGATTACAAGGTTCACCTCGATGGCTACAACCTGATGGATCACCTCAAAGACCCTCAAAATGTAAAAAGCCCACGTAACGAAATCTTCTACTTCTCCGACGATGGAGATCTCACAGCCTTGCGTTACAACGACTGGAAAGTGGTCTTCATGGAGCAGAAAACCGTCGGCACCTTCCGCGTCTGGATGGAGCCATTCACAACGCTTCGCGTGCCACTCATCTTCAACCTTCGCCGTGACCCTTACGAGCGTGCCGAAGTCACATCCAACACATATTACGACTGGATGCTCGATCGAGCTTACCTCTTGCTGCCCGCTGGTGACTATGTCGGAAAATTCCTAGGAACCTTCAAGGAGTTTCCACCACGCCAGAAGGCCGCCAGCTTCAACTTGGAGCAGGTGATGAAGAAGATGCAAGAACCTGTTAATAAATAGAACCAAGGAGCTTCCTCAAAGCAACCATTCAACCCCGGAGTTACCATCAACCGTAGCTCCGGGGTTTTTAATATATCATGAAAATTATCACACTCTCCATCGCTCTCGCAACCACCACAATTGCCATCGCAGACCCTCTCCCCTCATGGAACGAAGGTGCTGCCAAACAATCCATTGTATCCTTTGTCAAAAAAACCACCACGGAAGGCTCGTCCGACTACGTCATCCCCGCCAAACGCATCGCCGTTTTCGATAACGACGGCACGCTTTGGGCCGAACAACCGCTTTATTTCCAAGCGATTTTCATTTTTGACCAGATCAAAACTCTCGCCCCCAAACACCCCGAATGGAAAACAAAAGAACCCTTTGCCTCCGTGCTTAAAGGCGACACCAAGGCAGTGCTCGCTGGAGGTAAAAAAGCATTACTTCCGTTAGTTGCAGCCACCCATGCTGGCATGACCACTGAAGAATTTAATCAATCGGTCCACAACTGGATCACCACCGCCCGCCATCCTAAAACTAAACGACTCTACAGCGAGATGGTCTTTCAGCCGATGCTAGAGGTTCTCAACTACCTCCGAGCCAACGGATTTAAAACCTTCATCGTCTCCGGTGGTGGCATCGACTTCATGCGTGTCTTTGCCGAGAAAACCTACGGCATCCCACCCGAGCAAATCATCGGCAGCAGTGGCAAAGTCGCTTACAAAGTCATCAATGGAAAACCCACACTCCAAAAACTTCCAGAGCTCAACTTCATCGATGACAAGGAGGGTAAACCCGTCGGCATCCACCAGCACATTGGCCGCCGTCCCATCGCCGCCTTCGGTAACTCCGATGGCGATTTCCAAATGCTCGAATGGACCACCGCCGGCAAAGGTCTTCGTCTCGGCGTTTACGTCCACCACGACGATGCCGACCGCGAGTGGGCCTACGACCACCCGTCCCACATCGGCCAACTCAAGCGCGGACTCGAAGAAGCCCCCAAACGCGGCTGGACCGTCATCAGCATGAAAAACGACTGGAAAACGATTTTCCCAAAGTAGGATAGGCCTCCCGGCCTGTCGGCTGCCTATCGCTGATCAACCCAAGCACTCAACCCAAGCACTCTCCCCAAGGCATCTTATCCTCCTAATCCACACCTTTCGCCCTTCCTTCACGAATGTGTTCGGAGTAAACTTTACGTTGCTCGCTCTGAGAAAATTTTCGGTTTGCCTGTTCCAGCGTAGATATCAACTTTTCAGGTTTGGTATCGAGAGCTCGGCAACCACTTTTCCATCCTGCCCAAACTGGCCGGCCCGAATGATAAAAATACCCGTTTTATGTTGATTGCCTTCAGTGACATCACTCCACTTCGCGTCAAGGGCATCGGCAAAATCAAAATGATAGCGTCCTATAACATCTGAGTGATTGGCTACGGCTTGCAGGGATTTTTTTAATCCCGAACGCTCCTTTTTGGCGGCCACGACAAAGACTAACAATCGCTGATCACCTGAGGCAATGTTAAGCGCCTGCTTGAAGCTATGGAAATTCTGCACCACGGCATCGGCCTTTCTGCCTTTGGCTGGATACTTCGCCGTGACTTCCTCGATTTTTTCTATCACAGCGGCATTCTGCCCATCCGGTGAACTTCGACCTACTCTAAATGCCTGCCTAGGACTTCGGCCCGTGCCTGACAAACGCTTTTTCCCATCGGGAGCAAGAATGCAAAATGCGGTATTCTCGAAGCGCCCATTCAAAAACTCACCCTCCATGTCCTGATGCTCCTTACTTTCAAATGACTCTAATCGCACACAAACAAACTTTCGTGATGCCTTGATAAACTCCTCCGTTGCGAACAAACTGTTCTGCGTTTGAGCGTAACCAGGTCAGAAAACACCAGAAATTTCATTGCACTGCGCAGCGGCAGCCATAAAGAAGATCGGTCGCTGACTTCGTTTCGCCTCAGCCAATGCCGAATCCCAGGTGGTGTACCACGCCAGGAGATCCTATCGCCTGCTTACTCAAAGTTGCACACTGAAAAGCGTTGCAATTATCCTGCAAACTCATTATGGCTGAAGCAGCGACTCAGCTATGAGTTCTCTTTCCCCTATGAATGCCCTCGATCAATTTTTTTCTGACCTCTTTGCATCGGCCTTGATGCAGAACCCCGTTTTCACCCTCTTCAGTGTGATTGCCATCGGCTTGGTCATGGGACGCATCACCATTTACGGTGTGAGCCTGGGTAGTGCGGCGGTGATGTTTGTCGCCTTGGTTTACGGTCACTACGGCGTCACCCTAAGTCCGGCGATCACCAGTGTTGGACTGGTGATTTTTGTTTATTGCGTGGGCATTGGTGCCGGGTCCCGGTTTTTCAGCACCCTGAAGCAATCTGGCGTGCAACTGGCAATCATCAGCTGCGCTGTGGTCTTTGTCGGAGGAGTGGCTACGGCCCTAACCGCCTCACTCTTTGGAATCTCGCCCAGTGTCGCGGCGGGTATTTTTGCCGGAGCACTCACCAGCACGCCGGGACTCGCCGCCGCGCAGGAGCATTTTTCCAGCATCGCGGACCAAGGGCTGGTTTCGGCCGGATACGCCATCGCTTACCCGTTTGGCGTCGTAGGCACCGTGCTTTTTGTCCAGCTGTGGCCACGACTCAGAAAGAAGGATCTTCAGAAAATTGGCGAAGAAATCGAGCAAAAGCAATCCGGAGCCCAAAAGATCGTTCCCGTTTTGGTAAAAATGACCAACCCAAAGTTTGTCGGGCGGAAGCTCGATGGCATCCGGATCATCGACCACCTCCACTGCCGGATCACCCGGGTGATGCAGGACGGCGTTCTTGTCCCCATCGAACACGGTGCTGTGCTGGAGCTTGACCAACTTCTCTGGGTGGTGGGACGTGAAGATGATATCGAGGCCATGCTCGATGTGCTCGGTGAGCGCGCGGAAGCCCCTGTGATTATCAACTCAGATATGGAGCGGCGCACACTGATCGTGACCAACCGGGCCTTTGCTAACAAAACGTTTGCCGAACTCCGCTTGCTTAGAGACCACGGCGTTTCCGTCTCTAGGATTCGCCGCTATGAGTATGAAATCATCCCTAATGACTCGACTCAAATCAACATTGGCGACCAACTTGTCACGGTGGGCAATACTGAGAATCTGACCCAATTTGCCAAAGCCGTCGGCCACCGAGCATCCAGTATCGATGCCACCGACCTCCTCTCCCTCTCGCTCGGTATCGCCGTCGGCGTTCTAGTGGGGATGATCCCTTTTGGCGGGTTTAAGCTCGGCATGGCTGGCGGGCCGCTATTGGTTGCGCTCTTGCTCGGCCACTTTGGTCGGATAGGTGCCATTGCTGGATACGTCCCCCGCCCTACGCGCTTGCTGCTCCGTGAGCTCGGCCTCTGCCTCTTCCTCGCTGGTGCCGGCATCAAAGGGGGTGCCAGCTTTGTGGAAACCCTCCAGACTCAGGGCGGCGGGATCTTTGTCGTAGGCATCATCGCCACCCTGCTGCCAATCATCGTAGGCTACATGATCGCCACGATGATTTACAAATTCAACATCATTACCGCTCTCGGCGGCGTCTGCGGTGCGATGACCTCCACCCCAGGGCTTGGTGCGATCTCCTCGAAAACCGACGCCCAGGCACCCGTCCTAAGCTACGCCAGCGCCTACCCCGCCGCTCTCCTCCTGATGGTAGTGGGAGTGAACCTGCTGCTCGCGATTATGAGCAGTCTCGGCTGACAAAGAGAATGATGTTCGGCTGCTTCGCCGCGCTGAGCCCTGTGATGAGACAACAAGTGAGTAGGGTGAGGATACGCTTCATTGTTTGAAGACTTGGAGTGGGCTGTTTGAAGGGCTCAGTATTTTTGGGCGAGGGTTTCAATAATGAATGGTCGGTTGCGTGATTGAGCGGGAAAGCGGTGTCGAGCCACCGCAGTCCGAAAGACCGAATCATCGAATTATTTTCCCCCTCTCTTCTTTTTACCTTTTTTCCGGATTTCAGTGCCTTTTTCGGCTGCAGCGGCCCATGTGGCGAGGTGAAGGAAACGAAGAGGTAAAAGGGGTCATTTTTGTATTTCGTGATGAACCGGCAGGCGGTATCGCCAAACCGATCGGTAACGTAGCCTTCTTCTTTGGTCGGTGTGTCATTTTCCAAAACCACGCGGTGCGGGCTGGCTTTGTCATAGGGGAAATAACCGCGTGAGCCTTGGAGTAGGCCGTAAAACCAATCGTATCCACGTTTGTTCGGGTTGGGCTTCTCCGATGCCCGACCTTTTGTCGTTTTTTTCAAAAGAGAGATGGATATCACACCCGGAGAATTTCGGAATGCTCACAAAGCATAAACCTTACTGGCCCTTCTTCTTTTTCTTCTTCTTTTTCTTCTTCCGAGATGATGGCTTGGGCTGATCCACATCCAGATCATCTCCCATGGCTTTTTGAAGTTTAAGAAAGTCGGCTTTGAGCTCAGCGAGCTTCGGGGCGTATTCAGGATTTTCGATGAGGTCATTCATCTCCTCGCTGTCTTTCGCGGTGTTGAAAAGCCTCATTTTCTTTGCCTTAGGATACATAATCAGCTTGAAGTCCCCTTTGGTGATCATGCGCTGCCGATCTAGATATTTCCCGTAAATGAGGTCGTAGTGATTTTCTTCTTCTCCCTTGAGCAGAGGGAGAAGGCTTTTAAATTCCACGTGTTCAGGTTTGTCGATTTTGGCAAGCTCAAGCGTGGTGGCCATGGCATCCTGAAGATAGATGGGCGTCTTGTTTACCCCTCCCGATTTAATACCAGGACCGGCAATGAAAAATGGCACCCGCATGCTGTGGTCATACATATTTTGCTTCCCGAGCAATCCGTGGTGACCAACGGAGAGTCCGTGATCGGCGGTGAAAATCACGATGGTGTTATCGGCCTGACCACTTTTTTTCAACGCCTCGAGAATGCGTCCGATCTGGGCATCCATGTGTGTGACGAGGGCGAAATATTCTTGTCGGTGCACCTTCACGGCCAGCTCGGTGCGGGGAAAGGGGGCGAGCTTTTCATCGCGCAGGCCATTACTGCAGCCAATGGCATCTTTGTAAGGGTATTCTGCTAGATAATTCTTAGGGACTTTGATCGAGTCCAGCGGATACATATCGATGTATTCCTTCGGTGATTGGCGGGGGTCGTGAGACGCATTAAAGGCGAGATACATGAAGAAAGGTTGGTCGTCCTTGCTGGCTTGCTCGATGAATTCAATACTATCGTTCGCCACCACTTCACTCCAATGCGTGCCCCCTTGCCAAAATCCACCCAAGGATTTATCCCAAGGTTTCCACCCGTTAAGGTAATCGTCCATGTCTTTGGGGCGATTGTAGCCACCCTTGCAGCGCGGCATGCCACCACGGACATTTTTCACGACATCGAAGGGAGGCTTCACTTTGACGTGCCACTTTCCCGTCATGTAAGTTTTATAACCTGCCCCGCGCATCAGCTCCGACCACAATGGGTATTTCGTCACCCCCTCATTCGCCCGATTGAGAAAACATCCGGTGTTGAGCATGGCACGACTGGCGACACACACGGCCCCCGCCCAGGAACCCATGTTGTAAGTGTTGGAGAAATGCGTGCCGCTCTCCATGAGCTTATCGAGATTGGGCGTTTTGCAGGCAGTTTTGCCAACTGCTCCGATGGTTTCAAAACTCATGTCATCGGCAAAGATGAAGAGAACATTGGGCTGCTTCGCAGCGGAGGCAAGAGTCAAGAGGCAAGAAGCCAGACAAGCGGAGAGAAGGATGCGTTTCATGGTGTTGAGATGACTTGGAATAGATATTACGTGCGTCATTTATCCATCTTTTCAAAAGAAGTCGAACATGTTTTCTCCCCGAAAAACACCTTTCGCCATTCACCACTGGCTGGGATCGCTTTCCAAGCCGTCCGGCGGGCAGCTTACTTTTTGTTCTTTTTTGTTCTTAGAAGGCAAAGTAACCCTTGGTCTGGTCGTTTCGAATTCGGGGTGGTTTGTGATGATGAGGTGGCATCTACGATGAAGGTGACTGCCGCTTTCAGAGTGCGCAGACGAACTCTCCACTTTGCTAACTCGATGAAAGGTTTTTCGTCCCAGTGCCCTACCCGTCTTAGCGATCATTCTCTACTTTACTTCCCTACCCAAGCGATCGGGAAATGGCGAAAGGAGTTCGCTGAGATGGATCGTACGCAAGGACGTGGTGTGGGGGAATAGAATATGAAAAGCGGAGAGTTTGTCTCCGCACTCGAAAAAACACGGGATGCTCACTCCGCGAAGAGCCAGCATCCCGTGGGAACACAAACAAAATTGAATATGCAAAATGGATTATCCTGAATGGAATTCACCATTCAGCCTCCGCCGGACTACTTGCGACGACGGAGGATCAGAGCAAGTCCACCAAGACCAAGACCGAGACCGAGACGGGCGGCGGCGGACTCGGGAACGGCGGTGAGAACACCACCTGTTAAAGAAGAAAGGGGAATTAGACACGCAACGCTTTCTCATGTCCTCG
>Ga0256845_1001876_pt1 | contig 16196 bp, 14 predicted proteins | sample RiftiametaG_FD_189101 | JGI IMG/M metagenome (GOLD analysis project Ga0256845, IMG submission 189101) | Tube worm associated microbial communities from hydrothermal vent at the East Pacific Rise, Pacific Ocean - Riftia | ecosystem: Host-associated > Annelida > Integument > Unclassified ...
TTTTTATGTTTGTTAGGTGTAGCTATTGCTTAATACTACGGTTTTTCCGTAATTGGTTTTTGTCATTACGAGGAGTATAGTGACGTGGTAATCTTTTAAATGGTAACTAAAGGCAGCAGATTGCCTCACTGAGTTCACAAAGACATATGGTTTTGTTATTACGAGAATCTAGGCTGTAAACGTGGTAATTTTTTAATCGAAACTAATAGTAAGCAGATTGCTTCACTACGTTCGCAATGACGAAAAAATGTAATAATGCCGAGGCGATTATCAGATTCCTGCCTTCGCATGAATTTTAATCCGTTTTATAATTAATCAATTTTTGAGGGCCTTCCAAAAGAACTCTAACAATTTTTAACGTACCATTATCAGTTGTTGCAATTTGCCATTTAATTAAAGAAATGGCACCATTTTCAATTTCAATCCCTGTAATACTTCGAGGGTGTACACAACTACCATCATTAAAAAAAGCGATGTCTCCTGGTTCTGGAAAACGAGGTCTATGTGTATGTCCAACAATAGTTATAAGATTATTATTTTCAGAAATCCAATGTTTGGTTCGTCGTTCTACTTTAATAAGTTCTTTGTAGTTTTTTGCAGGACTTGTAGGATCTGCAATTCCCATAACATTTAGTGGTTTCCATAAAACACGCACCATTGCTCTACTCCATTTCCAGAAGGTGTAATTCCACCAATCGGCTTGATGTCCATGTGTTAAAAATACTTCTTGATTGGTTTCGCAGTGTTTTAATATAATACCTTCATGGTATTTTATATCTTTAAATAACTCAACATTTTCTCCAGTTTTTTCATCAAAATAAGTAGATAAATGTTTTTTCACATAGTCTGGATTTCTGTAAACCATATCATGATTTCCCCAAATCATGTGTAACCTATCAGCTTTATGAAAAAGCTTCATAAGCATATACACATTTTTATGTGCACTTAATATGGAGTTGAAAGAAATGTTTTCCCAAAGTTCGTCGCCATCACCAACTTCGCAATATTGAAAATTTTCAGAATAATAATGCTTTAATGCATGAAAATAAATATTTCGATTTTTAGCAAAATCATCAGCAAAACTATTATCTCCACGATGACAATCACTAAATAATATAAACTTACTATCCTCATCAAAGTGGATGATTTTAGCATTTTTGTAAGCATTATCTAATCTTTTTTTGGATGAAAACATAAAGTAAATGTAAACAAAAATGCATAAAAAAAACGTTTCATTATGAAACGCTTTTTTAACTTCTTTTAGTAACTGAAAAATCGAAACAATTATTTATCCGACCATACAGCGAGCTCATTTCCTGTTGGGTCAATAAAATGAAATCTTCGTCCACCAGGAAAAGAAAATATATCTTTTGAGATTGTGCCTTTGGCTTTTATTATTTCACCTTTAATGTAATCAAGATTATCATAAAATAAAACAATGAGAACACCATTTACAATTTCATTGTCTGTTTTTTCAAATCCGCCTTGGAGACCACTTTCTGAAAATGCTATATAATCTGGACCATAATCTGTAAAATTCCAACCAAATGAAAGGTTGTAAAATTTCTTTATTTGTTCTAAGTTATTGGCTTTGAATTCAATATAATTTATATGGTTATTTTTAATGTTCATTGTAATTGTATTCTAGTTCATCTTTTATAGATAATCTTTTACTTAAACGCATTTAATCCAGTAATATCTAAACCAGTAATTAGTAAATGAATATCATGAGTGCCTTCATAAGTAATAACGCTTTCTAAATTCATGGAGTGGCGCATAATACTATATTCGCCAGAAATCCCCATGCCACCAAGCATTTGTCGTGCTTCGCGAGCAATAGTAATTGCCATATCAACATTATTGCGTTTTGCCATAGATATTTGTGCCGATGTTGCAGTTCCATTATTGCGCATTACACCTAATTTCCAAGCCAATAATTGTGCTTTGGTAATTTCGGTAATCATTTCAGCTAGTTTTTTTTGTTGTAGTTGAAATTGCCCAATAGGTTTTCCAAATTGTATACGTTCTTTACTATAACGTAAGGCAGTGTCGTAGCAATCCATTGCTGCGCCAATTGCACCCCAAGCAATACCATAACGTGCAGAATCTAAACAACCAAGTGGTGCGCCTAAACCAGATTTGTTTGGTAATAAATTTTCTTTAGGCACTTTTACGTTATCAAAAATAAGCTCGCCAGTTGCACTTGCACGAAGCGACCATTTATTATGTGTTTCTGGTGTTGAAAAACCTTCCATACCACGCTCAACAATTAATCCATGAATTCTGCCTTCTTCATTTTTTGCCCAAACTACAGCAACTTGTGCAAAAGGTGCATTACTAATCCACATTTTTGCACCATTTAAAAGATAATGGTCACCCATATCTTTAAAATTGGTTGTCATTCCCGAAGGATTACTACCATGGTCAGGTTCAGTTAATCCAAAACAACCCATCCATTCACCGCTTGCTAGTTTTGGTAAATACTTTTTGCGTTGCTCTTCATTTCCATATTTCCAAATGGGATACATAACCAAAGATGATTGTACCGATGCTGTACTACGTACACCAGAATCGCCACGTTCAATTTCCTGCATTATTAAACCGTAACTAATTTGGTCTAATCCTGCGCCGCCATATTCTTCTGGTATGTATGGACCAAAAGCACCAATTTCTGCCAAACCATTTATAATTTGGGTTGGGAATTCTGCTTTTTGAGCATAGTCTTCTATAATTGGAGAAACCTCTCGTTTTACCCAACTTCTTGCTGCATCTCGAACTAATTTATGTTCGTCTGATAGTAATTCGTCTATATTGTAATAATCTGGAGCTTCAAATAAATCTGGTTTCATAATCGTGATTTTAAAAGAAAATAATCAATAAATTATTTCTTTTATTAAGAATTCATCATTTTTTATGCTCAAATTTAATTAATCTTTATAATCTAATTACATTTTTAAGTAGAAATCTTTGGTAAGATTTATATAACCTTGTGTGTATTGATGTCTTTCAGTTTCAATAATAAGTTCATTACTTTCTATATCGCTTTTGCGGAAAGAAAACTCTAAAAGGCTTCGTTTTATTTCAGAAGTTGGATTTCCTTTTACATGCAAAATTTTATTTGTGAATAACTTTACTTCTGAGGCTAATTGAATAAATCTATTTTCTTCTTTAAATGGAATAATAACTGAAAAAATCCCATCATCAGATAATAATTTCGAAACACTATCTACTAAATGCCCGAAAGGCATGGCATCAGAAAAACGTGCTAAATCACGTTGTTTGTTTCCTGTTTTATAATTTTCAGAGTAGAATGGCGGATTGGAAATAATCAAATCATATTTATTTTCTATTTCTTCCACAAATTCTTCTAAAGATGCATGATAACAGAATAACCTATCTCCCCAAGCAGATAGTTCGAAATTTTCTACACATTGCTCGTAAGCATTATCATCAATTTCAATAGCATCAATAAGTTCAGTATTGCTACGTTGTGCTAACATAAGTGATAAAATTCCTGTTCCTGCACCAATATCTAGAATTGAAGCTAAAGAGTTTTCAACAGTCGCCCAAGCACCAAGTAAAACGGCATCAGTGCCAATTTTCATAGCACATTTTTCTTGATTGATGATAAATTCTTTAAAAAGAAAAGGTTGGTTTGACATATTTTTTTTAATTTTAAAAATATAATAAAATTTACGTTTTTTAGTTCTGTAATTTGCTAAATGCTCGTATATATATTATTGATAAACTAAATTTATTACTCTATGGGATATTCAAACAAATTTTCAAACAAATTAAATGATTTATTAAATATAAATTATGAGGTTGAGAAAATTTATCTTGAAATATTTAAAAGTATTTCTAATGAGGCAATGAAACGATTTTTTAAAGAAAGACAAATTAAAAGAAATGAATTTAGTGCAGAATTAAGAAATGAAATTTCTAAACATAATATTGCTCCACAGTCTGTTAATGTATTAAGTAAATATTATAATCAAGATCAAGTAAATAATAGAAAAAAGGATTTTTCAGATAATAAAGATTATCTATTATTTGAAGTTCTTAAGTTAAAAAAGGAAAGCATTGATAAGTATAATGAACTTTTAAGAGAAAACAGTTTGCCGCTTTCGTTATGTAGAGCTTTAGTAAAACAAAGAGATAATATTCAAGATACCATGAGAGTTTTAGATAGAGAAAACATACTTATTGCTTAATTTGTTAAGTATAAATCAATCAATCCTTCTGGAGTTTCAACTAAAATAGTTTTATTTTCTTTATCAACTTTTATAATAAAATCGTCATTCATCGGAATTAATATTTCTACACCATTTCTATCAATTTCAAAAAGAGATTGCGTAGTTGTATCGTTAATGCCTGTAATAATTCCAACAGTTCCATAATTTACATCTTCAACAGTAAAGTTCATAATTTCATGAAAGTAGAACTTATCACCTTCTAGTTTTGGTAATAAATCTAGAGGTAGATATAAATCACTTTTCATTATGGCATCAGCATCAGCTTCTGTCTTAACATCCTCAAATTTAATACGAAGTAATGAAGATTTATGGAGTTGAGAATGTTCTACAAAAAAAGGAACTAAGTTATTTCGTAGTTCTAAAAAAACAGCATCTAGGTTTTCGTAAATATAAGGTTCATCGGTGTCTAGCTTTGCTAGAATTTCACCTTTAAAACTGTATTTTTTTACAATTTTCCCTAAATAAAAACAATCTTTTTTTTGCATGGTATTTTTAAAAATAAAAAACTCCGATAGTAGCTATCGGAGTTTAAAAGTATAAAAAATAAATGTTTTATTCTTCTTCGTTTGAAGCTTCAGTTGTTTCTTTAGCAACTTCTTCTTCAACTACAGGTGCAGTGGCTGCAATTCTTGCATCGTTTACTGCTTTTTCTGCTTCAAAAGCTTTTGCTTTTGCATCTGCTTCAGCTTTAGCTAAATCATCAGTTTTAGCACCAATTTTTCCTGCTTTTTCATCTAACCAAGCTGTGAATTTTGCTTCTGCTTGCTCTTCAGTTAAAGCACCTTTTCTAACACCACCTGCAAGATGATTTTTTAATAATGCACCTTTATAAGATAACAACGTTTTTGCTGTATCTGTTGGTTGTGCACCATTTTGTAACCATTTTACTGCGCCATCAACATCTAATTCAATAGTTGCTGGGTTTGTGTTTGGATTGTAAGCACCTAATTTTTCTAAGTATTTACCATCTCTTTTTGAACGCGCATCTGCTGCAACTATCCAATAGTAAGGTTTTCCTTTTTTACCGTGTCTTTGTAATCTAATTTTTACTGGCATAATAATTAATTATTTGAGGTTCTCGACCTCGGTTATTAATGAGAGCGCAAAGATACTATATTTTTTGAATTCACAATGCTTTTTTTGTTTTCAAATCTAATATTTTAATGTTGATTTTCAGTGACTTAAATCAATCGTAAAAATTAAAATAAAAGGCAGACTGGAGAAGGTAAGTCTGTAGTATCTAAAAATGTTAATTTCCCTGTACTTGAATCAATTCTAAAAACAGATATATTATGACTTTTCTGGTTGGCTACTAATAAGAATTTACCAGTTGGGTCAATAGTGAAATTACGAGGCCAATCACCATGAACAGATATATTCTGTATTTTATTTAAGACTCCTGTTTTAATATTCCTTTTAAAAACAACAATTGTGTTTTCACCTCTATTGGAGCCATATAAGAAATCTTCATTTTTTGATAAATGTATGTCTGCACAATAACTATCACCTTTAAAATCATCACTTAAAGTTGAAATATTTTCCAATAATTCAAATTTGTTATTTGTCTTTTTTCCAGATGTAATCGTGTTTGCATATTCATTAATAATGTATATAAACTGACCATCTTTTGTTAAAGAAAAATGTCTTGGACCTGTATTATCTGTCATTTCAATAATAGATGAAGTAACTAATTCGTAGTCTTTTTTATTATTAGTTAATTGGTATTTGTAAACGCCATTTTTACCTAGATCGGAAATATATAAGTTGTCTTTATAAAATTGAGCAGAATGTGCATGCGAAACTATACTGTCAATATTATGGTTTAATATTTGAAAAGATTCATTTAAAGAACCATCATTTTTTATGGTATAAAGTGATGCATTTCCACCAGTATAATTTGAAACGATGGCTTTATTTCCTGATTCATTAACTGAAATATGACAAGGATGTGCACCGTGAGTACTAACTATATTTAAAGATGTTAAACTCCCGTTTTCTTTAACTTTAAACGATGAAGTTGCTCCGTTTTCGTTTTCATTTACTGCATAAATATAATTTTTGTCTGGAGAATATGTTAAATAGGATGGGTTTTCAGAGATTGCAGCTAGCTGTTTGCTTGTTAGTTCACCAGTTTCAGTATTAAATTGAAATTGATAAATCCCTTCACTATCACCGTTGGTGTAAGTCCCAACATATAAAGACGTATTAGGGTTAGCGCAATTTAATAAACATATTGTAATGCAGAATAAGAATAATTTGAATTTCATAAGAAAATTTTAACGTCTAAATTAGAATAATTTATTGAAATAAAAATACAAATTTTTGTTTAAAACTTTTTCAGAAAAAAGCGAAATTTCTATGTATTTTTATACACTCCGTTTAAAACAACAAAACGACTTTACAGCAAACAACTTAACATTATTAAATGTATTTAATTTTTGATACTGAAACCACAGGATTACCAAAACGTTGGAACGCACCAATTACCGATACTGATAATTGGCCAAGGTGTATTCAAATTGCATGGCAATTGCACGATGACATGGGAAACTGTATCGAGCATCAAGATTATTTAGTACAACCAGAAGGTTTTAATATTCCGTATGATGCTGAGAAAATTCATGGAATTTCAACCGAATTAGCTCAAGAACAAGGTATTCCTTTAGCTAAAGTTTTAGAGAAATTTAATGATGTTTTAGGTAGAACCAAATTTGTAGTTGGTCAAAATGTAAAGTTTGATTTGAACATTATGGGAGCCGAGTTTGTGCGTGGTGATGTTGGAAACCAATTACAAGAATTACCAGTTTTAGATACGTGTACTGAACATACTGCAAATTTATGTCAGATTCCTGGTGGACGTTACGGCAAATTCAAATTGCCAACACTTACAGAGTTACATGAACATTTATTCAATAAACCATTTGGTGATGCGCATAATGCAACTGCAGATGTGGAGGCAACAACACGTTGCTTTTTCGAGTTACTACGTTTAGGTGAATATACTAAGGAACAGTTAGATGTTCAACCAGATTATTTTCAGAGCTTTAATAAAGCTAACCCACAAATAATTGAGTTAATAGGCTTAAAGCATATTAATCTTAAAAAGGAAAGTGCTAAAATAAATGAGCGCATTCAAAAAGCACAAACGAGTGCTGTTTCTACAGAAGAAATACAACAAAATATTTCAGAATTAGCCGATGTAGATTTTGTGCATTTGCATAACCATTCACAATTTTCAATTTTACAATCTACTATTAGTGTTAAAGATTTAGTTACCGTTGCTGCAGAACATAATATGGAAGCAGTTGCATTAACTGACCACGCAAATATGATGGGTGCGTTTCATTTTGTAAACGCAACAAATAGCCATAATAAATTTGTAAAAGAAAAGAATGCTGAAGCTTTAGAAAAAGGAGAAATACCTACAGCCAAAGAAATAAAACCTATTATTGGTTGCGAGTTTTTTGTTTGTGAAGACCATTTAGATAAAAGCAGAAAAGACAATGGTTATCAAATCGTATTGTTGGCAAAAACCAAAAATGGCTATCATAATTTGGCAAAACTTTCTTCGCATGCCTATACAAAAGGGTTTTATTATGTGCCAAGAATTGACAGAAAACTAATTCAGGAATACAAAGAAGATTTAATTGTATTAACAGGGAATTTATACGGCGAAGTGCCAAGTAAAGTCCTAAATATTGGAGAGAATCAAGCAGAAGAAGCTTTGTTGTGGTGGAAAAATGAGTTTGGAGACGATTTGTATATCGAACTTATGCGACATAATCAAGAAGATGAAAATCGTGTAAATCCAACGTTAATAAAATTTTCAAAACAACATCAAATAAAACTTATTGCCACAAATAATACTTACTATTGTAAACAAGATGATGCCAATGCACATGATATTTTGTTATGTGTAAAAGAAGGTGAAAAGCAAGCAACACCAATTGGTCGCGGACGTGGTTATCGTTATGGATTACCAAATCAAGAATACTATTTCAAGTCTCCAGACGAGATGAAAACCTTGTTTAAAGATGTGCCAGAATCTATTAGTAATATTCAAGAAGTAGTCGATAAAATTGAGCATTATCAATTAGCGCGGGAAGTTTTACTACCGAAGTTTGATATTCCAGATGAATTTAAAAAGGAAGAAGATTTATCCGATGGTGGTAAACGTGGAGAAAATGCATATTTAAATCATATCACTTACGAAGGCGCAAAAAAACGTTATCCAGAACTTACGGATGACATTAAAGAACGCATCGATTTTGAACTAAGCGTGATTGAAAACACAGGTTATCCAGGGTATTTTTTAATTGTTGAAGATTTTATTCGGGAAGCCCGAAATATGGATGTATCGGTTGGTCCTGGTCGTGGTTCTGCTGCAGGTTCGGTGGTTGCGTATTGCTTAAAAATCACGAATATAGACCCTTTAAAGTATAATTTACTTTTTGAGCGTTTCTTAAATCCAGATAGGATTAGTATGCCGGATATCGATATCGATTTTGATGATGAAGGCAGAAGCCGTGTAATGGATTATGTAATTGATAAATACGGAAGTAACCAAGTTGCGCAGATTATTACTTATGGAACCATGGCTGCAAAATCTTCTATTCGAGATACAGCGCGTGTTTTAGATTTGCCATTATTTGATGCCGATAGAATTGCAAAACTGATTCCAACCATGTCTAAATTGAATAAGATTTTTGGTTTAGATGAAAAAGAATTAAGTAAGAAATTTAGAGCAGAAGATTTAGAAAAAGTAAATCAATTACTTAATATTTCTGATGGTGACGATTTAGAAGCTGAAACCATAAACCTAGCTAGAACACTAGAAGGTTCGGTTCGTAATACAGGAATTCATGCCTGTGGCGTTATTATCACACCAGACGATATTACAAAGTTTGTTCCTGTAGCAACCGCCAAAGATTCCGATTTGTATGTCACCCAATTTGATAACTCCGTTGTTGAGGATGCGGGTTTATTAAAAATGGATTTCTTGGGGTTAAAAACATTAACCTTAATTAAGGACACCGTAAAAATAGTTAAGGCGAAACATGATATTTTACTCGACCCAGATACATTTCCTTTAGATGATGAATTAACCTATGAGTTGTTTCAAAAAGGAGAAACCGTTGGTGTATTCCAGTATGAATCTCCAGGAATGCAAAAACATCTTAAAGATTTAAAACCAACTGTTTTTGAAGATTTAATTGCCATGAATGCTTTGTATCGTCCAGGACCCATGGAATATATTCCAAGTTTTGTACGCAGAAAACATGGCGATGAAGAGATTGAGTACGATTTGCCAGCAATGGAAGAATACTTAAAAGAAACCTATGGAATTACAGTTTATCAAGAGCAAGTAATGTTGTTGTCGCAAAGTCTTGCTGGATTTACAAAAGGTGAAGCCGATGTTTTACGTAAAGCCATGGGGAAAAAGCAAATTTCGGTTCTTGATAAAATGAAACCAAAGTTTATCGAACAGGCTAGTGCAAATGGACATGATGCTAAAATTTTAGAAAAAGTTTGGAAAGATTGGGAAGCTTTTGCGAGTTATGCGTTTAATAAATCGCACTCGACATGTTATGCATGGATAGCCTACCAAACGGCCTATTTAAAAGCACATTATCCTGCGGAATATATGGCGGCAGTTTTATCTAATAATATGAACGACATAAAATCGGTTACCTTTTTTATGGAAGAGTGTAAACGTATGCGTTTAGATGTTTTAGGACCAGATATTAACGAGAGTTACTACAAGTTTTCGGTAAATAAAGATAATGCAGTTCGTTTTGGAATGGGAGCCATAAAAGGCGTAGGTCATGGTGCAGTTATGACTATTGTTGAGCATAGAAAAAAAGATGGGAATTTTAAATCTATTTTTGATTTCGCAAAACGAATAGACTTACGTGCAGCTAATAAAAAAGCATTTGAAAATTTAGCACTTGCAGGTGGTTTTGATGGATTTTTAGATACGCATCGTGCACAATATTTTCATGATGATGGTCATGGAATTACATTCTTAGAAAAAGTAATTAAGTATGCACATAAACACCAAGAAAACGAAAACTCTGCGCAAGTAAGTTTGTTTGGCGATGCTAGCGATGTGCAAATTGCAGAGCCCGAAGTGCCACCATGCGAAGAATGGGGAACTATGGAAAAATTAGCGCAAGAGCGTGAAGTTGTTGGTATTTATATTTCTGGGCATCCGTTAGATGATTTTAAAACCGAAATGAAATCGTTTTGTAATGCAACCGTTGCTATGTTTAATGATTTAGAAACTTATGTGAATAGAGAACTTGTTTTTGGTGGCGTTGTTACAAATGTGGAACATCGTGTAAGCAAGCAAGGAAAAGGTTGGGGAATGTTTACAATTGAAGATTATACAGATAGTTATGAGTTCAGGATTTTTGGTGAAGATTACCTAAAACATAGGCACTTTTTAATGAAAAACAGCTTTGTGCATGTTAAAACATTTGTGAGAGAAGGTTGGACAAATAGAGATACAGGTAAAAAAAGTGATCCAAGAATGCAGTTTAATAGCTTTCGGTTATTGCACGATGTTATGGAAAATTATGCTAAAAAACTTTCGATACAGGTTGATATTAATGATTTAAGCGAAGATAAAATTTTACAGCTTAAAGATTTATTACAGATGCATCCCGGAAATCAGATGCTAAATTTTGTTGTGTATGATATTAAGGAAAAAATAAAAATAAATATGCCTAGCAGAAAGCAGAAAGTAAAAGTATCGCAAGAACTTTTAAATGAATTGAAAGAACAAGATGTGAGGTATAAGTTGAATTAAATTCCTGCGGAGGTAGGAATCTGCATGTTGTTTTTGTTATTTTGAGTGGAGCGTTAGAGTCTTTTTGTAATGTGTTGTAGATGTTGTTTAGTTCCAATTTAATAGATTACCACGTCGTTCCTTCTCGCAATGACGGTTTATAATTAACTTTTATCATTCAAGTAACCACCAGAATTCTGTAAAGTGTAATTTTGCGCAAAGGATAGTAGTGGCATCCTTTTTTGAAAAAAAAGATATAGCGGATAGCCTGACATTTTAAGTATTAAAATGATGCGCCCAAGTATAAATAATAGGAAACAATACTGGTATAGACAAAACAAATAGTTGTGAAGTAAGCTTTGGCAAAATTTTTGACTAAGTTTGTGTATAACAATGAAGTTAAATACAATTAAAAAATAAATATTATGGCATTAGAAATAACAGATGCAACGTTTGAAGAAACGGTATTAAAAAGTGATAAACCTGTGTTGGTAGATTTTTGGGCTGCTTGGTGTGGACCATGTAGAATGGTTGGACCAATTATTGAAGAGGTTAGTAACGAATATGAAGGTAAAGCAGTTGTTGGAAAGGTTGATGTGGATGCAAACCAAGAGTTTGCTGCAAAATACGGTGTGCGTAACATACCTACGGTTTTGGTTTTTCAGAACGGAGAGGTTGTTGGTAGGCAAGTTGGTGTAGCACCAAAAAATGCTTACACTGATGCTATTGACGCACTTTTGTAAAATAGAAAGTAAAAGAAAATTGAAAAGGTTTGCCGTTATGGTAAACCTTTTTTTTATTTTAGATGCATAGAAAAATAAAACGCAAAGTTATGAGTAAAAATAAAGTGCAAGATGCTATTGATAGTAAGTTAATTGAAGAACGTAAAGTGTTTTTGTGGGGACAGGTTGATGATGATTCGGCTAAACATGTAATTGATAGATTGATGTATTTAGACGCTTTAGAAACTAAAGATATTCATTTATATATTAATAGTCCTGGTGGTTATGTAACTTCTGGTTTTGCTATTTACGATTGTATGAATTCTTTAAAAAGTGATGTATCTACTATTTGTACAGGATTAGCTGCTTCTATGGGTTCTATTTTATTGTCAGTTGGAGCAAAAGGAAAGCGTTTTATACATCCGCATGCTCGAGTTATGATTCACCAGCCAAGTGGTGGAGCGCAAGGACAAGCTTCGAATATTGAGATTCAAGCCCAAGAAATTATTAAAACAAAAGAACTTGGAGCGAAAATTTTAGCTGATAATTGCGGTCAACCTTTTGAGAAAATAATGAAAGATTTTAATAGAGATTATTGGATGAGTGCAGACGAATCGGTTGCATACGGAATTGTTGATGGTATTTTGAAATAGATTTTTATTAAATGAATCTACAGCATGAACTTAATAAAGTTGGAGGGTTTAAAAACCTAGAGCTACTTGCAAAACAAGTGGTTGAAGGCTTTATTTCGGGTATGCATAAAAGTCCGTTTCATGGGTTTTCTGCAGAATTTGCTGAGCATAAAATTTATAATCAAGGCGAAAGTACGCGTCATATAGATTGGAAGTTGTTTGCGAAAACGGATAAGCTTTACACCAAACGCTATGATGATGAAACGAACCTGCGTTGTCATATTATTATAGATAATAGTAGCTCGATGCATTATCCAGAAATGGAAACGTTTTCAATTAATAATCTTAATAAAATTGGGTTTTCTGTTTTAGCTTCTGCGTCTTTAATGAATATACTAAAAAAACAACGTGATGCTGTTGGATTGAGTATTTATAGTGATTCTTATGATTTTTATTCGCCCGAAAAAGGAAGTGAGCGTCATCACCAAATGATTTTAAATAAATTAAGTGAAACAGTAATTTCGAAACCTTTAAATAAACAAACTGAAACTTATAAGTATTTACATCAAATAGCAGAAAAAATCCATAGGCGTTCCATGATTTTTTTGTTTACTGATATGTTTCAAACAACAACTGACAAAACAAAGCTATTTGAAGCTTTAAGGCATTTAAAATACAATAAGCATGAGGTGATTATGTTTCATGTTTTTGATAAAGCAAAAGAATTGAAATTCGATTTTGATGATAAGCCAAAACGTTTTATTGATGTTGAAACAGGTGAGTATATTAATTTGTATGCTGATACAATAAAAGATAGTTACAAATCTGCGGTGAGTGATTATTTTGAAGCATTGCGATTAAAATGTGCACAATACAAAATTAAATATGTTGAAGCGGATATTAATAAAGATTTTAATAATGTGCTCACAACGTACATGGTAGAACGCCAAAAATTTGTTTAGTGAAATTATGCTTAAAAAAACTAAAAAAACGTTTGAGATATAAAAAAAGGCGTGTATATTTGCAACCGCAATAATGCAACGGTCTGGTAGTTCAGTTGGTTAGAATGTCGCCCTGTCACGGCGAAGGTCGCGGGTTCGAGTCCCGTCCAGACCGCAAATTAAATTGCTAATCGCTTAGAAATCAATATGATATCTAAGCGATTTTTTTATGTGTAACAAATTCTGTACAATACTGAATGTCAGTTACTTGGATTTTTTTGTTAAGATATAGGGATAGGGGTAATGCTATCTTTACTCCATGGAAAAATTTTCTAAACAGATTGAAAATCTATTAGAGTATCCACAGATTACTTTGTTTCAGAATATGCTCAATTTTTGGATGGTTTAGATTCGGAGCAAAAACAGGTTTTTATTAGTGAATTACGTGGAATGCATACTAACTAATCAATATAAGAGGATTATTCAGTCCAAAGGTTTTGGTTTAGATTTTGAAAGTAAAAGAGGTAACTTCAGATATTCTGAACAAGATTTAAAAGATGCTGAAAAAGCAAAACCTTTACATACGGAGAAGTTATTGCCAGTTATAGAAGAAGATAATTATATATTTAAATTATTCAATAGCTTTTCAACTCATGTAGTTTACTTACCTATTCCTTTGTAATTTAATTATTAATAATAAATTAGTCTTTATTTGTTAAAACTTACTAGTCCCTTTTTTTAACCAATTATAAAATTGATTTACATCTGGTGTATAGCCTACAGGTATTATTAAATCTTCTTCTTTATGGTTCATTAATACATAATATGGTTGTGAATTAGTTTTGTATTTAATAGTTTGTAATTCACTCCATTTTTGACCGATGTATTTTAACTTCTTCCCAAGTTTTAGTTTTGAATCTACTATTTCATTTTTTGGTAATGGTCTTTTATCATCAACATATAATGAAATTAAGACTACATCATTTTTAAGTATTTTTAATACATTCTCTTTTACCCATACATTTTGTTCCATTTTACGACAGTTTACACAAGCCTTTCCTGTAAAATCAATCATAACTGGTTTGTTTACTTTTTTAGCATACGCCAAACCTTTGTCATAATCATTAAAAGCGATAATATCATGTGGAGCCATTAAATGTGCTCCCTCAGGTGCCCCTGAATGATTTGTAGAACCTCTTCCTAATTTTGAAAACCCAACTCCGTAAGGCGATTCGCTATAATGTTGCGGTGGAGGAAAGGCACTTATTAAATTTAAAGGTGCTCCCCATAACCCTGGAATCATATAGATTGTAAATGACATCACTACTAAACCTAAACTTAATCTACCCACAGAAATATGTTTCAGTGGAGAGTCGTGCGGCAATTGTATTTTTCCAAATAGATAAAATGCCAATGCTCCGAATATAGCTATCCAAATTGCTAAAAATACTTCTCGTTCTAACCAATGTAGCTCTAATACCAAATCTGCATTTGATAAAAATTTAAATGCTAATGCCAATTCTAAAAATCCTAAAACTACTTTTACGGTATTTAACCAACCTCCAGATTTTGGTAATGAGTTCAACCAACCCGGAAATGCTGCAAATAATGTAAATGGTAACGCGATTGCTAATGAAAAACCAAGCATACTAATTATTGGGGCTATTCCGCCTTGACTTGCTGCCGCTACTAAGGCTGTGCCTACTATTGGACCTGTACATGAAAAGGATACTATTGCCAATGCCAATGCCATAAAAAAGATGCCTATCATACCACCTCTATCTGCTTTTGCATCTACTTTGTTTGCCCATGAATTTGGTAACATTATCTCAAAAGCACCTAAAAAGGATACTGCAAAGACAATTAATAATAAAAAGAAAACAACATTAAACCATACATTGGTTGCTAATGCATTTAAGGCATCTGCTCCAAATATTTTGGTTACAACTACACCTAATAAAACATATAGTACAATAATCGATAGCCCGAAAATAATGGCATTTCTAACACCTACAGTTTTATTTTTACTTTGTTTGGTAAAAAAACTTACTGTCATTGGTATCATTGGAAACACACAGGGTGTAAGTAAAGCGGCAAAGCCTGCAAAAAAACTTAAAATAAATAGTGTCCATAAACTTTTGTTATTTTTTGTGTATTCTTTTTGTTCTTTGGTGGTTACTTTTTCTTCTGATTCTCCTTGCTCTTCAAGTAAACGTTCTTCTTTAGCATTTGAAGCTGCACCTTCTTCTGATAATGAAGATGGTAACTCGCTCAAATCAAACACTAAATCAACTTCGGTTGGTGGTAGGCATTGAGTATCATCACACACCATAAATTCTACAAATGCATTTACTGTTGTTTTTGTTCCAGCGATTTTTATTTTTTGCTTAAAAGTAGCTGTCTTTTCAAAAAACTTAATCTTCTTTTTAAAAACAGAATCATCAACTGTATGACCTTCTTCTTCTGAAGTGTTACCAATTATTTTAAATGCTCCACTTTCATCATCATAGGTAAAACTTGTGGCTATTGGTCCATCTTCTGGTACTTCTTGTGAATATAAATGCCAACCTGACTCTATAGTGGCTTTTGCCACTAAATTAAACTCTGTATCACTTATTTTTTCAACACTTGTACTCCATTTTACAGGGTCGTGTATTTGGGCTGTTATATTTGATGATATTATAAATATTAGACTAGTTAAAATTACTGTTCTTATGTGCTCGAAATATTTCATAATTATATGTCTATAATTTGCATCTATTCTTTAGAAGACATAATTACTTCAACTTTTATAGCATCATCAAAAAATGTTTTGGCTTTTTTAACAACTTCTTTAGCATTGATACTTTTTATAA
>Ga0256845_1001877_pt1 | contig 16178 bp, 13 predicted proteins | sample RiftiametaG_FD_189101 | JGI IMG/M metagenome (GOLD analysis project Ga0256845, IMG submission 189101) | Tube worm associated microbial communities from hydrothermal vent at the East Pacific Rise, Pacific Ocean - Riftia | ecosystem: Host-associated > Annelida > Integument > Unclassified ...
CACACTCAATGCCAGATTCACCATGCAGAACTCTGGGGATTGCGCGAAGAGAAGAAGTATCCAGAACTCCGACGGAATAGCATCAAGACGACAACATGGCAGAACATTTCGCCACAGCCGAAATCCTACTTGTTTGTTCCACGTGATGAGCACCTGTTTTCCACGTATCAGGCGTATCCGAGCTTGAGTGATATTTTCCCTCAGAAAAGTGTAGGGATTGCCACGGCTCGTGATCATCTGGCTTTACAATGGACGTCTCATGATGTGTGGACAACCGTCTTGAATTTTTCGAGGTTGGACGCCGAAGCCGCCAGAACGGCCTATCATCTTGGGAAAGATGCCAGAGATTGGAAAGTGAAACTCGCGCAACAGGATTTGCTTGAGAGTGGGTTAGAGAAGGACAGAATTATTCCTCTGTATTATCGCCCTTTTGATATGCGGTATACCTACTATACCGGGAAATCGCGTGGATTCCATTGTATGCCACGCGGCGATATGATGCGTCATATTCTCGCCGGATCGAATCTGTGCTTAACGTACACACGTTCGACCACAACCGCAAAACCATTCACCCATATCTTTTGCACACAACATGGGATTATTGCCCGTTTCTATCCCGACGCGGCCTGCGTTCCATACTTTAGTCCCTTGTATGTTTATCCGGAAAAAAATTTATTTAATCATACGCATGAAACTGTCGCAAAAGAACCAAATCTCGATTCCCAACTGTTGGAAAAACTGGCGGACGTTTATGGCATGTCACCAACTCCCGAAGACATTTTCTATTATATGTATGGAGTTCTCTATGCCCCAACATATCGCATGAAATACGCCGAATTTCTTTCGAACGACTTTCCCCGTGTTCCATTTACAACACGACATAACATATTTTGCCAAATGGCTCGTTATGGTCAGCAATTAGTAGAGTGTCATCTTCTGAAATCTGCCGACTTAAATCCACCGCTTGTGAAATTTCAAGGAACAGGAAATAATCGTATTGAAAAGGTATCGTATCAGGCTCAGGAGCAATCTATTGCGGTGAATGCGCAACAGTATTTTGCCCCTGTTTCATCAGACATCTGGAACTATCAGATTGCAGGATATCAAGTGTGTCAGAAATGGCTACACATCAGGAAGGGGCGACAATTGACGTTTGAAGAGATGAAACAGTACTGTCAAATCACGACAGCTCTTTCAAAGACGCTCCGAATTCAACAGGAGATTGATAGAATATATCCCCAATTAGAGAGCGAAGGCGTAGTTGTCTAAACGCATATCCCACTACGGGTCTGCCGATTCATGCCTCACTCAATGGCAATTTTTTTCAGGAGTTCGGGGTCTGTCAATGTCATTCCGGCTCCTAACACGACAGATGTCAATGAGTCATCAATCAGAGCCACGGGGAGTTTGGTTTCTTCCTTGATCTTATAATCCAGATTCTCTAACATCGCTCCCCCTCCGGTTAAGACAACGCCACTCTCCATAATATCAGCAGCAAGCTCGGGCGGCGTATCTTCCAGAGTCTGTCTCACGCTTTCGACAATGGCAAAGACCGGCTCAGCCAACGCTTCACGAATTTCTTCACTGGAAATTTTGGCAATACTCGGCATCCCCAACGCCATATCTCTCCCCCGCACTTCGGCAGAACGTTCTACCTGAAGAGGATAGGCAGAACCAACTGTTCTTTTGATCGCTTCTGCCGTTTTTACGCCTATCAATAGATTATATTTGTGCCGGAGATAGCGAATAATGACTTCATCCATTTTGTCGCCGGCAATCCTGAGAGAATGTCCGGTAGCAATGCCTGCCATGGTAATGACCGCCACATCCGTTGTGCCCCCGCCAATATCGACCACCATATTTCCAATCGGTTGCTGCACCGGCAGCTGCGCCCCAATAGCCGCTGCCATCGGCTCTAAAATCATTGTCACCTTATTGACACCGACCTGCATCGCTGAATCACGCACGGCTTTTTTTTCGACTTCAGTAATACCGGAAGGCACCGCAATCACCACTCTTGGACGCAGGAACCGGGTGCGCTTAATCGCTTTTTTGATAAAATGCTTCAGCATCTCCGTTGTCATTGTGAAGTCTGCAATGACGCCGTCTTTCAATGGGCGGATCACCTGGATTTCTTTGGGAACCATACCATACATTTTTTTTGCATCATGGCCAATGGCCACAATTTTATTTGTGCGCATATCCCAGGCGACATACGAAGGCTCATTCACGACAATGCCTTTCTCGGGAACATAAATCAGCGTATTCGCTGTCCCAAGGTCGATGGCTAAATCTTGTGAAAACCACTTGAACACGTTTAACATTTCACTTCTCCATAAAATCACAGATCCCCGCAATGTAGAGGAGATGCATCGTTTTTACAGAATACACCATCATGGACGACTGAGGAAAAATTCCTCAATACTGATATTTCATGAAAACTGTTTCATAGCAGGCGATGTGCCCCCTATGATAACCGATGGTAAAGCAATGGATTATAAAAAAGAATTTTTCTTACTTGTCTGACATCTGTAGGGAAAGCAAGTTTAATGCCAACTGAAAAGAAATAACAGGCCCCTCTGTGAATCGCATGGACTTTGCCTGGATTCACGGGTGATACGAGTCATCGGGAAGACCTCTCACATTGCGGTCTTCACTCATGGGAGCAGAAAATGAAGAAACGGTTAGAATTTGAATAGATAAGGTATGAAATGCGTGACCGGTTGCGGGTTGCGGGTTGCGGGGTTGCGTTTTACGGGTTGCGCGTTACGTCGTCCCGGAGGGACAGCACGATTATAGCCCACCGATTGATCGGTGGGTCCACAGACGCCCCCCATCTTTCGTCCCGGAGGGACGTTCGAACATCGCCCTGGAAGGACGACATGTTGATAACAACAGCACACCGACTTTGACACTTTACACAGGAAAAAGATGAGGAATAAGATACGATGCAGCCCCTGACAGGGTTTCAACCCCTGCCAGGGTTATGTTCAATCCAGGAGAGTACCGCAACAGGTGGCAGACAGCCCAGCCAGGAAGGTATCCGGCAACTCAACGAGTCGTAGGTCACTCCTGTGGCGACGTCTCACGAGAGTTCTTTCTTGACCTGTTCCGTAATGGAGAGCAGGGCCTCATCATCCGGGATGTATCGCGGTCTGATATTTGTCAGCATCTCAAACCCACAGGATTTCAATATCTCTTCAACCTGGCCCACACTCTGCCCGCTCCATCCGTACGAACCAAACGCCAAACCAATGCGCCCTTTGGGCGCAAGGCCCTTAAAATAGGTCAAAAATGCGCCGACAGTAGGAAGCATGCCGTTATTCAGCGTTGGAGACCCAACACAAATATATTTGGCGGTCATCACTTCGGTCATAATATCGGAAATGTGGTTGTGCTGCAGATTAAACATTCTGGTCTGAACATCAAGGTCTTCAAAGGCGCGTTGAATGGCATGAGCAAGCTTTCGGGTCGAATTCCACATGGTATCATACACGATCACGACTTTATTATCGGTCTGATTCGCCGACCATTTCTTATACTGCTCGATGAGCGTTGGGATATGGGAACGCCAGATAATCCCATGACTTGGGCAAATCGTCTCAATCTCTAATCCGCCGACAGTTTCTAAGGCCCTTTGCACCTGTCCGCTGAATGGTAAGACAATGTTCGCATAATACTTCTGAGCTTCTTCAATAATAATGTTGATCGGATATTGATCGTCAAAACGCTCTGAGCTTGCGAGATGCTGTCCAAAGGCGTCATTCGAGAATAAGAGCTTCTCTTCCGGGACATACGTGACCATATTGTCCGGCCAATGCACCATCGGCGTCTGGACAAAGGCAAGCGTTCGTTTCCCCAGGCTCACACTGTCTCCGGTTTTCACCACCTGAAAATCCATCGCCTGTTTGAAATGAGCTGTCAGCCCCTCTTTCCCTTTGGGGGATGTCAACACCGTCACATTTTTCGCGACGTCCGTGATCATCGGAATGCTGCCGGAATGATCCATTTCCACATGATTTGACACAATATAATCAATCCTGGCCGGATCAACAATATGGGAAATTCGTTCCAACATTTCATCACACAAATAATATTTGACGGTATCAACGAGTGTTATTTTTTCATCTATGATTAGATAGGCATTATATGTTGAACCTCGCTGGGTTAAATAGCCATGAAAGTTTCGCAAATCCCAGTCAATGCCGCCAACCCAATAAATGCCCTTTGTAATCTCAACAGGTTTCATCGTGGAATTCCTCCTCTTGAACATAATAACAGACACGAAAAAGGTCCGTGTCTTCTATAAATTGAATGTTGGAAAACCTTCCCGGATTGTCGTAACAGAAACAATCCGCTGCCCTGATATTTCAGTATAGCTTGCAGCCTTTGCACTGGATGAGAACCGTGAAGACCCTCCAACAGTTCGGAAGCACGCCTTTCACGCCTCTCCCAACAACGGGCGTAGATCGATCAGCCGCAAGCTGAGTTAATATTATATCCATGAACGAAGAAACGCAAGAGTGAACATAAAAAATTTTACGAACATCTGACACAATCACATTACGAACACGCTGCGTTATATTTCGCCAAATGACACACTACTTTCCAGAGCGATCCCGGCACTGATCACACACGCCTTGCAGTCGTACTGTAATATCCTGAACCCGGTGCTTCTCCTGAATGTCCTGAGGAATTGGAAGCGAATTGTACTCCGTATAAAACACGTCAATAATCCGCTTACACTTGACACACTGGAAATGATGGTGCTTTACGACATTTCCATCATAGCGCTTCGGATTGCCAGTTCCTTCGATGATGTTTGCGACTCCAAGCTCATGCAGCGTGAGCAGCGTCCGGTTCACCGTATCAAAAGAGATGGTCGGAAATGTTTTTCTCACGCATTGATAGACCATGTCAGTTGAGGGATGTTCAGGATGATCCAGCAAAGTTTCATAAATAATCAAACGCTGCGGAGTAAGCTTGATGTTATGCTGTTTACAAACATCTTTAAATGTATTAAGTTTTTTTTCTTTACTTTTCTCTTGAACGCTGTGCATTGTGCCCTCACGAAAATTAAGGAGTAATAATATAATAGCATCTTAGATAGGAATAATTACTATGTGTCAAGTTTTTTATGCTGTTATGACTTGAACATACTGCGCAGTTTCCTGACTTGACTCCTGTTTAACGGCGGAATACGTTCAAAAATATCATCAAAAGAAAGATTCGAAAATGGGATACCTTACACTGACAAAAGATAGTGTCAGTGCTGAGCACATTTGTTGTGCCTTTTCAGACAAAAAATGCTCAGAAAGCTACCACAAAAAAAGCAGTGGCTTGCAAAGGAATTCGATAATGGCTATCGTTCATGGCAGCAATAGACACACGCGCAGCATAAACCGATGGGTTGCGGGTTATTCCGTCCTGTGGGGAGACGTAACGAAGATATTCCACCGACCTGCTTGCGAACGAACACGCACAGACAGATTTATCGGTGGGGGAGCTGCCCGAAAGGGCCTATCATCTGAGACCGGGGGATACCTTCGGGACTCATACAAACACAACAAGGAGGAGTTATGAAAGCAGTCTGGTTTGTAGTTCTGGTGGGAGTTATTGTGTGTTCCGCGGTCGGCTTGACAGCCGACGCTGAAGAGAAAAAAGGGCCGATTGTGGATAAAGTGTATATTAATGTCAAAATGAAACAGGAAATCGGCTTGAAAGATGCGGCTGAAGGGTTAACGGATATTTTCTTTTTCGGTGTGGATGGGCCGGTAATTTCAAGCCTGGATCAGGCCACCCGTGAGCAACTTGATCTGTACACCGTACCCGGAGGGAACTGGTCGTTGTTGTTCAACCCAATCCCGAATACGGCTCCATACCTGGTCAAGGCTGGGGAACAGGAACAATTCAATCCGTTTGCCATTCGGGAAGTCCGCTTTGCTATGAATGATCTGATTAACCGTAAATATATTGTGGATGAGATTCTCTTCGGGGCGGGTGGGCCGGTATTTACGATGGCAACGCCCGGTCAGCCCGGTACGTACAAGTATAACCTGTTGGCGGACCGTATGGGATTCACCGAAGAAGGGAATGAGAAAAAAGCTCTCAGCGAGATTGCCGCCGCCCTGGAAACCGCTGCTGCCTTACCTGAATTACAAGGCCGATTAGAAAAAAACAGCGAGTGGTGGACGTTTGATCAGGAGCCGGTCACGATCAAATTTTTGATTCGGGTTGATGATCCCCAGGGACGGTTAAAAGAAGGGGAATATGTGGCTCAGCAAATTGAAAAGGCCGGAATTAAAGTCGAACGGCTGTTATGGGATCGCGCCAAGTGCGGCAAAGCCGTGTATGGTGGCAATCCTGCTGATTATGAGTGGAACCTGTACACCGAAGGTTGGGGCGCTGGCGCCACGCGGGCCTTTTGGGAGCATATTGTCGCGCAGATGTACGCGCCCTGGTACGGATTTATGCCCGGAGGGTCTAATCCGGATTTCTGGAACTATCAGAATACTGAAATTGACGACGCGACGAAAAAAGCGTACACTGGGAATTTCCTGACCGAAGAGGAATACTGGAAACTGGCATTACGCGGGCTGGAACTCGGCCTCCAGGACGCCGTCAGAATCTATGTGGCCTACCAAAACCAATACTATGCGGCGAATAAAGCCCGTTTCAAACATCGCATGGCCTATGGCATGGCGGACGGGTTGAATTCATGGTCTGTGATTACGGCTGACACGCCGGACCACATCTTACGAATCACTGGATTTTCCGCCAAAGGCTCCCTGTTTATGCATGCCTGGGACCCGGTCGGGGAAGACGGCTTCAGCGATGTGTACAGTTTGGTCTGCGCTGAACCTGTAGGGTTGGCGTCAATGTTTGAAAACCCGGCCACGGCTGAAGTTGAACCGCTTATGGCGGTTCCTGAGAACATTGATACCCAGGTTCATCGGGATGAACAGGGCGAGGTGGCTGGCGACATTGCCGTCCCCCCGGAAGCAATTCGCTACAATTCCCTGAACAATTCCTGGGAACCGGTGGGCGAGAACACTACCGCAATGAGCAGTGCCACGTATAGTTTTCGGTTAAGTAAATTTCATCACGGACAGTCTGTCACGTTGGTTGATTTCCTGTATGCCAACGCCTTTGAGGAAGAATGGATGACGAAAGACGGCGATGACGACCGCTATTATGACGCCGCATTCGAATCAGGCCATCGTCCCGGACGGGAAACCCTCAAGGGGTGGATCGTCCATCCTGACGGCACAATCACCACCTATTTCGATTATAATTTTCCGGCCTCCAAAAAGCGGGTTGGCTCCTATGGCGCGCCGGGGTTAAGCGTGTTAACAGGCCGCCCGAACGTGATGGTGTCGTGGGAAATTCTGGAGGCCCTGGGGAAACTGGTTGCTGAAAACAGCGCGTCGGGTACGGCTTATAGTTTTACTTTTGGTGAAGCCACAGAAGTTGATGTGCTCCGACCTTCCTGCGTCGCCGACATCAGAGCAAAATTAGTCGACATGAAAACACAACGCCACGTCCCGGATTCGATCAAGGCTTACATCACGCCGGATAAAGCTGTCGCCGCTTACGACGCAGCCATTTCCTGGATCGACGCCCACGGCCATGCCTTTATTAGTTGTGGGCCATTTTATGTTGAGAAATACGATCCAACCACAAACTATATGGAACTGACAGCGTTCCGCGACCCAGCGTATCCTTTTACGCCGGACTACTGGGTGAATGCTCTGAAAACCACGCTGCTGCACATTGACAGTGTTGATGTCCCTCCGATGGTATCAGTGGAAGAAGAGACAATGACAGTCCAGGTCTTTTTGTCAGAAGTCCTTTATCCTGATGGCAACGTCAAACCTGCTGAACAGGGCGAGGTGACGGTCATGCTGATTACCGGGAGTGAGGAACTCAGCTATCAGGCCGATTATCTTGAACCTGGAGTATTTGAAGCCCAGGTTCCGGTCGGGAATTTGGCCCCTGATAGCTATAAAATTTTGCTCAATGCCACTCTTGAAGGGGCACTGCCGGTGGCGGCTTCTGAAACAGTGGTCATTTATTAACGTTGTGACACCATTACACAGGAATTTTCAGACAGGATAAACAGGATTGACAGGAGTCGTGCATGACCATTCATGGACGCGCGCGCGGGATGAAACGTGGGGGAAAACTCACACAGGAGTGCGAACTAGCGTTCGCAGCAAACGCTAGTTTGCACTCCTGACGACGTTTTCGAATCATCCATTCGTGGCTCACTTTGTACACTTTACACAGGAGAAAGCACCTTTCATTTGCAGACCGGATAAACAAGGTGAACAAGAGAGTGGTCTTACCATTATCTTGTTTATCCTGTCCATCCTGTCTGAAATTATGAAGAAAAAAACGTCATTCGTGACCGGAGCCGCTGGATTTATCGGGTCTCATGTGGCTCAGCACTGCCTGAACATGGGACATACTGTTATCGCACTCGATGATTTATCCGGCGGCTTTCGCGATACTGTTCCTGAAAAGGCGACCTTTCTCAAAGGTTCGATTACCGATCATGACTTTCTTGAGAACATTTTTGAGGAATACTCGATTGATTATGTGTACCATTTGGCTGCCTATGCGGCGGAAGGACTTTCACATTTCATCAGACGCTTTAACTATACCAACAATCTGATCGGCAGCGTGAATCTGATTAACGCTTCAGTAAAGCACCATGTCGAGTGTTTTGTGTTTACCAGCTCGATTGCCGTATATGGAGCCGGGCAGGTTCCGATGACAGAAGATATGACGCCTGCGCCGGAAGACCCCTATGGCATTGCGAAATTTGCCGTGGAAATGGACTTGCGGGCTGCTCATGACATGTTCGGACTGGATTCCGTGATTTTTCGCCCCCATAATGTGTATGGCGAGCATCAGAATATTGGGGATCGTTACCGGAATGTGGTTGGGATTTTTATGAATCAGATTCTTCAAGGCGAACCGATGACCATTTTCGGAAATGGCGAACAAAGCCGGGCCTTTTCGTACATTGATGATGTGGCCCCGATCATTGCCAGAAGCGTGGAAGTGCAGGCAGCACGCAACAGCATCTTTAATATTGGCGCGGATCAGCCTCACACGGTCAATGATCTGGCCCATGTCGTTGCGAAAGCCTTTGGGGTGGCCCCTGAGATCAGGTATTTGCAGGCCCGCAATGAAGTGGTCCATGCCTATGCCTCGCACGACAAAGTGGCGAAAATCTTTCAGAAAAATGGCGCGGTCTCGCTTGAAGAAGGTATTACCAACATGGCTCGCTGGGTCAAAGCGAAAGGCCCCCGACAAAGTCAGCCTTTTGAAAACGTCGAAATCTGGGAAAATATGCCGCCCTCCTGGAAGGCCATCACGAGGTAAGCCGAGAATGCACGAAGAAATGATTCACCTGACGCAGGGAACACGTTTGTAGGTCGAAGCCTCTGCTTCGACCAGTCGAACTGAACAGTCCGACCAACACACACTTTACATGGGAGAAAACAGCGTGTACTGGAAATATTGCCTGCGCCGCATCGTTCAGGGGGGCTTCATCTACATCGTCATTATTTTTATTTTCTCCGCGCTCTTCAATACGACGATGGAGAAAACGGTCAGAGTGCGAATCGAAGAAGAACTCCGGGCCGACCTGATGGCGATGAAATCCTCCATGAAGCCCGAAGAGATCAAAGCCTACCTCGAAGAGCGACGAACCTTCAAATATCATCTGTACCACCTGGACAAACCGCGCTGGAACCGAACGGTCTGGCGGGCGATTGATACGTTGACGCTCGATCTGGGAAAAGCCACGCTCATCAAATCCGCATCCGGTGAAGAAGACGTATGGAGCATTATCGCAGAGGCACTCCCCCGAACGATGCTGCTTTTCACGACCGCTGTCATACTCGATATTTTACTGGGGTTGTGGATCGGCCTGAAAAAAGCCCAAAAAGCCGGAGGATTGCTGGATAAGGCGAGTTCGCTCATCACCATGGCTGTGTATGGGATGCCTGTCTGGTGGCTGGGGATGTTGATTATCATGTTGTTTGCCTATGTCCTCCGCTTGTTTCCATCGGGCGGAATGCACTCCACCCCTCCGCCAACAGGGATCGCGTATTACCTGGATGTGCTCTATCATCTGACACTGCCAGTGTTGACGCTGGTGTTAATCGGCTTCTGGGGACGGGCTTTTTTAATTCGCAACATTGTCTTAGGCATTCTCCAGGAAGACTACATCATGGCGGCGCGGGCGCGGGGGATTTCGGAGCCAAAAGTCCTGTATGGGCACGTCATGCGGACGGCCTCACCGCCAATTACCACAATGGCCGTGCTCTCTTTGTTAGCCTCCATCGGGGGCAATCTCGTCATTGAAGGGATTTTTAGCTGGCCTGGCCTGGGGAATCTCTACTGGATCGCGATCGAACAGAATGACATCCCGGTGCTGATGGGCTGTCTGTCTGTTACTACCGCGCTGTATATTTTGGGGTTGGTCGGACTGGATTTGGTCTATGGCTTCCTTGATCCTCGTATTATGGTCGGAGGAAAATCATGAGATGGACTGACATGATCGCTGACATAATGGATTTTTGGCACGAGTTCCGGCAAGTGAAATCCGGGATTGTGAGCGTAGTGTTGCTATGCGGATTTGTTGCGGCAATCGTGCTTGAACCCTACCTGATTCCTTTTCCTGAGGCTGGTTCCAGGTGGCGGGACATTACCTACTGGGAAGAAAACCCCCGCAGTGCGCCGCCAGTGTGGATCAACTGGTTCTCATCCAAAAAACGGGCAAAAAGCCAGACCCTCCACGAACAAACCCGCTCGGAAAAACAGGCTGGGAAAGTCCGTATCCTCAAAGTCGGATTCAGTTATATCTATTCAGCGGACATTCCGCCGCTTGATATGCTGTTTCATGGGCAGGTGACCGGATCGCCGGTCGTGGTGTTGACAGTGGAACGCCCGGACGGAGAAAAAATTCGTCTGTTGAAAAAATCTGTTTCCAATACCGACAGACAAAATATCCGGATTTCTGTCGCTAAAGATGCTATCCCCGCAATTTCCAGATTTGCTTCGAAATATGCCGGATCATACGGCCAACAGACTCAAGACATGTTACGGCGGCCGATTACTATCATTTTTTCCCAAGCCCAGAGCGGCATGAGACAGACACCTTCCCCGCTTCACGGAACGTACATGATCACGGCTGAAATACTATTACCTCGGGAAGATGACCGGATTGAGAACCTGTCCCTTGCTTTGCCGGGCAGCGTGTCAGGCTGGCTGGGCACGGACAATTCCAAACGGGATATTGGGAGCGGCGTAATCGCCGGCATCAAATGGGCGCTGCTCATCGGCTTGCTCACAGCCGTTGTTGCCGTTTCGATTGGGGTTATTTACGGAGTGATGAGCGCATATTGGGGAGGCTGGAGAGATTCCCTGATGCAACGCGTGTTCGAGATTTTTGTCAGCATCCCACTCCTGCCGTTGTTAATTGTGATGAGTGCGATTTTTAAACCGTCGATCTGGACATTGGTGGGAATGATGAGTGCATTTTTTTGGGTGGGGCCGGTGAAAACCGTGCGCAGCATGGGACTTCAGATCAAAGAAGAAACCTATATCGAAGCCTCAAAAGCCTTTGGAGCCTCAAGCCTTCGCATTATATTCAAACACATGATTCCGTTACTCATCCCCTACGCGTTTGCCTCAATGGCGCTCTATGTGCCAGGAGCGATTGTGTATGAATCCACCATAAGTTTACTTGGATTGGGAGATTCCACGATTGTCACCTGGGGGCAAATTCTGCACGATGCGCTGAGCGGCGGCGCAGTGTTAAACGGTCAATGGTGGTGGGTCATACCGCCCGGGTTAGCGATTGCGCTGATGGGCATGACCTTCGCATTTCTGGGCTTTGCCATGGATACGATTTTGCACCCGAAACTACGGACGCGCTAGAAACCAGTGACGACCGCTTACTGCTTACTGACTCCTGCGACTGACGATGAATCACTGACCACTGCGATTGCCTGCTCACAGAGTTCCCTCATTCGTTCGAATTCATAATTATACACAAGGGTTTCCAGAGCATTCGCTAAGGACTGATTATTTTCGCGAATACGCTCAATAACGCGTTTCGCCAGATTCAGTTCAAAGACCCTGGATACATAGTACAGTTCTTCACGCCACTCTTTTGGGAGCGCGGCCAAAGCTTCCGGCGTAAGAATCGTATTGATCTCGTCCGGGCAGGGGTCCTTCTGCTGCCGACTATCAGCATCGCCCCCACGTTCTGGACGCAGGCTCACTCCAAGATGACGCTGAATCATCGTGAAAATATCGGTTTCTTTAAACGGCTTGCGCAACAGATTATCATATCCGGCCGCAAAGGCTGTTGCGTACTCTTCTTCCGTAATGCTGGCTGTTAACGCGATAATCGCGGTGTTCTTCCCAGGGCCTGAGGCTTTGATCTGTTTTGCGGCGATATATCCGTTCATCACTGGCATAGGAATAAACGAACGCCTTTGCAAAAGCATCGGTCAAAGCGGGCTGCCAGGAAGAACCGTTACGGGAAGAAACAATAAATCTTGGCGGGGTCCGCATCCGGCAGGTCAAAGCCTGTTCCCTGCAAAAGCTGGGATGTTCGCTCCAATGAACAAAAACAGTAAAACGTCCACTTATTTTTTGAACATGGGGAATTTCTAACAGTACGAATTTTTATTTGACAGAAGGAACTCTTTTGGCACAAGGTTACCTTCCAAGCAATATGATGATCCGATTTTCTTTTGAGTCAAGGAAAAATCTGATATGAATACAAAACAACTGACCGCATTAATCAAACCGCTTTCGGTGGGCATTGCCTGGTTAGGCGGGTCGCTGGCGGCGATTACCGCCATTCTCTCCGCACTGGGATTTTTGGTGCTCCGGTCTCACAATGAACTTCTGGGGGTTACCGCGTTCGTGCCGGTTCCGCCCGACGCCTGGGTGGTAGAAGGCGCACGTTTTCTCTACAATTCGCTCTTATATTTCTTTGGAGGATGTCTGGGTAGCGGCTGGGTTCTGCTCTTTGTCCTGCTGACGATCTGCCTGCTGGCACTCCTGAACCATGCTGGCTGGCTGGCGAAGGTGAAGGCGAAAATCAGATCGCCGATCATCCAGATCATACTTATCGTTATTTCAGCCTTGGGCTCCCTGATCGCGCTCAAGTTTTTTCTGGCCGCAGAGACTCCTTCGCATCTGCTGGTCAAACCACAGCAATATGATACCGCCCTTGTCGCCCGCAGTACTGAAGCGGGTTTGTATGCACTGCGGATGCAATATGTGCGCTTGCTGGCTATGTTACCATTGCTCTCCGTTTGGCTGCGGCTGCTGCCGCACTTGTTACCCAGCCGTTCCGAACAGTCAGAAGCTGAGGCCTCCCAGACCAAAGCGCCCACAGCGACTGGCAGCGTATGGCAAGCACTGGGAATGTGGGGATTATGGGCTGTGTTTCTGCTGCTGGTGTTGTTGCTTCCTATGCTGTATGGCAAGATGATCAAGCCCAATGAGTACTTTGAAGTCCGGCTCATCAGGAAATTGGAAGACAACGCGCCGCCGGCTGAGAGTGAGAATCTGTCGCATGAAACGCCGGAATACAAGGGATGGCTCCTGTATGAAGGGAATGGTCGGATTGTGTTGTATAAAGGGGCGTCAGCAGCAGAGCCGATTCAAATTTTTAAGTATGAGCATTTCGCCCAAATTGAGATTCTGGGGTATGGAAATATTTTTGTGGCGCACTAACGGCGTCTCAGGTTGCCCAGCGCCGGACATTTTGGGAATGCCAGGACCCGGGCAGAAGAAAATATGCAAAAACAGATTCGGAGCGTATTCAGTGTAAGCATCGTCTTGATCGTGATTGTAAGCTGGGGGCTCATTGGTTTGGCTGCTATCCGCCGAGATATAGCGGATGATTGTGTTGGGTTCGGCGAATGGCAAGCCCCGCGCTCTGCTGAGGGCAGAGGTTTTTTCCTGCCGTTAGATGATTTCACGCCGGGGAAGACTCTGGCGGTCAAAATTTGGCTGGATCAGCCCGACGATACGGTGACGGTGAAATTTTTTGTTGAAACGCCGCAGCAATCAGTATTTCAATTCAAACGGGCGTGTCAGGATAACCGTTCCTGCGACCTGTCGCCGATTCCTGAAATCATTGTGCTGGAACTCATGGAAATTCCTGATACGCCGGTTGCCCGCTATATTGTTGAGGTGCATGACCGCAGCGATCACCCTCCCATTGTCCGGGCGTTGGAATCTCCAATCGAACCCACCTGTCTGACAGGCCATGTCCGTCAGGCGCTCGGCGAGACGGCCGACATGCTTTGGCGTCTTCCGCAAACCATTTCAACGAGCATTTTTATCGCAGAGCGCGGCATAGAAGTGGGCGCGCCTGAACCAGAACCCTTGCAGACCCTGGTGATCGCCGATACCGCCGGACATCCCCTTAAAACCAGCCTTCGGCTGCAATCCGGGGAAATTTCTGATCCGCTTTGGCTGCCGGACCAGCGAATTCTGTTTGTCGAACAACGCGATCAAGAGAAGTGGTTAAAAGTGCTGCCCGATACCCTTGCCGGTGCGCCTGAAGATTTTAGCCAAGCCCCGACATCCGGCGTCGAACCTCATCTGACGCCGGATCGCCAGTGTGTGATCTTCCGGCAGGGACCCGACATTCTGCAGGCGAATCTTGCCGGAGCCACAATCACCCCCCTGATTCAGGATAAGCAAGTGAAGCAGATTTTAGGCGTCTTCCCCGCTTCGGACACAAAGAGCTACGCCCTGGTCTTTTCGGCCCAACACCCTGAGATTGAGATTGATGAACTGTGGATGGCAAACATTCAGGACGCCGCTGTTCAGAGCATCTCGCCGCTCCCGTACAGTACGCGTTGGTTTGCATTAGCCGCCATCAAACTGTTCGGGGGAGACATCCTCTATGAAAATCAGGAGTCCACCGACGCCGGCAGCGCGTTTGGAACATCTGCCTGACGCAAGACCCGGCCGCGGTTGGTCACAAACTCACCAGCAATGCGTATAACGACCGCTATCCGGCCTGGAGTCCCGATGGCAGACAAATCGTGTACGCGTCAAATCGAAAAGAACACTAACTGAACTCCTGGTTTTCTATTACGGCGGCCCCAGGAAAATAAACGCGCCCCAGTAGTGTGGAGTGCAAACTCAGGAGTGCAAACTTCAGTTTGCTTTTTTGCAGACTTGAGTTTGGCCCGCCCACTCCGGAGTGCAAACTTCAGTTTGCAAACTAAAGTTTGCACTCCTGCATTTGTTGCGCTCCAGCGGTTGCTGTTTGGCAAACTCCAGTTTGCCCACTCTTCCTGGAACGCAAACTTCAATTTGCTGTTTGGCAAACTTGAGTTTGCCCCGCTCTTCCTGGAACGCAAACTTCAGTTTGCTGCATTTCAGTTCAGAAATCATCGTTTTCCGCTTCGCGCAACACCAACGTCTTATAATCGGGACATTCCCGAAATTGCCGGGCTAAGCGTTCCCGGCCTAATGCGGCAAACGCCTGGTGAAAACTGGAAAACCCATACTCTCGTAAATTCGTCACATAGCCGTGCTTCGCGGGGTTATAGAACAAGTAATTCATCCGCGTCAGATATTGCCGTTCATTGCGCGGGCAATAATCCCAAAAATTCCACCATACGGGCAGTTCACAACCCGTCGCTTCCCGAATCAATGTACTGGACCCGCCATGAATACGCCTGAACATTTCGGATAAGTCCTTGCCTTTCCGGCTTTGCCCAAGCAGATGATAATGGTTATCCAATATGACCCAATGCTCTAACTGCCAGCCAAAATCCTGAAAATTCTTCTGAATGATCGTCAACAGCGTCTCTTTCAAATCAGCGTGACGGAGCAACATACGTTTCTGGTAGATCGCGCCTGTAATAAAATAGGCCGTATCATCCAGAAAGACATGTACCGGTGTATGTGGGTGATATTTCAGCATTGTTGCTCCTAATTGCTGTTTGGCCCTCCCTCTCAGGAGTGCAAACTTCAGTTTGCCCGTTCTCTGCCTGGAGTGCAAACTTCAGTTTGCCAGACCTTTCAGGAGTGCAAACTTCAGTTTGCCAGACCTCTCCGGAGTGCAAACTTCAGTTTGCCAGACCTCTCCGGAGTGCAAACTTCAATTTGCC
>Ga0256845_1001878_pt1 | contig 16176 bp, 18 predicted proteins | sample RiftiametaG_FD_189101 | JGI IMG/M metagenome (GOLD analysis project Ga0256845, IMG submission 189101) | Tube worm associated microbial communities from hydrothermal vent at the East Pacific Rise, Pacific Ocean - Riftia | ecosystem: Host-associated > Annelida > Integument > Unclassified ...
CATTCTGGAGCTGGGTTTGGTGCAGTATCATCAGCTAGTTTTTCTATGGGGCGATTAGATACACCCTGTTGGGACAATGATAAATGTTCAAGCCTGTCGACTAATATTATCACAACAGAGACAGGAAATGGTGCTGCTGGTTATGTTTATGATCAAGCAAACGCCAATATTCATCAGACTTACATAGCCAACAACCAAGCAGAATTAACTTCGGTTATTGCAGTCAATCGTGTTGGTTATTTACGCTTAGAAGGCAGTTTACTTGTTGGGAACACTTCGTTTAACCAACCCTTTTCATTACAGTTGTTTAGTGTAGAAGGTGACTTTTCTGGTAATTTAGATTTTTTTTATAATACATTAAGTGGTAACATTTCGTCTTCAACTTTCCTTTTAGATGGTTCAAATAGTCAGCAATTTGTAAGAATCAATAACTCAATCATACGTGACCAAGGTGATATCATTGTGACCGTTGGTGCATTTGCCCCTGCTTTGACTTTGGACTGCAATTATGTTCATGAAACCGCCTCTTTATCAGTTGCACAAAGCGCCACAGATATTTTCAATTTGGATCCTGGTTTTGTAGATGAAGCCAATAATGATTTTCGTGTGGTATCGGGTTCCTTTTCCAAAGACTTGTGTGATGAATCTGATATCAATAGTCTCTATAAAGGTTTAAACGGCAATTCAAGAGGCTTTGATGATCCCAATATTGTTAATTTAAGAGGCCCATTTGATGCGGGTGCTTATGAACACATTAATGATTTAATATTTTCCAGTGGGTTTGATTGATGCGTAGTTGATAATATAGATAAGGCTGAATATAAAAAATCCAGCCTTTTTTTAATTCACAGATAACAGCGTTAAAATATTATTGTCTTTAAATTCACAAAATTGAATAAGTTAGTTCGTTTCTAGCTGTCCCTTTGTTATTCTCTAATGGTTAGGAATAACTCATATGTATATTTACCATCATCGCCACCAATTGTGAAATGACCTGTGGAATGTCTTCGAATTTGTAAGCTTGGTTTATGGTTGAATTTTTCACCATCAACGGTAAAGGTACTGTCTGTCTCAAAAAATATAGAGCCATCCTTCAATAACGTTGGTGTTACCTTAAATACAAAATCATTTTTGTCATATTTTAGAACAAAGGATTCTCCTAGATCAACCACCAAATTTGCAGCTATACTGAAATTATCAATGCCACCATCTTTGTCGTTTGTGTCGTATTTATACAGATGTGTATCCAAAACAATTTTGATTTGATTCTCGGTTATCTTGATGTCTTCAAATCTTACAACAGGCTCTTCTGATTTCATCGAAAATGACTGCATGCTGGTGGTTAAAATTATCAGCAGGGTTAAAAGGTAAATTGACAGTGTGGTTTTGTTTTTATTGTTCATTGTATAATCCTTTGAAAGTTGTTTGATTCTTATGATATTGAATGCTTTTTTAGCAAAAAAATTGTTAATTAAATAGGTGTTATTAACAGTACTTGTTGAAATGTTCTCATCTAAAATAAATTGTGCCAAATGCTGTTGGTATTGAGTTTTACCAATTTCTTTTGCACAGGCTTGGTCGCAGCTTGATTCTATAAATGCTCTGGCTTTTTTACACAACAGTAAAACAATAGGGTTCCACCACAGTATTTTTTGCATTAAACCTATAAGTAACAGCCAAATGTGATCATTGTGAATAATGTGTTGTTGTTCATGTTGCAACAAACTGTTTAAGTTTGGATGCTGTCTGTATTTATCATCAATCAAAATGACGGGATCTTTTATCCCAGATACAAATGCAGCGTCCAATCCAAGCAATGAATAACATTTAATACCAGAAATAGTTTTAAAGTGGTTGGCGTTTAATAATTGTTTTTGAATTTTCTTCCTCAATATTATTGTATCTTTAATAAAAATTAACAACCCTACAAATGATAGCACTATTGATATTTCCCACAGTGAAACGTTGTTTTTAATCTGGGTTAGTTGTGGATTGACTGAATTTTTAAGGTTTTCAGTTGCTAGCAATATTTCTGATGAAAACTGAATTATTTGAAAATTACCGAACAAATTATGAATCAAATCGTAAGGAATAAACCAACTCAACAAGGAAAAGATAATTAATCTAAATTTCAGTCTAAAAGGTGCACTTTTCATTAAATACAGAGCAATAAAAAGTAATGCGCTTAATAAAATATTAGTGCTGAAATAAATAATCATGTTTTGTTTTTATCAATAATTGATTGCAAGTAATCAATGTCATCAGGGCTTAACTTTTCATCTTCTAGTAAGTGATTGAGCAAAGGCCGCGAATTTCCTGCAAAGACTTTATCAATAAAATTCTTCATCATGGGTTTATGTAGAGGCTCTTGATCGACTAATGCTGCATAAACAATTGTTCTGCCATAATTCTTAATTCGTGCAATTGCTTTTTTTTCCTCTAAACGATCAATGATGGTTTTGACCGTTGAGTAGGTGATGGTTTTGTTTTTTAATATTTGCTTGTGTAGTTCGGGAGCTGTGGACTCGCCAGCTTGCCACAGCAGTTGCATAACTTTTAATTCAAATTCTGAAAGCTTCATATCTCTACAGTTGTCATTTAATATCTACAAGTGTAGAGATTGGTTTTCAAATTGTCAATTAAAAACTTTTAAATTTCTAAAAAATAGTCATGAAATTGACCGATAACTGTACAGTTTGTATAATCTGGCTAGTTTATCCAACAGATTACAGAGGAGATTTTTTATTTATTGTGTCATGAAATTTACAAAAACTTGTAGGAAGTAGATTAAGAATATTTTTTGAAAAATTATTATTGTTTTAATTTTGATTCAATTATCTTAGTTATTTGAGCTTTTAAATCAGAATAAATTGTTTCATCAACTTGTGCTGATTTTGTCAATTCCAACATTTGTAGAGAGGTATCTTTTATTTGTTTAGTGGTTTGGGCAACCAAGATTGAATTGTTTTGCTTTTGGCGTTCAAGTTTTAGTTTAAGAAACAATTGGTATTCAAATAACCATTTGGGGTTCTGTAGTTTCTGCGTCTCTACAAACCATTGGTCAGCTAAATCTTGTTTTTCTAAAAAATTATAGGTGTATGCGAGTGCCAGTGCGGCAATTGCTTTTTCCTGTTGACCACTTTTTTCATCATCCAGTACCGATGTGGCGGGTTCGATGGCTTGTAGATAATTATTGTTAAAGAAATATGCCAATGCTAAATAGGATATATTAAGTGGTTGTTTGTATTTAAAATTGGTTTTTTGTGAGATTTCTAATGCGGTTTTAAGATTTTTTTCCGCTATACTCCAGTCACCTTGTCGGGCTGCATTAAGGCCTTTATAAAGTGTGATAATACTGGTGCCACTTCTCATCTTCATACTTTGAGCATATTGGTCAGATAGGTTAAGTAGTTCTGTAGCTTTTTCGAATTGATAAGTTTGGGTTAAAAGAAAATCTAAAGTAATTAATTTGGGGCCTAGATATGAATATTCATTGATACTTAATTGGTATTTGATTGCTTGTTCTAGCATCTCCATGGCTTGTATACTTTTGTATTGGTGTTGGTACAGATCACTGAGAAAACTATATGCGCTAGCGATATAACGTCCTTTGCCTATGGCTAATGCCATTTGCAACCCTTGTTGACCAAGCTCAGAGGCCTTTTCATAATTATTTGTGATTAAATAGGTGGCAGCCAAATTGTTGTTTGCAATCATCGCTCCAGCTGTGTCGCCTATTTGATTGGCGTCGTTAATGGTTTTTTCGTATAGCTTAATTGATTGTTGAATTTTATTATTCTTTTTGTAGAAATGTGCAAGTGTCATTTGCGCATCAATCATCAGCATGTTACTGTCAGATTTCTTGAATAATTCAATCGCCATATTAATATGATTGAGTTGGTCACCATAGTAGTCTTTATTATTGGGTAGCAACCCTTGGCTTTTAGCCATATTTAAATGTGTTTGCCCCATGTGTCTTTTGTCGTTTAACTCTTTAAATAAATTAAGAGCATCACCATAAGCCTTTAGGCTTTTATTATATTTCTGTAAGTGATACTCACACAAGCCTTTTTTACCATATAAAAAGGCTAAATCGCTTTTTGATAAACGTTTTTCATCATTGTCAATGATTGAATTAACGTGTTGTAGGCCTTTTTCCCAATCATTATTCATTAAACTTACCATTGATTCTCTTTTATCCATGGTTAAAAAATCTTCGTTTTGATTTGAACCGCCTAAGTAAAAGATACTAGCGGTTAGAATTGCTATGGCTAAAATTGTAAAATAGAATAATTTGTGCGAAGACTGATTATTTTGTGGAGAGTGTATATTGACTTGATTAGTTGCATCAGATTCTGATAATTCACTGATTTGATATTTGATTTACCATAGATATTTTCAATGGTATCTTTGGGTAAGCCTGCTTGTGTGAAAATTTCTTTAACTAACTGAACTTGCTTAAAGGCTGACGCATCACTGACAATCACATCTTTCCAAATATGATTTAATAAATCATCTTTACTAACAATGTTACCTTTACTCTGCAGGAATAATATCAAGGCTTCTCGGGTTGCTTTTTTAAGAACTAGCAACTGATTATTGATATATACAGCATTATTATCAAGCCTAAATATTGTTTTTTTAATCTTAAAATTCATTAAATCATTAATTCGTAGCAGTGTTCATAATCTCAATCAATATACATCAAAGTGATAATTAAATCTTTGATAAATATTAAATATTAGATTATTTTTTTATAATAAAGTGAATTAATGATGAAAAATTTTTCGTATAAAAGAATAAGGACCAAAATTATTGGTCCTTATTTGTTTTTGAAGCTTTTGTTTGTGCTTCTGTCTTTTGGCTTTATTCGTTTTATCATGAACGCCACCTTTTCTTAAGATTGCCAGTCTGGCAACTGTGTTTCTGATTTTTTTCATAATCTTCTCCGTTAAAATAATTTACCTATGTCTAATTTGGGTCAGCCCTTTACGCAGACTACTTGTTTCAATGTGTGTACAATTGAGACCAAATCGTGTTGGTTTTTCATGACTTGATCTATGTCTTTGTAAGCACCCGGTATTTCATCAATCACACCTTTATCTTTTCTGCATTCAACACCAGTGGTTTGTCGTTGTAGATCATTGGCATTAAATTGTTTCTTGGCTTGGGTGCGGCTCATGGCACGACCTGCACCATGAGAACAGGAACAAAATGATGCCTTGTTACCCTTGCCTTTAACTATAAAAGATTTGGCTCCCATGGATCCAGGAATGATTCCCAGCTCATCAATGCCAGCACTGATGGCTCCTTTACGGGTGACATATACTTTTTCACCATAATGTGTCTCATATGAGATGTAATTGTGGTGACAGTTTATGGCTTTTTTTGTTAAAGTAAAGTCAGGAAGTTTTGATGCTTGTAAGGCTTTTACCACTAACTTCATCATCTCTCGACGATTTATCCAGGCATATTCTTGAGCCCAGTTTACGGCTTGCACATAATCATTAAAGTACTGACTACCTTCTGACAAGTAAGCTAGATTTTTATCAGGTAAATGAACCTGATGCCTATGCATATCTTTTTTTGCCAAATTTATAAAATACCGACCAATAGCATTACCAATACCACGCGAGCCAGAATGTAACATAATCCAGACATCATTGTTTTCATCAAGGCATATTTCCACAAAGTGGTTGCCACCGCCCAGTGTACCAAGTTGTCTGTGCCATGTTTGATGAAAGGTTCTAAACATCTTTGCAATGGCAGGATGTTTATAAAGAATTTCATCAAGTGGTTTATCTAATGCAATAACTGTAGACCTTTTTACCACCGCTTGAGTGTGCCAGTTAAAACCTACGGGTACTAATTTTTCAATATTCCTGCGAATAGTGTATAAATTGTCAGGTAAATCATTAGCTGTTAAACTTGTACGTACAGCATTCATTCCACAACCAATGTCAACCCCAACTGCTGCTGGAATGATTGCATTTAATGTTGGTATTACAGAACCAACCGTTGCACCAATACCAACATGAACATCTGGCATTGCTGCTACATGATGATGTACGATAGGTAAATTTGCAATGTTAACCAATTGATCAATCGCTTTTGAGTTTATGTCATTTGTATATATCTTGACGGGAACTCGACCCTTGTTTATTTGTTTTAAAATGGGCATAACTGCTTTCCTTTTTAAATTGTTTCAGACATAAAAAAAGCCTGAAATACAATGCATTTCAGGCTTTTGATTTGTCTGAAAGGCATAACTAAATTTGTAAAGCCTTCCATTTTGTTTTATTAGGAGGCTTAGTTTGGTATTTCTCTTTGTATGTGTTTCATTGGTTTTACCTCCAAAAATATCTGATATGCTGTAAACATCATCGTTGCAGCGAAAATTAAGTGGTGCATTCTAACACGAAATGATTATTATACAAGAATATTATTCTTCACAGGGTGGGTGTTGGAAAGACCCTCGTTGAATAAATTTAAATATTTTTGTTCTTGAAGTAAGTTTCAGCTCTTTTTCCAGATGTTTATTTTCTGATAGTAATTCTGCTACTTGGACTCTAAAGCTCGTTTTTATATCGGCATTTGGGGTATATAAAATCAAAAGTTAAATTCATTTTAGTCTTGACTCTATAGTATACTTTAGGGTTTATAATGCAGTTTTTAACAAACATTAATATAATGAAAATAGGTGAGTTAGCTACGATAGTTAGAATCGATATTCAAACACTGAGATATTACGAATCACAGGGGTTGTTGGCTGAACCCATACGATTACAGAATGGTTATAGAGATTACCCCGAGGATGCAGTTACCAGGTTGAAATTTATTAAAAAGGCAAAGCTAGTGGGTTTTACCTTAAAAGAAATTAAGGAGTTGTTAGCTATACAGGTTACAAAAGATGAGCACACTTGCCAAGAAGTTAAAAATTTCACTCAAATTAAGCTTGATGAAATTTCACTTAAAATAAACGAACTATCAAATATTCAACAGGCCTTGGAGAAGATTCATATATCTTGTTGTGGTGGTAATGAAACAGCTGCACATTGTTCTATATTGTCGGCATTAGAGAACTAGCATGATGGAATTGTTATATAATATCTATGCATTGGCTCTGGATGCTTCGTTTTGGTTGGTTATTGGATTATTTATTGGTGGGATATTTAAAACTTTAATTCCTACTGCCTTTTTGCACAAACATTTAAGCCAAGATGGCTTTAGCTCAATTATTAAAGCTGCAATATTGGGTGCTCCATTGCCCTTGTGTTCATGCGGAGTAATTCCAGCAGCCATGGGTTTACGTGAAGCTGGGGCTTCGAAATCGGCCACCACATCTTTTTTGGTTTCAACGCCTGAAACGGGTATTGATTCTGTTTTTATCACTTATGCCATGATGGGGCCATTTATGGCAGTGGTCCGTCCAATTGTGGCCATAGTATCTGCTATTACTACTGGAACTTTGGTCAATTTTTTCGATTATGAAACCTCAAGTGAAGGGTCAGTTAAAGCAACTACTAGTTGTTGTTCAACTAAGCAGGAAGAGAAAATTTCTAAAACTGATTGTTGCTCCACAACAAGCAGTTGTGAAACAGATGATATTTCTGAACAAGATTCTTGTTGCTCAACGAATACCAAAAAGGAGGATGAAGCGTTAATCAATAAAATAACCAATGGCATTAAATATGCTTTTACTGATTTGTTGGATAATATTCTGTTATGGTTGGTTATCGGTTTGATTTTTGCTGCGGTGGTTCAGACTTTTGTATCCAGTGATATATTGATAAAATATGGAACAGGCTGGACAGGTATGTTGGTTATGTTGGTGGTTGGAATACCGATGTATGTTTGTGCTACAGCCTCGACTCCACTAGCTGCAGGTTTCTTAATGGCAGGTATTTCACCAGGTGCTGTCATCGTATTTTTATTGGCAGGTCCTGCAACAAATATGGCAACATTAGGGATAATTAATCAACAAATGGGCAAGCGCACAATGTTATTATATTTAATGGGAATTATGTCAACAGCACTTATCAGTGGTTTTGTTGTTAATGGGTTAGTAACACTTTGGGCAATAGACATTAACCAACATTTAGACATGAATCACAGCCACATGCCAACATGGGTTCAATTGCTCTCTTTGTTATTACTCTTGGGGCTTAGTTTAAGAAAGTTGCCATTATTAAGTAGGATCCGATTAAATAAGTTTATCTCTGGGTCGAATAAAGTTTGAGTATAAAATTATCGGATGGCTATGATGGCATCCATTTCTATCATGGCATCTTTTGGCAATCCAGAAACTTCAATGGCTGCACGTGCAGGATAGGGTTGGTCGAAATATTGAGCCATTATTTCATTGATGGTGGCAAAATTTGATAAATCCTGTACGAAGATATTGAGTTTTATTGTGTTCTGCAAGCTAGTATTGGCAGCAATTGCGATAGATTGCAGGTTTTTAAAAACTTGATGAGTTTGTTTAGAAAAGTCGTTTTCTAACATTTTTCCGGTTTCAGGTACGATGGGTATTTGTCCCGATGTATAGAGTACCTTGTTGTGAGCAATGGCCTGTGAATAAGTGCCTATCGCTGCTGGTGCATTTGGTGTTTCTATGACTGTTTTCATGGTTTTATTTGAATTCCTTACGTGAAGCCTTTAACACTTCAGGTAGTTGTCTTAATTTATATAATATGTTTTCTAGTTTTTTGGTATCAGCAATACTGAGGTGAAACTCTAAGCCAGAGTAATTTCCATCTCTATCAACTTGCTCGAACCTTTCTATATTACCATGATTATCGGCAACCACACTGGCCAATTTAGCCAATACGCCTTGTTTGTTGATAACATCCATTTCTATTGTGGTTTGGAACATCATATCTTTCTCTAAATCCCATTTCGTTTTGATCATTCTTTCGGTGTTTTTCTCAAGTTCTTCAAGATTGGCGCAATTTTTTCTGTGTATTACAATGCCTTTTGCTGGACTTAGGTAGCCAATGATATCATCATCTACGATGGGTTCGCAACAATGTGGATAATTTATAATAGAACCTTCTTTTCCTGTTATAGAAAAGGCTTCTTTTGGAATATAGGCTTTACTAATGCCTCTTTGTTTTAATAATGGTAAAAGTTTTTTAGCAGCAATGGAAGGCAATAACTCAGCAAAAGCAAAAGCTTTTAATAAGTCATTCATGCTGTCCTTTTTATAAAATTTTAGAACCCTATTAATTGACCGTTTGTCTAATGAGTCAAAAGAATATCCATAGGTGTCGAGAGCTCGGTCAATCATCTTATGTCCAACAAATATGGCATCTTCATCCTTGATTTGTTTTAATTCATGACGAATAGCAGTACGCGCTTTGCTGGTTGTTACATGTTGTAACCATTCGGTTTTAGGAGTAACACTAGCATCTGTAATGATGTTGACAGTTTGTCCTGTGGTGAGCTTTTGTTTTAATGCAGCTTGTTTGTTATTGATTTCAGCAAATGCAGCATGTTTTCCGACATTGGTATGAATGGCAAAAGCAAAATCTAACACCGTTGCTTCTAAGGGGAGCTGAATTATTTTTCCACGTGGAGTAAAGACATACAGTTCATCCGTGATTAAATCACGTTTCATATCTTCGTAAAACTCTAATGAACTACCAGTTTCTTTTTGTAAGCTTAATAAGCTGCCTAACCAATTACGTGCTAGCGTTAAACGGGAGTTGGTGCCAGAATCATCATTTTTATACATCCAGTGAGCAGCAACACCTGATTCACAAACTTTATCCATTTCGGCTGTTCTAATTTGGATTTCTATTGCCATACCAAATGGGCCTGTGACCAGAGTATGAATGGATTGATAGCCGTTGGATTTGGGAACGGCAATATAGTCTTTAAAACTATTCTCTCTGGGTGCATATAATCCATGGATAACGCCAAGGGCAATATAGCAATTTTGAACAGATTTTACTATTACACGTATACCAAACACATCGTGGATTTGATTAAAACTAAGATCCTTTCTCTTGAGTTTTCGGTAAATACTATATAAAGATTTTTGCCTGCCATCAACCTCAGGTGTTAAGTGAGAATGCAGTAGAGCCTTAACAATTTTCTTTTTAATTTTTTTAATTGCTTCTTTGCGATTACCTGAAAGTTCTTTTACTTTATTGGAAATATCTGTAGCAACATTTGGCAATAAAGCATGAAAGGCGTGATCTTGCATTTCGTTTTGAATTTTTTTCAAGCCTAACCGTTCAGCAATGGGAGCAAAAACTTCCAAGGTTTCTCTCGCAATGCGCTTTCGACTGGCCTCACTCATGGCACTAATGGTGCGCATATTGTGTAGTCTATCTGCTAACTTTATAATGATAACGCGCACATCTTCGGCCATAGCAAAGAGCATTTTAACAAAGCTTTCAGCCTGAGCTTCGTGCAAGTTTCTAAACTTGACTTTATCTAATTTTGTCACAGCCTGAACTAGATAAGCAACAGTTTTGTTGAAATCCCTAATAAGGTCTTCTTCTGTAACATAGGTGTCTTCGATGGTGTCATGCAAAACGGCTGCACACAATGAATTAATGTCAAAATTTAATTCAGCCAAAATAGCTGCCACAGTTATGGGGTGAGTGATATAGGGCTCACCAGATTTACGAAACTGAGAAATATGGGCATTGGCACCATAGTGAAAAGCTTTTTTTAATAGTTGCTGTTCACTGGGGTTTAAGTAAAAATGAGTTAAGTTGGTGAGTGCTTTGTAGGCAGATACTACAGCAGGATGCTTTAAAATAGTCGTGACATCTGGCTCTGTCACGACTTAATTTGCCCTGATTTTAGTTTGCTTGAATTTATATTGTAGAAAAATTTAAGCATAAATATTTTACATCATTTGAGAATCTTGTTCCTCTGCAGCTGCATTCCATTCATCAAGTTCTCTTGCACGTTTTTCTTCAAGTTCTAATTCTTTTAGTTTAGCCTCGGTCATTAAACCCGCAGCAATTTCACGCAGTGCCAAAACTGTAGGTTTGTCATTTTCTTCATCAACCAATGGTGCTTGACCATTTGCGATTAAGCGTGCACGTTTCGATGCCAATTGCACCAAAGCAAAACGATTTTCTACGTGTTCTAAACAATCTTCAATTGTAACTCTTGCCATTATAATTTCCTATTTAATCTGTTCATTGTAATAAAGCGACCGCGAATTTTAACAAATACTTAGTTAAAATAATAATTATCTCAGTGTTTTTAAAGTGTTTTTATAGTTTTGTATGATATTTTCATCAATAATGCCAATTTTTTGTCCTACAATATAAGTTTCAATGCCTATTTGGTTATTCGCAAAAATAATTGTATCAAGGCATTTAGCCCCATCTAAGTGAGTCAGTAGAGGGTGTTTTGTATCAATACTTAGCCAATTCGCGAACTGGCCCACTTTTATACCACCTGTATTAATCTGAGATGCTTGGTTGCCACCATTTATACATTCATTCCATAGAAAAGTGCCAACATGAGGGGTGTTTACACTGCTTGCAACAATGCGTTGTTGATTAAGTAATCTTTGTGAATACTCTAAAATCTGTATTTCCTGAAAAGGGTTGATGAGAATGTGACTGTCTGAACCAATCGCAATAGACCCATCTTGTGTTAGATAGGCAGGCAGTGGAAACACACCATCACCAAGGTTTGCTTCAGTCATGGGGCAAATACCAGCTACAGCTTTTGACTTTGCCATTAAATTAATTTCATTTTCATTCAGATGTATTGCATGGATTAAACACCAGTTTTTATTTACATCAAAATGATGAAATAACAATTCAACTGGTCGCATACCCGTGTGTGATAAAACTTGCTCTACTTCTGCGGTTTGTTCTGCAATGTGAATATGAATGGGTTGATTGTTATCTAATTCACTCAATACTTGTTGCATCTGTTTGATAGATACCGCGCGCAAGGAATGAAAACAAATGCCCATATTTTGCTCAGGATACAATTGCTTTTCTAAAGACTGATATAGATCAATATATTCCTTAGTAGACAACTTAAAGCGTTGTTGTGAATTACTCAATGGAGCTCCATCAATATGTGATTGAGTATAAAGAACTGGCAATAAAGTCAACACAATACCCACCTCATGTGCCGCTTTAACAATTGCCAATGACATATTTTCAACGTTGCTATTATCTACTAAATCTCGATGGATATAATGAAACTCACAAACAGAAGTAAAGCCTGATTGCAACATTTCAGAATAAGCATAACGGGCAATATGATAAAGTCGATCGGCATCAATTTGATTGGCGTATTGGTACATCAACTCCCGCCAAGACCAAAAGCTGTCATTGTCTGAGGTTTTGTATTCTGTCAACCCAGCCATCGCACGTTGAAACACATGCGAATGACAATTAGGCATAGCCGGAATCACACAATCTAGTTCTATGTCGTTATCTCTCGGTTTACTGTCAGTATGAATGTCAGAAAAAAGATTGTTAGAATCGACACAAACACTAATATTATTCTCCCAACCTGATGGTAGAAGTGCTTGTTTAAAAAAATAGTTATTCATGGCAGTTGTCTTAATGGATTATTTTGTTTGAGTGTTTATGACTTGAATAAGTTATGAAAATTATTTTCATTTTTGAGAAAAATTTATCAAGGTCTCTTATAGTTTTCATTCGCTTCGACGTATGCTTTCAATAAATTATTAATATTAGTTTGGTAGCCCTTGCCTTGGGCTTTAAACCAATTGAGTACATCCGTATCAAGTCTTAAGGTGATTTGAGTTTTCTTTGCAATGGGTTTTAACCCTTTGCGAACGATGGTTTGGGCGAATTTTTCGGCAGATACTTCGGGAAGATCAGATAAATCAATGTCTTTATCTTTTAACGTATCTACTTTTTCCCAGTCAGTTTGTGATTGTTGCATAATAACCTCTTTCTTCATGTTTTGTCGCTTTACGTATAGATATTACACGTATTTTATCTTCAGTTTCTGTGTGGACAACAGCAACTATACGATTTTGGAAACTGCCAAAAGTTACGAATCTCTGTTCTCCGTAATACTCTCTGTCATCTTCAAAGCTTATGGTGTATCCATCAAATATTTCTTCTGAACCAATAAAATCTATATTATGTTTTTTCAGGTTCGTCAGTCTTTTTGTTTCATTCCATTCTAGGTCCATAAGGTTAGTATAACTACATAATGTAGTTACGTCAATATTGAATTAAAAAAAGTTACTTGATATTTCAGCAAGTCATACCAATCAAACAATTAATCCTTTAAAATACACTTCGTAATTATGAAAATAAAATACTCAGATATAGAATATGCGTTTGACTATACCAGTGCTGCAGGGTTTGGTATGAACCAGGCATATGTCGATCGTGAAAATGGCAAGATTCATGTGCATTCTGATGAGTATGATAACTTTGAAGAGTTACCAGGTGACATAGATAATGAGGATAAATATATTCTTATGCCGCATAAAAACGATTTTGATTTAGGCCGTGATTTGGTTTTTGAATTTTTCTATCAGGAGTTGCCTGATGAAATGGAAACAATACACTCTATTTTTCGAAAAAAAAAGTGCTTATTCCAAATTTAAAATTTTCATTAAAAATCGAGACTATTTACAAAAGTGGTATAAATTCCAGAATGATGCAGAAGAAAAATCTTTGAGAAAATGGTGTAAAGAAAAAAATATTGTACTTCTGGATTAACTGGTAAAAATCAATTTGAATGTTACAATCAATCTACCATGACTATTTCAAAATATATAATTACCCTGCTTTTATTGGCAACTGCCTATAATGCCGAATCGGAATCTCAATTAACTTTAAATCAATGGATTGATATTGAATCTATAAAAGTTCGACACGATAAAAGTATCCAATACATTACTAGGATAGGTAAAGTCATTCCAACTGTTACCCTGATTGAAATAAAGGATGGGCAATTAGCAATCAATTTATCTTTGAATACACCAGAATATTTTAAAAGGGATAAAGAGTGGATTAATGATTTTCGGGTTATTTATCAAAATAAAGATCAAAGTAGGGTGCTTGGAAAATTAGACGGAGAAAGTTTTAATATTCCAAATGGTCAATGGGTTTCGAGTTTAACATTTCTACCCAGTAGTCTTCTTCTCAAAAAAAATGTGGCTAATATTATCATTCAAGCAAAAGCCACAAAAGCAAGGCTGGTGCATATAAACCAGAAAAAAGCAGATAAACTTGCAAGAGAAAACATGACAGACAAAATGATGGACAAGGTTCCTTTTCCAATAAATACGATTGGAGAATTATTTGATTTTAAATTAAATTTGTATGATGGCTCTGTTTTTAATAGTAAGCAACACAGAGGCAAAGTGATACTTTTAGATTTTTGGTCCTGGAATTGTGGTCCTTGTCGTAAGGCTATACCTGAACTAAAAGAATTATCAGCAAAGTATAAAGATGATAAGCTAGTAATCATAGGCATAAACTTTGATGATTATGAAAACATAGATGAAATCATTAAACAACAAACTATTTTTTGGCCACAATGGGTTGTGACTGAAGATTATATGGATTTAGCCATTTATAAAAAGTTAAAATTCAATGGCATACCCTATTACATAATAATTGATCAAACAGGGGTGTTAGTCAAACAAGGGTATACTAATGATATGGATTTGAATAAGGATATAAGTAAATTAATTGAATGAGCTGTATTTTTTAGTACAGTTAGTTTTGTATAAATTCTGGAAATTTTGTTATTTTACCCTTAGTGTCCCACGAATTTTGTAACGAAAGTTTTGTGGTGTTACTGATTCTATTTTTGTTTAAAGGGTGGGTAGATAAAAATGGAAGTTGTTTGATTCCTTTTCTTTGTTGAATCACTTCAAGCTTTGCAAAAACCTCTCTGCTACCTCCTATGTGACCATAACACTGCTGCAATGCAACTAATCCATCTGAATCTGCTTGTATTTCCATTTCGCGACTAAAGCTAAGAGCTGTCAATAAACCAGTTTGGCCTAATGGATTTGCTATATTGTTACCAAATAACATAGCAAAACTAATGCTGATAATAACGCCACGGCCAAGGGATTTTATAGGGTGTCGATTCTTTATATGGGCAATTTCATGCGCAATTATCATTGCTAGCTGATTTTCATTGTCAAGTTCGTCAATCATGCCTTGAAAAATAACAATATTTCCACCTAATGTAGCAAAAGCATTAATCAAATTGTCCTCATTGTAATGGTGTTTTATTTGTATTTTATTTGGTAAATCTGAGCATAAGGCAATTGATGACACTAAGTTTTTTAAATATTTTTGTTTTTCTGTAATTGCCTCTTCAGTTTTTTCAAAGGGTTGAGAAAAGGCTACTTCTACTTCAAAAGGGACTCTCTGGGCCAAATATCCCGCCAACACACCAAGAAAATATGAGATAAGAACAATGCCAACAATAGTGCCAGTAGAAAGGATAAAGAAATCCATTAAGTGATTTCTGGGCGTTACATTTATCCATTCTGCTGGTTGAGGGTTTTCAAACTTCAAGCGATACTACTCTGCTATCAATGCAGTTCCATAAGCATAAACCTCTAACGAGCCACTTTTTCTGCCTTGGGACATGGCTAAATTTGTTGTCGTTAGTTTTACATTAATGACCAAGTCCGCATTAAGCTCTTTTGCTTTTTGTTTCATGCGTATTATTGCTTCACGCCTTCCTCTGTCCAATAATGATTCATAGGTATGCAGGCGTCCCCCAAATAAACTCTTTAGACCAGCAACAAATAGCTTGAAATAATCATTAGCAACAACAATATTTCCAGAAACCAATACTTGCCTATATGCTATATCAGGGGGCAACCTGGTACTCGCGGCAGGAATGCTATTGAGGATTTTTTCTTTTTTTATAATAGATTGATAATGTTTTTTTTCTGCTAATTTTCCAAAAATATAACCCAATAATAAAAGAAATATAACTATGCCAAATTGTATTAAAAATTGCATAAAACACTCCTACTCCGATAAAACTACAGCGGTGCCGTATACATAAATCTCTGCTGCACCTGCAGCAATACTCGAGGTTGAATAGCGCACATTTAGCACAGCATTTGCACCTATTGATTTTGCCTGTTTTATCATTCTGTTCGTTGCTTCTTTTCGAGACTCTTGCAAAAGTTCTGTATACCCTTTGAGTTCACCACCC
>Ga0256845_1001879_pt1 | contig 16175 bp, 12 predicted proteins | sample RiftiametaG_FD_189101 | JGI IMG/M metagenome (GOLD analysis project Ga0256845, IMG submission 189101) | Tube worm associated microbial communities from hydrothermal vent at the East Pacific Rise, Pacific Ocean - Riftia | ecosystem: Host-associated > Annelida > Integument > Unclassified ...
TGCTGGTAAGTCTCAATAGTTTTTTAAATTGATTTGACGAATAAAACCTTTATGTGGTTCATACATTTTATCCCTGGTCAAACAAATCCAATTGTGTTGCAGTCTGTTTTTTTATTTTTTTTGCAGGACTGGAGCTTTGATACTGTTTAAGGCTTTCTTCAATATCAGATAGGAATTCAGATTTCTTTCGGTTTAAGGTTTTTCCAAAAACCATGCGCTTTTTTGCATGGGTCAGGCAGAGGATATCTTTGGCACGGGTCATTGCAACATAGAAAAGTCGTTTCTCCTCTTTAATATCCTCTACTGTTTTCCCGTCCCGGGCAAATGGAATAAATGTTTTTTCACATCCTGCAATAAATACAACGGGAAATTCAAGACCTTTAGAGGCATGCATGCTCATGAGAGAAACTTTTTCAGCTTCAAATTTGAAAAAATCCTGCTCCTCATGGTAAAGAGGGTTCAAGGGGCTAACTGCATTTAGAGGTTTATCCTTATTGTTCTTGTCTTTACTCTCTTTGCGAGCTGACTGGAAAGGTATGTTTGCTTTTTCAAAAATCTCTTCAAAAATTATTGCCTGCTTTTTTGTGCGGAAAAGAATAGCAAAATCAGCAAAGGAGTACTCTTTTTCACTGGTTGTTATTTGTATCTGGGCTGAAAGGGATGATATTCCTCCAACAAGTTCTTCAATCATCTTGCCCACAGCAACAGCTTCTGCTCTTTCACTTGCTGTTTTCACAATTATAATTTTTTCTTTGCCTGAAATATTGGAAAAGATTCTCTTTTTTGAACCTGTTTCGCCGGCATCTGTAATCAATTGAAAAGATGCATCTAAAATAGTCTGGGTTGACCTGTAATTTCTATTTAATGTGATCTTTACGCTTTGGGGAAAGTCCCGGGCAAATTGTTTAAAATATTTATTGTCAGACCCTCGGAACCCATAAATTGATTGATCAGGGTCACCTATAACCATAAGGTTTTTTCCATTACCTGCCATCAGTTTTACCAGAACATATTGTGCTTTATTTATATCCTGATACTCATCAACAAAAATATGGGTAAATCGTTTTTTTACTTTTAAAAGAAGGTCCTGCTCTTTTGTAAAAAGGTTCACAGTCATTGATATTAAATCTTCATAATCACACAGGTTGTGTGATGATAAAAGGGATTGATATTTATGCCAGATTTGTTTTATGGGCACATCTTTCTTGTTTACATAACTTTCATACAGGTTAAGGTTCTGTTTTTCCCTTTGAATAATAAGGTCAGCTGTGCCGGGTTTTATCTTTTTACTCTTGGCACACGCCTGTTTGATAAGACTTTCTCTCACTTCATTATCAGCAATATCAAAGTCAAAAGAGGTGTACTCCTTTAAAACCATCAGGCAGAATGAGTGAAAAGTAGCTGTGCAGACCAAAGCAGGTTTTATTCTTTTACCCATTTCGTGGGCAGCTTTATTTGTAAAGGTAAGGGCAAGGATGGAGTTGCCGTCAACTTTTTTTTCTTTAATGAGATGGATGATTTTTTCAGTAAGTGTTCTTGTCTTTCCAGTGCCTGGACCTGCTTCAACAATAAGCGGATGTGCTTTGGCATGGACAATCATTTTTTGTTCTCTGTTCAGTTCATCTTTTTGAATTTTTTTGATTTTAGCAGGTTTAGTTCGGGCTTTTTTTTTAAGATTTGAGCTTTGCTTTATGGGTTTGGGCGTTTCTGTTTTTTTCTTGTTACTGCTTTTACTGCCAAAAAGAGTTAAATTTTCTCCTTTAAGTTTTTGTCTGGTTTCATGGTCAAATATCCTGACTTTTCCAAATTCACCATCAAACCCTGCCGAGGCTGTGATATCCCCCAGACGTATTTTTTCTAGGGCTTGTGCGAGCAGGGGAATATTTGCTTTTTCAATCTCTTCCATGTTTTTATCAAGCAGGATTTCAAGCTCAGGACCAATTGTTTCCACAGCTTTATTATAGTAGGAGTTCACTGTTTTTGTATTGGGTCCAACCTCAAAAATTTCAGAAAGTATTTCAGCAAGGGGTACTATCTTTTGAAAGCCATGTCTGTTTTCAGGCATGAACCCCTCTTCCCGGTCTGCAAGTTCCTGTACCCTGTGTAAAACTCCAAGGGTGAGAGGTTTATTGCATTCAGGACAAATTCCATTCAGCTCAATGGTTTGTTCAGGATTAAGGCATACATTGCATTTTCTGTGACCGTCTAAATGATATTTTCCAAGTTCAGGATGCATATCTATTGTGCCAATGTATTTTTTTTGATCTTTTTTTTCCAGGGCATCTCTTATGCCGGCAAATGAGAGATCAGTGTTAAAAACAGATGCATTCCTGCCCACAAAACGTGGAGAGTGGGCATCGGAATTTGAAACAAAACTTAAATTATCAAGATTTTTAATGCGAAAGTTCATGGGAAGATCAGAAGAGAGACCTGTCTCTGCCGCAAAAATATATTTGCTTAAAGATCCAAAACACTCCTCAATTGTATCAAACCCTGACTTTGATCCAAACATTGAAAACCATGGAGTCCATATGTGCGCCGGTATGAACATTCCAGAATCGTCAACCATAAGCATCAGCTCAAGCAGTTTCTCTGCATCAAGCCCAAGGATGGGTCGTCCATCTGATCGGATATTACCAATCTTATCAAGCTTTGAGTTAAATGCTTTGACGCTTTCAATATTGTCAAAATAGATTAGATTGTGATTTTTTCTGACCCGGTTATTTTTTTTATAGATACTGCTGATTTCACACTGGAGTATAAATCTTACTTTATTGTGGCAACGCTTTGGAACATCCTTGTAAAGCTCTCTGCTTAATTCAGGCTTCAGCTTGAACAGCCCGGTTTCAGCAGGCTCAAGCTTCTCTTCAATTTGATCAATCCAGTCAGGATAGGTAAAGTCACCTGTTCCAACAACGGTGATCCCTTTGATCATGGAAGCTTGATATATATGCTCAAGATCAAGATTCTTTGCTGTTGCCCTGGAATATTTTGAATGTAAATGTAAATCAGCAAGAAATCTCATCAGGCAAGGCGTGCTCCATTGGCAATTTTTTTATCAGGTACTGCAAGCACAACTGCTCCATCATTATCATCACTGTAAAATCCTGTCACAAGGCATTCAGACATAATCGGTCCTATCTGCTTGGGAGCGAAATTTATCACAGCAATCACCTGCTTGCCAATCAGTGATTCTCTGGTGTAGAGATCAGTTATTTGAGCACTGGATTTTTTAACTCCAAACTTGTCACCAAAATCGACTTTTAATATATAGCTTGGATTCCTCGCTTCAGGAAAATCTTTAACATCTACTATTGTGCCAACCCTCAATTCAACATTTTGAAAATCTTTCCATGCAATATGACTCATATTATTTGGCTCTATCAATGATATTTCGATGGGCCATCAATCTTATGGCATTTATTCTGATAAAGCCTTCAGCATCTTCCTGATTATATCCGCCTTCCATGTCCATGGAAGATAGATCCTTGTCATATAAAGATGAAGGGCTTGTTCTGGCAACGGGATATGCAGTTCCTTTATAGAGTTTTAAGGTTACAACACCATCAATAACTTCCTGGCTCTTATCAATTGCCACCATGAGAAAATCCATCTCAGGGCTGAACCAGAATCCATTGTATACAAGCTCTGCAAATTTAGCTGAAAGCATATCTCTAAGCCGCATAACCTCTCTATCCATGGCAACTCCTTCAATGTCTTTATGGGCTTCATTAAGGATAGTGCCGCCCGGGGTTTCGTACACACCCCTGGATTTGATACCCACAAAACGGTTCTCAACCATATCAAGACGGCCAATGCCATTTTTTCGACCAAGTTCATTTAAGTATTGAAAGAGTTCAAGGGGGTCTGTTCTGGTTATTTTTTCATCGAGGTTAGTGACCCTTACTGGTATACCGTCTTTAAATTCAAGTTCAATTTTTGTGGGCTTGTCAGGAGCTTTTTCCGGAGAAACCGTATGGGAATAAATACTCTCATCGCATTCATGGTTCGGGTCTTCAAGAACACCTGCTTCATGGGAAATATGCAGCAGATTATCATCTTCACTATAGGGTTTTGATGCAGTCTGTTTGGTAGGGATATCAAACTTTTCAGCATACTCAAGAAGATCAGTTCTCCCTTTGAATGCATCTAAAAAATTTTTGTTTTTCCAGGGTGCAATAACTTTGATTTTTGGATTCAATGCGTAATATGACAATTCAAATCTAACCTGGTCATTGCCTTTACCTGTGGCACCATGTGATACATACTCTGCTCCCACCTGCTTTGCAATTTCAATCTGTTTTTTTGCAATAATGGGGCGGGCAATGGCAGTACCTAAAAGATATCTTCCTTCATAAATGGTATTTGCCTTATATACAGGAAAGATATAATCAGTGACAAATTCCTTTTTCATATCTTCAATAAATACTTTGGTAGCTCCAATTTTTAATGCTTTTGCTTTTGCTTCTTTAAAATCTTCAACCTGGCCAATATCAGCCATGTAGGCAAAAACCTCATATCCCTGCTCCAGCAGCCATTTTAATATAACAGAAGTATCTAACCCTCCTGAGTAAGCAAGAACAACTTTCCCTTTTGACATAACAACTCCTATAAATAGATTGTGTTTAATTTTTTATGAATAGCTTAATAAGTTTTTTTAAATTCAGTTTTAGAACATTTTGGACATGGAGGAATTCTGCCTGTTTTTTTAAACCGCATTGTTCCTTCACACTCTTTACATACAAGGGTTCCAGGGCTTGTCAATTCACCGGTTTTATAGGTTAAATTACTCTCGATTTTAGATGACCACTCAGTAAAAGCATTGCCAAGCGCAGAAAAAATATTACTCAAGGCGCTTTGAACACCTGAACTTACTCGTTTAGGCTCAAGGGTCTCTTTTACAGTGTTACTGATTTTTTTAACACTTTCCGGTGTGTTTAAAAGGTCTCGCTGAAGATAATTTTTCAGTTTCTCTCCCTGCTCTCTGCTGAATTTTCCAGCTTCGATCATCTCTTCTTTTGCAGATTCCATAGATTTATTATATGTGGCAGCTGTTTTATCCCGGGCAGCCTCAAACAGCTCTTTTGATCTTGAAACAAATTTTTTATAAAGATTAATTTCCTGCTCTTCTGTCTGCTCTTTATCCTCTTTTTCTGACATTTTAGATCCCCCTTTTAAAATAACAATTAATAATGACTATAAAAAAAATGGGTATAAAAAGAAATACTAAACTAAAAAAACTTTAAAACATATATAAATTTAGAAAAATAGTCATCAGATGGTTTTACATTGAAGTGTACACTATCTTGATAATTGTCTTTAAGGGTTCTTAACTCACCTGGAGAGTGGATGGTATTAATAAAAATTGCGCCTGCAAATCTCCTTCTCCTCAGTTCAGAGGCAGAAGAGATACTTGACCTGCAATCAGATGAATTTACCATGGCAGCAGGTCCAGAAGATTGTGATAAATCTGTTTACCTCAATACATTACGTAATCTTAAAACTGAACAATCAGCATTTTTAACAATTTTCTGGGCACAGGTCTGGGAGAATGCTTCATTAAAGGTTCTTCTATGATTATGGTAAACCACAATCAAGTCTGCCCCCCATTTTTCTGCAGTTTTCAGAATCACCTCATAGTGTTTGCCAATAAGTACTTTTGAAGAGACATTGCCCCCGCAATTAGTATCGGTGAATTTTTTCAAAGTTTCCTGGAACTCTTTGGCAGCCTCTTGTTTAATCTCATCTGTTATGTAAGATGCAACTATGGGCATACCAAATCCAGGCATAACACTGACTAAAAGGATTTCAGCTTTACTCAATTTTGCAATATCAGCAGCATTGTCATACACTGCTTTTGAAGTTTTTGGATAATCCACATCAATTGGTACAACTATTTTTTTAAACATATGTTACTCCTGTAAAAGACAATGATCAGGTTGTTGCAAGCTTATCCCTTCTTTTGCGTTGTACGGTATAAACCAGGGCAAGGAGAAAAAGTGCTGGGATAAACATAAGTTGTTTTGGTAAGCGTTTTGCCGGAAGTTTAACCATTGTGATCTCCTGATCAAAATCAATTCCCATTTTTTCAGCATTGCTTCCAAAAACTATATTATCAACTAGAATTTTGCCATCCTCAATGCGCGTTTCAAGACCGATTTCATTGAGTCTCTCTTTACCTGTTGCAGCACTGCCAATCGGCAGCATCAATGCTTTTGTAAATTCAACACCCTTCATATCCTCGCCTTTAATATTAAGGCGGAGCATGGAACCTGGCTCCATGGTTTCAATAATCTGAACTATTTCTGTGCCGGGTTTATCAATAAAGGGCGGGAAAACTTTATCCCAGAAATATCCTGGTCTGAAGAGTATAAATGCAATTAAAAACAGAGCTAAGGTCTCCCAGATACGGTTCTTTGCCTGGAAATACCCCTGGGTTGCTGCAGCAAATGCAAGCATGGCAAGAATTGATGAAATAACGACAATGACCAGGTGATGCCATGTTTTAACTCCTATTATAAGAAGTTCGGTGTTAAAAATAAACAAGAATGGAAGAATAGCTGTTCTGATATCATATCCAAATCCTTGAATACCCGTGCGTATAGGATCACCGCCGGATATTCCGGCTGCTGCAAAAGCTGCCAACCCCACAGGCGGTGTATCATCTGCCAGAATACCAAAATAGAATACAAACAAATGGACAGCAATCAAAGGTACTATCAAACCGTTTTGTGCTCCAAGATCAACAATAACCGGCGCCATAAGCGTGGAAACAACAATATAATTTGCAGTAGTGGGAAGACCCATACCAAGAATAAGGCTTATGACCGCGGTGAAAAGCAGAATCAGCATTAGATTACCACCGGAAATAAACTCGACAAACTCTGTCATGACAAGACCAACGCCTGTAAGTGTAACTGTTCCTACGACAATACCTGCAGCAGCAGTTGCCACACCAATGCCTATCATATTTCTGCCGCCTGAGACTAACCCGTCTATAAACTCATCATAACCTTTTTTAAAAGAGAACTCATCTCCTTTGGCTTTTCTTATAAGACCTTTTAAGGGGCGCTGGGTCAGTACAATAACAATGAGCAGCATGGTTGCCCAATAGGCAGATAATGATGGTGAAAGCCGTTCAACAACCAGGCACCACATGAGAACTACAACAGGCAAGAGAAAATAATATCCTGCCTGGGCTGTTTTCATAAGGTCCGGCAGCTCATCAATTTCATGGGAAGTATCAAGCTCCGGCACTCTACAGGCAAACCATAGTAATAGATAATATGCTACAGCCAGCAGAACAGAAACAACATAAATAGTTGCTTTTCCCGCAACAATTTTTATCCAGCCAAGGCCGTAATAGGTCGCACCACCTATGATGATAATAAAAAGAACAGTCATGGTAAAAGAAAAAATTTTCTGGGTAATGGTCTTTGTAACCGGTCGATCCATGCCTTTTAATCCCATTTTACATGATTCAAGATGGACAATATAAACCAGTGCAATATAGGAAATAATAGCCGGCAAAAATGCATGTTTTATAACTTCAACATAGGAGATGCCCACATATTCCACCATTAAAAAAGCAGCAGCACCCATGACCGGCGGGGTAAGCTGACCATTTGTAGATGCTGCAACTTCAACAGCACCCGCCTTTTCCGCTGAGAATCCGACTTTTTTCATTAATGGTATGGTAAAGGTCCCTGTGGTAACCACATTGGCAATTGAAGATCCTGATACAAGACCTGTTAAACCGGAGGAGACAACAGCTGCCTTGGCAGGCCCGCCTTTTAAATGACCAAGACCTGCAAATGCAGTCCTGATAAAATAATTTCCAGCACCTGCCGACTCAAGCAGAGATCCAAACAAAACAAACATGAATACCATACCTGTAGAGACACCAATTGCCACACCATAAACACCCTCTGTGGTCAGCCAGTAGTGGGTCATACCTTTTACAAGGCTTGCCCCTTTGTGGGCAATCACATCGGGCATCCAGGGCCCTGCAAAAGTATAAAAAATAAATACTGATGCTACAACCATCAAAGGCGGTCCAAGAGCTCTTCTTGTTGCTTCCAGCAGCAAAACAAGACCTATTACAGCAACAACAAGATCAAGAACTATAGGGTCACCTGGACGTTCTGACAAACCAGCATAAAAAATAAATAGATAGGCTGCACAAAAAGCTGCAACTAATGCCAGACACCAGTCCTGAATAGGAATATAATCCCGGGGAGAAGATTTAAATGTTGGATAGGCAGTATATGCCAGGAACATTGCAAACGCAAGATGAATAGCCCTTGCTTCCGTGGAATTGAATACAAGGATATTAAAAATAAATGGCAGGGGAGAGGCATACCATAATTGAAAAACAGTCCATAAAAGAGGGATAAAAAATAAAACCTTTTTAGGAAAGGCACCGACAGGATTTCGTGCTCCGGTGTCGGCTTCGGCAATCATCTCCTGCAGTTTATCCTGATCGGCTGCAGCATTATCAGCTTGGGTCATCTTGACGTCTCCTCCAAAAAATGATTTTCAAAAACTTTGGATAAAGTATGTGGTATAAACAAACCACACACTTTAAATTTTTAAATCAGGTTTTTCTTATAACAAACCTGCTTCTTTGTAGTATTTTTTTGCGCCATCGTGGAGCGGTGCAGAGAGACCGTCTTTAATCATCTCTTCTTTTTTAAGATTTGCAAAGGCAGGATGAAGTTTTTTAAATTGATCAAAATTTTCAAAAACTGCTTTTACAACATTATAAATAACATCTTCAGATGTGTTGGTTGAGCTTACAAAAGTTGCTCCTACACCAAAGGTAATTGTATCAGAATCTGTTCCGCGATACATGCCACCGGGGATGACAGCCATTCTGTAATAATCATTTTCTTTAACAAGTTTATCAATGGCAGGTCCTGTTACATTTACAATAACCGAGTCACAGGTAGTTGCAGCTTCTTTAATGGATCCTGAAGGATGCCCAACAGTAAATACCATGGCATCAATTTTATTATCACATAATGCTTTTGACTGCTCTGAAGATTTGAGTTCTGAAGCAAGTTTAAAATCATCTTTTGTCCAGCCCAAAGCTTTCATGACAACTTCCATTGTTCCGCGCTGACCAGAACCCGGATTACCAATATTAACTCTTTTACCCTTAAGATCAGAAAAGTTTTTAATCCCTGAATCTTTACGTGCAACAACAGTAAAGGGCTCTGGATGAACACTGAAAACAGCTCTTAAATTTTTGTTAGGTCCTTTTTTAGCAAATTTGCTGGTGCCGTGATACGCATGATACTGCCAGTCAGACTGGGCAACACCCATGTCAAGTTCGCCTGCTGCGATGGCATTTAAGTTGTAGACTGAACCACCAGTACTCTCTACTGAACATCGAATGTGATGAACTTTTCTTCCCTTGTTAACCAGGCGTGCAATGGCTCCGCCAGTTGGATAGTAAACACCTGTCACCCCACCTGTACCAATGGTGACAAAGGTCTGATCACCAGCCTGGACCGGGGCAGTGCCCATAAAAAGAACAAGTGTAAAAAGTACTGAAACAGTTAAAGCAAATAATTTTTTCATTTGAACCTCCATTAAAATAGTTAGACAACTTTATTGAATTACTACAGTACTGTAATAGTAAATAGCAAGCTTTATGCCAGACACTATTATTATATATAGCCTGTATACCGGAGTTTTAACATTGTTGACATTTGATGATATAATCAATATACAGCTAAAAAAATAAAAAAATCAGACAGATGGTCTACATATAGAAGCACAAGAGATAAATTGATCATATCATCAATCCTTGATCATATCATCAATTTTTTAATATGATTCTTGCATCCACAACATCAAGACCATTTTCATAAAGAATAACAGGGTTCAAGTCCATCTCTTCAATCTCAGGATAGGATTCAATCAACTCAGAGCAAAGGGATATGAGTTTCTTTAAAGCTTTTTTATCATAACATTTCTCACCCCTTACACCACTTAAAATCACAGAAGACCGGGTGTCTTCTATCATCTTTCTGCATGAAGTAGAAGAGACAGGCAGCACCCAGAATGTAACATCCTTCATTATTTCAACCATTATACCGCCAAGTCCGTACATTATAACAGGACCAAACTGTTCATCAATTTTGGTTCCAAGAATAATTTCAAGGCCCTTTTGTGCCATGGGGGCTACAAGAACACCTCGGATATCTGCGGATGGGTTATACTTTTCTGCATTTTTAATAATTTGTTTAAATCCGGTTTTTACATCGTTTTCAGAAACAAGGTTCAGCTTGACACCGCCTGCATCACTTTTATGAAGGATGTCAGGTGAGACAATTTTCAAGACAACATTCTCTTTAAAAGTCCGGGCGATTTCCCATGCCTGATCGTCATTTTCAGCCAATCTCCCCGGAAAGGTAGGTGCACCATGAAGCTTGATCAACTGTTTTGCTTCATGCTCTAAAAGTGAACACCTGCCGTCTTTTTGAGCTGTTTCAATGATTTTCTGCCCCCTTAACTTAGCTTTTGCCCGCCAGTTAAAAACAAAATTGGCCTGGGCATGATAGGATTTAAGGTATTTGCCATATTTACAGAGGGATGCAACACATTTACATGAGATATCAAGTGAGTCATGGACTGGAATGTCATAATGGCGAAGGAGGTCAAGGGCATGGGATTCATAGGAGCTGTAAAGGGAATGAACAACAATGGGCTTACTCCTCTTTTTTACCATTTTTCCAAACCTGTGGGCTGCTGCCTCTTCCCCAATGACAAGGCTTTTTTCAAACCTTATGCCATATCCACCAAAAAGACCGACTATAAGCAATCCCCCAACATTGGAATCTTTTAATATGATCCTGGCACAATCAGCAAAAAGTTCCGGGTCTGAATCTGTCCCACCCGCAACATCAACAGGGTTGACAACAGAAGCAGCTTCAGGCAGAATTTTTTTTAATTCCTTTTTTGTTTTGTCTGATAGTTCCGGCAGATCAATGCCATAATCAGATAGAAGATCTGCTCCAATTGTTGCATGTCCTCCTCCATCAGCAAGTATGGCAATGGAATTATTTTTTATGGCAGGCTGGCTTGCAAGGGTCTCAGCCACAGGAAAGAGTTCATCTGAATTTTCAATAACAATTATACCGGTTCTCTCATATGCTGCTTTTGCAACTTCACTCATACCTGCAAGGGAACCTGTATGGGAACCAGCAGATTTTTTGCCCGTTGCAGACCTGCCGCTCTTTAAAAGAATAATTGGTTTTTTTTCACTTGTTTTATGGGCTTCCTGGAGGAATTTTCGTCCCTCACTCATACCCTCGACATACATTAATATTGCCTTGGTAGCAGGATCATTTCTGAAAAATTTCAGGTATTCATGGAATTTAATATCTGATTCATTGCCAACTCCAATATAATAGGTAAACCCACCATGTTTACGAATAGTAGCCTCTGTAATAAGGGTAAGCGCCATATTCCCACTCTGGCACAGCAAGGCAATATCACCCTTGGGTGCATTTTCAATACCCACAAGGTTCATGTTGGTTTTAAGATTGATCATGCCCGAGGTGTTTGGTCCTATTAGCCTGACATTGGCTTTTTTTGCCGCAGCAACAACCTCGTTTTCAAGTGCTTTTCCTTTACCCCCGAGTTCCCGGAAACCGCCGGCAATAATAACAGCACCTGCAACTTTTTTTTCACCGCACTTTTCCAAAATCCCGGGGATTGTTCTTGCGGGAGTTGTAATAAGAGCAAGGTCAACAGGTTCGGCAATATCAACAATATCTTTATAACAATAAAGACCTAAAATCATCTCTTCCCTGGGGTTTACAGGATAGATTTGTCCTTCAAAGCCATCTGCCAGAAGAGTTTTAATGGCTTGATACCCTCGTTTTGTTTTATTTTTTGAAGCACCAATTATGGCAACAGACTTTGCATTTAATACTTTATCCAGCATGATTTTTTCCTTTAATTATTTTTTCTCTGTTCAAAGTCATCCAATGATGCTTCTCTCTCTTTGGTTGAAACACAGGCAAGGCACGCTTCAACTTCATAATCCATAAGTGCTTCAAGACTGCACTCTCCCTGGGCCATTAAAAACCCCTTTTTGATCAACTTTAAGGAAAAAGATGAGTTGGCAACAATTTTTGCTGCCATTGCAAAGGTTTCATCCATCAATCGATTTAAGGGGACTGCTTTATTAACAAGACCAATTTTTTCTGCCCCATGGCCGGAAATATATTCTGCTGTAAACAAAAGTTCTCTTGCCTTGCCAGGACCTACCAGATCCTGAACAAGTCGGAATGCACCACCTGTCACAGAAGATGTCACCTTTGCTTCCGGAGAGCCGATAAGAGCTTCTGCAGCAGCAATCCTGATATCACAGGCAAGGGCAAGTTCATATCCAGACCCGAGGGCATAGCCATTAATAGCTGCTATAGTAGGTTTTTCAAACCGAATAATATTTCTTGAAGCCTCCTGAAGAGCTTCAAGGTATTTTCGATAGTCCTCAATACTCCTGCCTTTTGAATCTTTTAAATCAGCCCCTGTAGAAAAAGCCCTGCCTTCCCCGGTTATGATTAATACCTTGATCTGTTTATCTTGTTTGACAAGTTCAAGGGCATCCTGCATCTCAATCCAGAGCTTCTGGTTCATGGCATTGAGTACGTCTGGTCTGTTTAGCTTGATCAGGCCGATTTTTTCAATTTTTTCATAAATAATGCATTCATAGTTCATGGCAATTACCTGTTAGAAAAGTGGTTAAAAAAAAGGATTATAGGTTTGATAAGTTACTTAATCCAAATTTAAAAAATTTTAATCCAATCATGCTAATATCTCTTGATTATCAGATGATTACTGACTTATTATTTGTTGCAATCATTATGCCACAGAGTACTCATTTGAGCGTGATTATATTAAAAAACAGCTATTGCCCCGATTAAAAGTCAGGTATACTAATTGCAGTGACAAAGAATAAAATAATTATTTTAATAGTATGCTTTAACCACAAGGAGGTACTATGAAAAAAATCAAAGTTTTTATTCTGGCAACACTTACAGTTTTTTTAATTTACAGCAGCGCTTTTACTGACACACAAAAGAGGTTTGTTGATAACAAGGACGGTACTGTTACCGATACAAAACTGGGGCTGATGTGGGCACAAATTGATAATCAAGGAGATATCAGCTGGAACAATGCTCAACAATGGGTGCGTTATACCTTTGGCTACACAATCGAAACTCAATATCAAGATTGGCGGCTTCCAACCATTAAAGAGTTGAGAAGTCTATATGTCAGAGAAAAAAAATATAAAGGGTATGAAACTGAATGTGGAATGACTATCAAAATCATTCCTCAAATCACTCTAACATGCGGCTGGGTGTGGTCCAGTGAGAAAACCTTTATCTCTTATAAGGTGTTCTCCTTTGAACAGGGGGGTTCGTTTCCTGACTTAAGAGATAAAACAAGGGCCCATCGTGTTTTGGCTGTAAGAAAAATAAGGTAGCCTGGGTATTAAATTGTGTGATACTTTGGAATATAATAAAATGCTATAATCTTATTAGATTGAGTTGAATGGATAAAAGAGCTGCCATAACAATTATATTCATATTTTTCCTTGCAGTATCTACGCTTTCTGGATGTAGTGAGGAGCCTGAGTCTTTTTCATTCTCCCGGACTGAACTTCCTTTAATCTCTTTTATGGGATTTGAAATCCCGGTTTTTCCCACTGCACGGGATCAAATGAACTATGCCAAATCAGGCTTTCCCGATTCAAGGGAAAAAATAGCTGCCTTTAAAGCCCTTTTTAAACTCTTTCCGGAATTCAGACTGGAGTGTGGGGAAGCTGCTTTGTCCCTTGCATATCTTAACCTTGGTGTTGATTACAGGTTTGCGCAAAAAAAAGATATTTTGGCGGCTGTCCAGGATTATAATACCGTTCTTCAAAATTTTAAAGAAGTCCCTCAAATCATAGTAAAAACCTATTGGTATCTGGGCTGGCTTCATTGCAATCTCCTGCATGAAAAAAGAGAAGGTCTTGATTTTTTCTGGCAGATTGTAAAAAGCTATCCTGGGATACAAATGGGGATATCCTCTCCGGTACCATGGGTGAGCTTAGTCTATCCTGCAACAGGAAAAACAAGCCACCCTGAAGAAAAAAAGATTAAAAAAAAATGGGGGGCTCTTGCACTTTTAGAAATAGTTGAACATGCTGCTGACAAAACTGAAACTGTTAAAGCATTTGACTGTCTATGGCAGGCATATCCTGGCACAGTCTCAACAGGGCTTGCCATTAAATACCTCCTTAAAAAAAAAATCCATATCCAAAAAGTATTGCCCTGTGCTGAAACTTATCTTGATCTGAATATTGCCAATAGCTTTCTTTCAGATGAGATCAGGATATTAAAAGGGGAGTTTTAGCTTTTTATGTGGTTAAAAGAGAAAATCAGGCGGTTCAGACACTCATTCCAGGTCAGGGTTTTTCTGGCATTGACCTTGATTATAGTGCTTGTTATCCCAGGGACAGGTTATTTCTGTTACTTACAGGCAAGGAAAGTAGTAGAAAAACAGGTACAGCAATTTGCCCTGGGCACTGCCGGTCAAATTTCTAAACGGGTTGAGTCTTTTTTATCCCAGCATACTTACAATGTAAAATTAATCAAAGCATTTTTTGAGAACAACCTTATCAACCATTTTGATGATAAAGAAATTTTGCAATATTTTTACATGTTTCAAAAAGACCATCCTGAATTTGTCAATATTAATTTCGGAGATGAAACAGGTCGTTTTCTCATGGCACCTGCCCAGATACCTGAAGTCCACAAAACATTTGATCCCAGGGTTAGGCCCTGGTACAGAGGGGCAATCAAAGCCAAGGGTGTATACTGGACAGATGTTTATCTGTTTGCCTCAACTCAGAAGCCCGGCATGACAGTATCTGTACCTGTTTATGATGCCCAGGGTAAGGTCAGATCTGTATGTGGTATTGACATTGATATCTCCTCATTTTCTAAATTTTTAAGGGGAATTAAAATTGGTAAGAAAGGATTTGCCTATATTTTTGAAAATAAACAAGGCAGAGTTATAGCTCATCCATCCCTTGTTCAACTGCCATGGAATTCTTACCATATTGATCTTTTGAGAACCTGTCTTCAGGATTTAAGCAAAAAGAACAAGACCTTTGGTCTGTCATCATTTCAAGGTGTTCGTTTTTTTACTGCCTATACAGATTACTCTTCAAATAACTGGACAGTCGGGGTTACTTTACCAGTGTCAGATTTTCTAAAAAATCTGGAGTTGATTCAAAAGGCAATTATCTCCATGGTAATTGCAGGTATTTTACTTTCAAGCATTTTAAGTTATCAGCTTGCCACTACGATTGTAAGCCCTTTGAATATTTTAAAAAATGGGATTGAGAGAGTTTCCAGCGGTGATCTTGAGTATAAAGTTACAATTACTGGTCCTGACATTGCTGCAACCCTTGCAAATTCATTTAACAAAATGGCATTTTCTCTGAAAATGAGCAGCCAGGAGTTGATAGAAACATATGCTGAACTTGCCCAGAAAGAAAAACTTGCAGCTGTGGGTCAAATGACAGCAAGCATTGCCCATGAGATTAAAAACCCCCTGGGTATTATTCTTGGTTCTGCCCAGGTAGTGTCAAACCCGGAGCGCCCCATGGAAATGAGGGAAAAAGCAGCTGTTTTTATTATGGATGAAGTTGAGAGATTGAACAACACATTAACAGCATTTCTTAATTTTGCAAAACCTGCTTCTCCCAATTTTCAACATCTTGATATTAACAGCTTGTTTGAAGAGAGCCTGCCAGTTATAAAAGCTCATTTTAAGGAGAAAAAGTATACCATTGATATGAAGCTTTTGCCCCGGGAAACAATCATCATGGCTGATCCAGATCAGATAAAAGAAGTATTCTGGAATATTTTACTGAATGCTGCTCAATCCATGCCTGATGGTGGTAGTATTTCTATTTGTGAGTACATTGAAAAGGGTAAGGCAATAATAGACCAAGCCATACTGCCGATTGACGGAATAACCCAGCATGATATTGATTTTCTGGTGATCTCTATTACGGACCAGGGGTGTGGTATCAGTAATGGAGAGATGGAGAAAATTTTAGACCCTTTTATCAGCTTCAAAGATGATGGAATTGGTCT
>Ga0256845_1001880_pt1 | contig 16172 bp, 7 predicted proteins | sample RiftiametaG_FD_189101 | JGI IMG/M metagenome (GOLD analysis project Ga0256845, IMG submission 189101) | Tube worm associated microbial communities from hydrothermal vent at the East Pacific Rise, Pacific Ocean - Riftia | ecosystem: Host-associated > Annelida > Integument > Unclassified ...
CGCTTGGGCGAAAAGGTAGCCCGGTCCGTCGAGCCGGTTTCCACGGCCGGCTGCGAGGGCGGGTGGTACGCAGTGCGCCCGGTAGGTTTCATTTGCCAGGACCATAATTCTACGCTCAAGATGGATCACCCCCTAGTTCGGGCTTTTCCACGGGGAGCAGACCGTTCCCAGCCGATGCCTTATCGCTATGGATTTTTACGATCCGTCGCGCCGAATTACTTGCGGGTGCCTTCAACTGCCGAGCAGCAAAAATACGAGTTACGTCTCGCCCGACATCTTCGGAACTATAAAAAACTCACTAAAAAGTGGGATAAGATGAATTTTGGGGCTAACGATGTGCCCCTTTCGGTGACTGGTGCTGCCAGTGGCCCGGTTCCGGAATACACAGCGTTACCCACTCTCAATGAGCGCTATGGGGGAAACGGGGACGACTCCACGCCTTGGTGGTTGGTAAACGAACGTCGCGTCCCCAATTTTTCAAGTTTTAAGGCACCGGGTTACGCGGTCATTGCCGGACGCATCAAGCGTCACGCTGGGCTGGCCATTGTGGGCTCCTTTGTGTCAGGAAAAGAAGCACAAAATCGACGCTTTGCGGTGGCGGTAGATGGTCGCTTAATTCCAGCCGATAAAATCAAGGCCAATGGTGGCTCGACTTTTCATGGCGAAGAATTGGGGAAGCTGACTTTGCCGGTCGCGTTTCCATGGCGTGAGGGCTCTCGCTCGTGGAAGTTGACGGGTAATTCTCTCAACAAGAGTGAAAAGCTAGAGATTAAAAAGATGGTCCCTCTTACTGGTCGGGTGCGCAAATCACGTGGTGTGCGCTTTGTCGAAACGAGGGACGGCGCTTGGTTGCGGTCTAAAGACCTAAAAGTAGCTCCTCAGCCTTCAAAACTACCTTGGTTTGCAAAAAAGGGAGTGCGCTGGATTGATATTAGCATTTTGAGTCAAACGTTAGTTCTTTACGAGGGACGGAACGCTCTTTATGCGACGCTGATTTCCACCGGGCGTGACGGCATGGGGGATCCGCAAAAAACACTGAGTACCCCTACCGGCACCTTTAGAATCTACCAAAAACACGTAACCACTACGATGGATTCTACTGTAGCGGATAGTGAATTTGAGTTACGAGATGTACCTTGGGTCATGTACTTCAAGGGGGGATACGCCCTGCACGCAGCCTATTGGCATGACGATTTTGGTAGGTTGAGGAGTCACGGCTGCATCAACTTGGCGCCAATTGATGCACGCTACGTTTTCAACTTCTCCTCACCTGATACTCCCGAACATTGGCATGCCTCCTATTCGGGGGAGTCCTTTGGCGGAGGAACTATCGTACATATTCATGGCTGAGCAGGCCCTGGGGCTCGCCCCCCAACTGATAGTGTGTGAATAGGGGAGCGTTTGGGCTCAGGAGACTCATTGAACGTCAAAAATCTTTGTAACAATGACAGGATCTCCACCAAAAGCGGGAACTGATGTGGTGAGAAATAGATCCACCACGCATCTGCCGACCGTTGTATCGTGAAAAGGTTTTGAAACGAGAACCGATGTAGCCTTACCAGTGGGTTCGTAGAGAACCTCAGCGCGTCCCTTTCCCAAGGGGCCTTGAGGATCTTTGCAATTTTTAGCTAAACTGGCGGTCTGTCCGAGTACAACTCCCGCGGCCGCTTCGTCAAAAGGCGGACCAATTGCTGGACTCAGAGTGGGAGAGGTAGTTTCTTCACCAAAAATTCGTTCCACGCCTTGTTGGAAGATGTCGGGGCGAAAAATGTACGCCCCCCTTAGAACTCCAAGAAGGACGATGAAGGCGAGAAAAATCGCTGTAAGTCCGGAGCCTTTATGTGGGGCGTGAGGAAGCGAAGAAAGGGCGGACTCTCGTTCGCTGTTGGGCTCTCCAGATGATTCTTCAGGGTTTGAATCCGCGTTGAGGGGAGGGGCCTGGGTGGCGGCAGGAGCGTCAACGCTTCCATCAACTCCAGCCTGTGAAGATTCTGGTGAAGTTTTGCTGGAGTGGTCTTCAGAACTAATGGGCGTGTCCTTCGAGGCCGCCTGGTTGGCGGCTAGAGGACTGATGATTGCCGAGTCAACCATGCGTGTTTCGTCTTCGTCCTCTAGGGCCGGCATCTCCAAGGGGAGGGCGCCGGCAGGAGGAACCGAAAAGGGTAGGCCGGACGAATCCTTGTTTTCCGGAGGAGCACCAGTGGGAGGCTTGGATGGCGGAGATGGATGCGGGGGCGGAATCGACGTGGGTCTTTTAGTCGTTGCCCCGGACGCCTTGGGTGCCTCTTCGTTGGGAGCGCTGGGTGAAAGACTCGTCATGCTATCGAATGAGTCCATCGCGTCGCTGAGGTTGCCATCGTCGAAGAAACTACCCTTCTTTTCGGGGGCGGAAGCCTCCTTCTTCATCTGGTCGAAAAGATCGGGAGCGCTTCCCTGTGCTTGGCGGGAAAGAGCCGACGCTTCAGCGGCTCCTAACATCACCGTTTCGTCACTAAACGTTGGTTGCTCCTCCCTAGGGGAGTCCACTTTGCCTACGTTGGTCATTCCTACGATTTCTGGAAAATCATAGGGCGGCATCCACACATCTTTGCCTGGCTGGCACACGAGTGTGCCAGCCTCGAGCGTCCCATTTTTGTGGTGGTTCTTGACCTGGGAGAGGCTGAGCTCCTGTGTGCGCCCAGAGGGTTCGGCCACACGCCAGCGCGTGGAGAGTGGACTTACTCCGGCCTCCGAGGCGGGGACGGGCTCATTTTTGGGGCGACTTTTAACGGGCGCTTCTGTCCCTGTAGGGTCCTTGGCGGAAGGACTTTGAGCTGAAACTTCTTTACGGGGTGCATTGCTCCCTGAAGATTTGCCCTTGCTCGGGTCCTTAGGAGTGCTTGCGGTTTGTGTCGAACCGGTAATAGAAATTGATGTACCGTCAATGGGGATCGAGGTGCCACATTTCTTGCACTTCATTCGAGCGCGTTTTCCCGCGACTTTTTCGTCAGGAATATTAAATTTTGCAGTACAGGAAGAACAGCTAACGAGCATAAAACGGTCTGGCAATGAGTGCTGCCAGTCGAGCACCGAATACCATGGTCAATGGTGCAGCTCTAGGCGAATCGCTCGAAGTATTTCACAAAGGCAACTTGCGAATCACCTAGAGCTATAGCTGGCTGAGTCGTCGTCCGGATGTGAGTGACCTTCAGAGTACCAGTTCGTGGAGCGAAAGGGGAGCGAATGAGGCATGGGGGCAGCTTCTACAATTTGCAGATACACGAAAATACCCCGTATTTTGTCCAAACCGAGAGGCGCTCTACTTGGTGCTTGCCACGAGAGCTAGGGGAGTTCGAGCCCTCGTCTTTTGGGTGAGGGATTTCAAGAACTACTTGAACGAGCGGGCTAAGGTACCCGTGTCCAGACTCGAACTAATAGACTTTTTCCTCCGGCATCAGGACGGACATCGATGCGCCGAATATCATCCGGTCCGCATGCGGGCATTTGTCTCAAAAGTCGGTGAATGACGAGAGAACGGCGCGCTTCTTCTGTATTGAAAGTGTCGGGAGGCGCACAGATTCGAAAAGCGTGGACTTGTTCAATTTCGAGCTGACTTAGATTCAGCTCGGCCGTTTTTGATGCGTTAGGACTGGGAGCCTCGGCCGGGCTGGGAGGAGCTGGGCTGGCGCTGGTGACTTTGACGGGAGCCAGAGGACTGGGAGGCTTACTGTGCGCTAGAGTTTTTATGTCTTCCTCGTGGATAGCCGCCATTGTTCCTCGCCCAGGGGGGGTAAAAGAAAAAGTTAGCTCTGGAGCGCCGTCCATAGCGCGCGCCGTTTTGGGCGACGTTGCTCCCGGAGCATTCGAAATTCGATCGCCATAATGCTGGGTTGAGCGGGCTTCTGCCGAGTTGGGAAGGGGATTGAGGCTCGCGTATTCTTGCGCAATCGCTGCAAGGGTTTCGCGCCCGGCGAGTTCCTCTTTGAATGAAACGCTGGGTGCAACCGCCCGCATCCCCGGTTTTTTTGTGCCCTCGCTCACGGAGCAAGTATCGCACGCTCAGCCTACGTTGCCCACTGTCTTCCGAGTATTTTCGCCTCAAAGAGTGGGCGCAACTGGCGCGACAAACCCGAGACACCACAGTTCTCCTCTTTCCAACAAATCAAGGCGCTCTCAAACATTTGTTCGAGACGCGCCTTGATTGAGGGGGACCTGGCTCTCTTGCCTAGGCGTTGAAACGAGGATCTGCTCGATTACCCCGAGGCATTGTTGTAGTCGACATCAGAAATTTATCGATTGCCCGAGCGGCCTTTCGACCGTCAGCGATGCCCCATACAACGAGGGACTGGCCACGTTGGCAATCGCCGGCGGCAAAGACACCCTCCACGCTAGAAGCGAATGTAACGGGATCAACCCGAATATTTCCTCGTGGGTCGAGCTCAACCTCAAGTTCTTCAAGAAGCCCAGGCTTTTCTGGATGAACAAATCCCATCGCGAGTAGAACGAGATCGGCTTCAAGCTCGAATTCGGTTCCAGGAACCTGGACCAACTTACCACCTTCAAATCGAACTTCGGTACAGGTCAGGCTTGTAACCTGTCCATCTTTTCCATTGATCTTAGTGGTCATGACGCTGAACTTACGCTCCACACCTTCTTCGTGTGAACTCGATGTACGTAAGAGGAGGGGCCATTGAGGCCAAGGAGTGGTCTCCGCTCGCTCTTCGGGGGGAAGAGGCATGATCTCGAAGTTGGCGACGCTCGTGGCGCCCTGGCGATTGGAAGTTCCGATGCAATCGCTACCGGTGTCTCCACCACCAATGACCACTACTTTTTTTCCGGTGGCAAGTATAGCGACATCGTCGGCAACGGTGTCGCCTGCCACCCTCTTGTTTTGCTGAACCAAGAAATCCATAGCGAAATGCACGCCTGAGAGCTCTCGCCCTGGCAGGGGAAGATCACGAGGCACTCGGGAACCCATGGCGAGACAAATAGCGCTGAAATCAGTTTTGAGTTGCTTTGCTGTGATGTCTTTTCCGACGTCTACGCTTGTTTTGAAGAGAACACCCTCGGCTTCCATCTGCTTTACGCGACGCTCGACGAGAACTTTCTCCATCTTGAAGTCTGGAATGCCGTAAGTGAGCAGACCACCGATGCGATCGTCTTTCTCAAAAACAGTGACATCGTGCCCTGCTCGCGCAAGCTGCTGAGCGGCGGCTAGCCCGGCTGGCCCAGACCCGATCACCGCTACGCTCTTTCCGGTTTTCGTCGAAGGCGGAAGGGGAATCACCCAACCCTCTTCAAAAGCTCGATCGGCGGTGGCTCGCTCGATCAGCTTGATAGCCACGGCCTCGTCGTTGATGCCGAGAACGCAGGCAGCTTCACAAGGAGCCGGACAAATTCTACCAGTAATTTCCGGAAAATTGTTGGTCGCATGTAGAGACTCGATGGCCTCTTGAGCGAGGCCGCGATAATTCTGATCGTTCCAATCGGGGATCAAATTCCCTAGCGGACAACCCGTGTTGCAGAATGGTACTCCGCAATCCATACAACGCGCGCCTTGCTCCTTGAGGGTCTCTTGCACCACAGGAAGTTCAAATTCCTTGTAGTCCTTGAGCCGCTCCGAGGGTGCGAGCTTGTCGGGGTTCTTGCGTGTGTGCTCGAGAAAGCCTGTATCCTTACCCATGTTTCGTTCCGTATTCTTCAGTATTTTGGTTGTGTGGGTGGGGATTAATTAGGAGATTGTCCATCGGGAACGTTGATGACGCTGAGGCTATCACGACGTGCGGTAACATCTCGCCCCTGTCTTGCCGCCCGCTCTTCGAGGACGCGTCGGTATTCGACAGGAACTACCTTGATAAACTTGTCTAGGGTATTCTCCCAATCAGCTAGCAGGCCCTTGGCTCGCTCACTTTCAGTATGGGTGACATGCTCTTCGAGATACTGGGCTACAAAAGTAGCGTCTTCGGCGCTTAGCTCTTCCAACTCCACCATACCCATGTTGCATCGTTGTCGAAACGTGCCCTTTTCATCCCAAATGTAAGCGTATCCACCGCTCATGCCGGCTGCAAAGTTGCGACCAGTTTCGCCAATGCAAATCACTCGTCCACCAGTCATGTATTCGCAACCATGGTCGCCCACACCCTCGACTACCGCTGTCGCTCCACTATTGCGTACGCAAAAACGCTCGCCTGCTTTGCCACAGAAAAACGCTTTACCGCTGGTGGCACCGTAAAGGGTGGTGTTACCCACAATGATATTCTCGGCCGCGGCGAAGGTGAACCCTGGACCAGGACGCACACTAATCAACCCACCGGACATTCCTTTGCCCGTGTAGTCATTTCCCTCACCTGCGAGATGCATCGAGATGCCTCGGGTGATGAACGCCGCAAAACTCTGCCCGGCAGTTCCTTTGAACCGAAATTCAATTGAATTATCCGGCAGCCCATCAGGTCCAAATGCTCGGGCGACTTCACCACCTAGCATCGCTCCTGCTGTTCTGTTGACAGAGCGAATCTGCAATTCGACAGAAACCTTTTTGCCGTCTTTGAGTGCGGGTTGAGCCAATTTGATGAGCTCGTTGTCCAAGGAGTCCTCTAAGCCGTGCTCTTGCTCCTGCAACTTGCAAACGCCCACGCCTGGCTGAGGAATCGCAGGTGCGAGCACGTCTGTGAAATCGAGGCGCGCTGCTTTCCAGTGAAGGTCTTTTTTGACGGAGATGCGCTCAGAGTGTCCCACCATCTCGATGATGGTGCGAAAGCCGAGGCTTGCCATGATCTCACGTGCTTCTTCAGCCACGTAGAACATAAAACGAATGACGTGCTCCGGTTTACCGGCGAATTTCTTTTTAAGTTCAGGATTTTGCGTCGCAATTCCAACCGGACAAGTATTTAGATGGCATTTGCGCATCATGATGCAGCCCGAAGCGACGAGGGGCGCCGTGGCAAAGCCAAACTCTTCAGCTCCCAAAAGTGCGGCGTAGACGACATCTCTGCCGGTACGCATCTGTCCGTCTGTCTGAAGAACAACACGGCTCCGCAAATCGTTTTTGACGAGCGTTTGATGGGTTTCAGCAAGGCCAAGCTCCCAGGCGATTCCCGCATGCTTGATGGATGTGACCGGTGAAGCTCCGGTGCCCCCGTCATGTCCCGAGATAAGAATCACGTCGGCGTGCGCCTTCGCAACTCCGGCTGCTACTGTACCCACGCCGGCTTCAGCGACAAGTTTTACACTAATGCGCGCCTTGGGGTTGACCATCTTCAGGTCGAAGATGAGCTGTGCCAAGTCCTCAATAGAATAAATATCGTGGTGAGGGGGAGGGGAAATGAGGGTGACACCAGGTGTTGAATGTCTGGTTTTTGCGATGATTTCATTCACCTTATGACCAGGCAGCTGACCGCCTTCGCCTGGTTTAGCTCCCTGCGCCACTTTGATTTGGATCTCGTCGGCGTTCACCAAGTAGTGCGTGGTGACACCAAATCGTCCCGAAGCAACCTGCTTGATTGAGCTTCGACGTAGATCGCCGTTTTCGTCTGGGGTGAACCGATGAGCGTCTTCGCCGCCCTCACCTGTATTACTTTTACCGCCGATGCGGTTCATCGCGATAGCGAGGTTCTCGTGGGCCTCGGCACTAATTGAACCATAGCTCATCGCCCCGGTGGCAAATCGCTTGACGATGTCCTCTGCAGATTCAACCTCCTCCAATGGGATGGCTTTGGCGGCGGGAACTAACTCAAAAAGGGAGCGTAGCGTGATGGGGCCACCTGGCTGCTCATTTACCAAACGTGCGTACTCCTTGTACGCGTCCGGATTTTCGCGCCTGACCGCGTCCTGCATCAAGGAAATAATACTAGGACTCCATAAATGCCGCTCTCCTTGAGAACGAAAGTGGTGATCTCCTCCAACTGGAAGACGTAACTTCTCTGTTAGAGCGCGAGGATATGCGTTTTCGTGACGAACTCGGCATTCTTCGGCGATAACATCGAGATCGACCCCTTGAATACGGCTACTGGTTCCGCTGAAATAGCGATTGATGACTTCATCGGAGAGACCAACGGCCTCAAACATTCGAGCGCCGTGGTAGCTCTGCAGGGTGCTAATCCCCATCTTGCTCATCACTTTGAGCAAGCCCTTATTGATTGCCTTGATGTAATTCTTCTTGGCAGCAACGGCATCGGTGAGACCCTCGTAACTTCCCGAGGAAGTCATATCGTCGATGGTCTCAAAGGCTGTGTAGGGGTTAATGGCACCTGCGCCATAGGCAGTGAGCAGACAGAAGTGGTGCACCTCGCGAGCCTCACCCGTCTCAACAATGATGCCCACTTTCATCCTCATGCCGTTGCGCATGAGGTGATTGTGAACCGCTCCAGTCGCCAGAAGCGAAGGTACCGGAGTCATCTCGCCATTGGCTCCGCGATCGCTGAGGATCAGAAGGCTGTGGCCGTTGTGCACCGCGTGGGACGCTTGGCGACAGAGTTCATCCAAGGCTTGCTTGAGCCCGTGGGTACCGTCCTTTGCTCGAAAGAGCATGGGAAGGGTTGGGGGCATACGTTGATGGGAAAAATGCCCATGACGAAGCTTGGCGAGCTCAAGATCTGTGATGATCGGAGTCTCCAATTCTAGCTGCTGAGCATGATCGGGGAGCTCAAAGAGCACATTGCCTTCGCCGCCTACATAGGTCTTCAAACTCATGACCATTTCCTCACGGATTGGGTCAATTGCCGGGTTGGTCACCTGAGCAAAATGCTGTTTGAAGTAGTTGTAAAGTAACTGGGGCTGATCACTCAGAATGGCCAATGGAGTATCGACCCCCATGGACCCGATTGGATCGATACCCTGAGTGACCATGGGAGCTAACATGACTCGTGTGGTCTCTTGGGTGTAGCCGAACATCTGCTGGCGCTTGAGAAGAGGCTCTGCTTCTTTTTCTGCAGCTACCTTGGGCGTGGCGATGCTATCGAGAGTGATACGATTCGAGGAGACCCATTTGCCGTAGGGTTTTTGAGAAGCGACAATCTTTTTGATCTCTTCGTCATGAATCATGCGCCCCTCGTCCAAGTCGACAAGGAACATCTTGCCGGGCTCCAGGCGGCCCTGACTTGAGACATTGGCGGGATCAATTGGAAGAACACCCACCTCGGAGCCAAGAACGACCATACCGTCCTTTGTGACGGTATAACGGGCGGGACGCAGGCCATTTCTGTCCAAAATACCGCCAACTTGGCGACCGTTGGTGAACGCAAGGGCGGCTGGTCCGTCCCATGGTTCCATCAAGCACGCGTGGTACTCGTAAAAGTCACGCTTGTGTTGAGGCATATTCGGGTCATTTTGCCATGCCTCTGGCAAAAGCATCATCATCACGTGAGGAAGAGACCGCCCTCCTTGTACGAGGAGCTCTGCTACGACATCAAGAGCAGCCGAGTCGCTCATGTCCGGGGCAATAGTTGGAAGAATATGCTTGATATCCTCTCCAAAAATTTCTCCCGTGAACAATTGTTCGCGAGCATTCATCCAATCTTGATTGCCGCGTACGGTGTTGATCTCACCGTTGTGGCACAGGACACGAAATGGCTGAGCTAGCTCCCAAGTCGGGAAAGTATTGGTGGAAAAGCGCTGATGCACCATTGCCAAAGCACTGATAAAGTCCTCGTCTCGAAGATCTTTGTAGAATTGAGTCAGCTGTCCGGGAAGCAGTAGTCCCTTGTAGATAATGGTTGCAGCTGAGAGACTCGGAATATAAAATTTCGATTTTTCGCTCAGATGACTTGCACGAATGGTGCGCTCTGCCCATTTGCGAATCACAAAAAGCTTGCGCTCAAAGACAACAGAATCGTCACAAGTCGAGCCGATGAATACCTGCGATACGTGCGGTGCACTTTCTCTAGCGACCTCTCCAGGTGCTGATTCATCAACCGGAACCTCACGCCAGCCGAGTAAGCGCTGACCTGTCGCCAAGATCTTGTCTTCGAGAATTTGCCGACAGCGGTCCCGTTGGCTTCGAGCTTTCGGAAGAAACACAAGGCCGACGCCAAAACTACCTGCTTCGGGGAGTTCAATTCCTATTTTTCTGCATTCTCTGCGCAGGAATTTGTCCGGAACTTGAGTCAAAATACCGGCGCCATCGCCGGTGAGAGGGTCGCAGCCACTAGCGCCACGATGTTCAAGGTTGATGAGGATATTTACGCCAAGCTTCACGATTTCGTGGGTCTTGGTGCCATCAATATTAGCGACCATTCCGATACCGCAGGCATCGTGCTCGTAGCGAGGGTCGTATAGTCCGTCTTTGGGGGGTAGGCTCATTCGGCAATCCTGAAAGGAGGTTCCTCGCGGTGAGGAAAATCAAGTGTTCTGAAAACTTTGGTCGGGGGCTCTAGGGCGTTGGCGTTGATGGCCGCTGCGTCTTCTTTGCCGGTGGTGCACCGGCGAGTCGATGGTGCCCGGACCTGTAAAGATGCGCCTTGTCGTCAAACGGCGCTATCATCTAAGGCTGAGAGCGATTGCTGAGGTGACAAATTTGCCTCTGGAACGCCCAATGACGAATTTCGTCTTTGCGTATTGCAGGGAACTGCCAGTTTCCTCAGCTGGGTGGCGAATTGGGCCACAAAAGGCGTCAGATCGCAAGCCCTCGATGCATTCGTTCAGTAGCTAGGCAAATTGGGCCTGATCGACAGCTGTATTCTCCTGTAGAAGGAGAACTCAGCCAGGAGAGTTTCCGGTCATGTCACATGTACCTTGAAACTCGATTCCGCGGTCCATGTAAATTTGCGGCGCGTGGAGGTCCCCTGCGACCACCGCTGGCAGGTAGATCTCGATTGAATCAGTGGCATAAATATTTGCCTCTACTGTACCTCCAAGAATGATGACTTGAGCGGCATGAATTTCGCCAGTTACGGAGCTGCCCTCTCCAATGATGAGCAATTGGCCTCCGCGAATTTCACCCTCAACCTGTCCATCAATTCGGATCTGACCAGAAAACGATAAATTTCCTTCAAAATGGGTTCCTTCGCCGACGATCGCGTTGAGCTCGCACGAATTGTGGGAGCTGTTGTCCCTGGATACCCTTGGGGAGCCCTTAAGCTCCGGCGTGTGGGGTACCTGGTTCGGGGCTGAAGGGGGCAAAAAGTGCTCTTCCGAAGGGCGATGGGCGGAATTCCACCGATTTTTAGTCTCGTTCATTTCAATGAGGATCAGAAAAACGCGAATAAATTCGCCGCAGTGTCACTATGAGGAGCTTATTCTCCAAAATCTATGCAAAATGGAAGAATAGGGCTACCTCAATACTTCGTCATAAGTAAGGTCTTTTGATTTCAATGCACGAAGTAATCGACCCTATGCCCTTGCTTAGGTAACATAGAAGCACGAGGGGGAGATGAAGCAATTGATTTGTCTAAAGCAGCGGGGGGGGAACAGATGAAAGCTGGCGCGGAAGTGAATGGGGACCAAGGTTTTCCACCAAGAATATTGGTGGTCGACGATGATCCTGAAATGAGACGGACGTTAGCTCGGCTTCTCTCTAGTCAAGGCATGAATGTGCTGACGGCCATGTCTGGAGGCGAGGGGGTAGATATTCTGAAGCGGGAGCCGATTGATGTCGCTCTTGTCGATCTTCAGATGCCAGGAGTGACCGGGATGGATCTCCTCAAGGAGATAAAAAAGCAGACGATCGATGCTCATGTTATCATCATGACAGCTCATGGTGACGTCGATGTTGCCGTTCAGGCCATGCATGCAGGGGCTTATCACTTTTTAACGAAACCCTTTCGTTCTTCTGATGAAGTGGGACTAACCGTTCAAAAAGCAGTAGAGCATCGTCGTTTGCGAGATCGCAACATGGCTCTAGAGCGTCGCCTGCAACGAACCGAAAAATTTGGTGAACTGATTGGCAGTTCACAAAAGATGCATGATGTTTATGAGCGCGCAACCGGAGTGGCCGCAACCTCATCGACGGTACTCATTATTGGTGAAAGTGGCACGGGTAAGGAACTCACAGCGCGCGCCATTCACGCCCGCTCTAGTCGAGCGAATAGCCGCTTTGTCGCGGTGAATTGCTCGGCCATTCCAGAAAGTTTGATCGAGAGCGAGCTTTTTGGACATGTCAGAGGCGCTTTTACTGGCGCTACCTCGACGCGCCATGGTCTTTTCGAAAATGCCGATGGCGGCACCCTCTTCCTCGACGAAATTGGTGATCTTCCTCCCCTCGCTCAGGTAAAAGTGCTTCGCGCTTTGCAAGAGGGCGAGATCAGAAGAGTGGGCTCTGACGAGACTCGCACGGTGGATGTTCGTGTGATCACGGCGACGAATGTCGATTTACACGATCAAATTGCAAACGGTAAGTTCCGGCAAGATCTCTTTTATCGTCTCTCAGTCGTCGAGGTGTCTTTACCTGCGCTACGCGATCGCATCGAAGATATCCCACTACTTGCGTACCACTTTCTTCAAAAGCATGCGGACGTGGCCGGCTCAGATGTGCGGCGAATCAGTCCCGAAGCTTTGGCCGATCTCCAGTCGCGGTCGTGGCCGGGCAACGTCAGAGAGTTAGAGAACGCTATCCAGCACGCAATAGTTTTCTGTCGTGGTCCAACGATCACTCGTCCTGACTTACCCCAAGCAGTCGGCGGCTCGAGCGCAGTCACGAATCGACCGGCACTGCTTTCTTCAGCCCTAGCTGACTTGCCCTACCGGGTGGCCAAAGAGCGTTCATTGGAGGCATTTGAACAGAGCTATTTTACCACTCTACTCAATCGAACTGGCGGAAATGTTTCGGAGGCAGCTCGACAAGCCGGACTGGATAGATCTAATTTTCGCCGTGCCTTGCGCCGCGCCAAAGTGAGATCGTCCAATCAAGGCGGAGCAGGCGAGTCCCCCGCGGCACTGCAATCTTCGCCCCGACCCATTGCCCGAGCAACTGCCCGTCCCGCTGAGGACGAAGACACGGGGAACGATCGAGCAATCGGCTAAGATTTATCCATCATTTTTGCCTTTAGCGGGCGTCTGGGCTGGGGGAGACTATCGCCAGGTCTCGGCCTCAGCTAGAGTCCGCCGACCTCATGAGGGTTCGATTTCTTTCCCCATCGCCCATTGTCGGATCGGTCGTTTTCGCGTTGTGCACATTTGTTGTGGGAACGAGCGTTTACGCCGCAGCTGACGAACCTGTGCCCTTGCAACCGCTGGGCTCCACAGGTGAGTCCAGCATACCTTCTACCGAAGAGGTGAAGGGTAAAAGCGAGCTAACTCAGGCCCCTGAGGCTCTTGATGATTCGAAGGCGGTGATTGAATCTTCCAAGCAGGGTTCGGACAAACGAGGGGAGAAGGCCCAATCAACTACCTCCTCTTTTCACAACCCTCTTCCAATTTCCGCTCCTCAGGGGCGTATACTGAGCCTCGCGGAGCTATTAAAACTCGCCGAGGCAAACTATCCAAAGGTTCAGGAGGCGCGAGCTCGACTCATTCGTAAGCGCGGTCAGCTTTGGGAGGCTCGGACTGCTCCCTTCAGTCAGTTCAATATTGAGGGAGGGCTGGGGGTAGCTCCGACTGTTCGTGGTACCTCCACTTACAGTCCCAACTCGGACGCTGCTCTGACGAAGAACATGGCACTGGCATGGCAGGTGGGCATACGAGGTGTTCTGCCTCTTTGGACTTTTGGAAAAATTACCAGCCTCTGGGACGCCGCCGAAGCAAACGTCACCTTGGGACGCTTTGAAGTAAAAAAAGCGAAGAACGAGATAAGACTTGAGGTGCGCAGAGCCTTTTACGGGGTGCTTTTGGCTCGTGACTCTCGACTACTACTTGGAAGTGCCACAAAGCGTCTTGATGAGTATATTATTAAGTTGGCAAAGCTCGTTGAAGAAGGAGAAGGAGACGATATTGAGCTTCTCAAAATTAGGATGCAACGAGCCGAACTCAGAGCTCGTGGTTCGGGGGCCGATAAGGGAGAATCCCAAGCGCTCGCTGGTTTGCGCTTTTTTTCGGGAGTACAAGGAGCCTTTGACGTTCCCGACATACCGCTGGAGCAGATTGAGCATCAACTAGGTGATATTAGTCGATATTTGGAAGCCGCTCGGCTCCACCGTCCAGAGGTGAATATGGCGAAGGCTGGGCTCAGCGCTCGGCGAGCGCAATTAGAGCTTGAGAAGGCCAAATTTTATCCGGACTTTGGGGTCGGTTTCAATTTGGGATACACGCGTGCTCCAGAGATCACCGATCAGAGAAACCCTTTCGCGAGAGATCCAGCAAATAGAGCCAGCTATGGATTGGGTCTTGTATTCAAGTGGAATCTTGATCTTCTCCCTCAAACGGCCCGTCTTGCTCAGGCCCGTGCCCAGCTTGAAGAGGTGCGGGCGACGGAGCGCTATGCCTTAGGCGGAATTGCCGCTGAGGTTGAGGTGTCTCACGCTGAAGCCCGTGCTGCAAATGTTCGTTTGAACGCATGGGACGAGGCGGTTACCTACGCTAAGCGGTGGTTGATTCGGGTCCAACAAGGAATAGACCTTGGGGTTACCGAAGATGAAGATCTGATTGAGCCATCAAAAGCTTATGCCCTAAAAAAAGCGAGCTCGATGGAGGCATTGTTTGAATACAATGTAGCGATCGTCAAATTAGCCCAAAGCACTGGCTGGGAAGGCATGCTCGACTGACGCCCCCCTCAGCGAAACTCTTCGAAATGTGAGAAAAACGCTCCTCGTTGTCTCACACAGCGTGAAAGAATAGAGGGGACGCCGTGCGTCAACGTGTTTTACGTTGAGTGCAGGGCGCCACTCCCATGAAAGAATTGCCGATCAGTTTTTTCCCTGGCGAGAGCTGGAGGGCGCTTCCTCTTCGTCTAGGACTTTCTCAATGCTGACCATGGCGTTTCGCATCGAGTCGCTCACCATTTGAACAATGGTAGGTAGCGAGCCGCGCAATGCGTCATAATAGCGTTGCCTCTCGGTCGAATGTACGATGACAGGGGGCAACCCCGCACGCATCAACAAGATATTCATGATGAGCCGTGCGACTTTTCCACTGTCTTGGGGGAAAGGAAAAGTGCGAAGTAGATCGTAGTGGAGTCGTGATGCAACCCGGATGGTGTCTTTGAGCTTTGCGGGCTCGGGACCATGAAGCCAATCGAATGCCTGACGAATTCGCACCGCGATCTTGTCGGGAGGTGCGTAATCGTGAAAGTAGAGACGATGCTGAGGGATTTCTTTACGGTATTTTACCGATTTAAGGTCCCCTTCTTCAGGGTGTAGGAGCAGCAGGAGTCGCTTGAGAATTTCTGCACCCAGGGGAGTGTCGTTATTTCCCAATTCTCTAGCCCATTCCAAGGCTTCTTTGTGGCGGCGAATCTCCTCGCATACAGGCTGAAGACTGGAGTCAGGTACGATGACAATATTGAGATCGACAGCTGTCTTCAGCTCTTGGTACGTGTAGACGACCCCTTCGAGCGCGCTATCGTGATGGATCCACGACATATCAAAACTCTCAGAATACTCTCTTCGAAACTCTTCTGGTCTTTGAGAGAGGCGTTTACAAATGAGGGCCCATCGCTGATCGAGGGAGGTGGGGGGAGCGGGCCGCGGTGCCGGTGCTGTGGTCGCGGGGCGAACAAGACTGCGAGTGTTGGCTCCTGCTGAAAGGCGGCTTCCTGTCGTTCCTTCTCTGCGCGTACCCGCTTGACTGGGGATCGCCTCAGGGCGGTAAACCCGTGACGACGCGCCACGAGCGGTCCCGGCAATTCGCTGCGCGCGACGAGCCTGCTGGGCGACTCTGCCCTCAAGAGCGCGACGGGCAGTCTCTTTCTCTGCACGCACTTTCTCGCGCTGAGCCTCTCGAGCCTTTTTATACTCTTCCCGCTCTTTACGAACTCGCTCGCGTTCGAGTTCTTTTTCTTTGCGAAGACGCTCCTGTTCGAGTTCTCGCTCACGCTTGAGCCGCTCTTTTTCTTCTTTGGCTCGGATGCGCTCTAGCTCTTTTTCCTTCTTGAGTCGGACTTTCTCCTCCTCTTTTAGGATACGTGCTAGCTCTTTTTCCTTCTTGAGTCGGACTTTCTCCTCCTCTTTTTGCTGCTTTTCCAGCTCTTTCTCCTGGCGAATTCTAGATTTTTCTTCGTCAGCTTCTTTGCGCGCGTGCTCTTTTTCCTTTTTGAGCCGCTCTTTTTCTTCGTCAGCTTCTTTGCGCGCGTGCTCTTTTTCCTTTTTGAGCCGCTCTTTTTCTTTTTC
>Ga0256845_1001882_pt1 | contig 16164 bp, 10 predicted proteins | sample RiftiametaG_FD_189101 | JGI IMG/M metagenome (GOLD analysis project Ga0256845, IMG submission 189101) | Tube worm associated microbial communities from hydrothermal vent at the East Pacific Rise, Pacific Ocean - Riftia | ecosystem: Host-associated > Annelida > Integument > Unclassified ...
ATATAAATTAATAAGCAAAATTGAAATTTTTTGCCATTAGGTGTATCTTACTACACAGAATAAATACTTTCATATGGGTTCTTTTCAAACGTGTCAAAAGGCAAAAACAACATTTTTGTTTCGATAATATTGCTGATCTTTGTTGGGCAAGCAATGGCATCTGCGCGTTTCTCTTGTACTATGTTTGTAAAAATGAGTATGTCTGTAACAACTAATATGCCTGCTAAAATGATAGTTCAATCTCAACCATCTATGAATCATGACATGTCATTAATGAATCACGATATGTCTAATATGGAAGCTAGCCAAGGTTCTGGCATGGCGGATTGTTGTTCTGATAACAACCACTGTAATATGAGTAGTTGCTTAGTTTTAGCATTAACTAATATCATACCACTAAGCATCACTAGCATTTCTTCAAATAGAGTCTATTTTGAAACAACTCTGATTCCTAGCCAAACCTCCACGTCTTTATATCGCCCTCCTATTTTAGCTTAGTATTGCCTCGATCCGTCTGGTAAAAATAGCTCTTCATTTTAAATCCATTCATCTTCGAAGCAATTTTAATTATTTTAACAATCTTAGATTTTGAAATATCTGAGTTTAGAACAAATGACTTATAGCTAAAATGGATCACCAAAATGAAATATATACTTCGCTCTGCTCAATTGTGTTACTGCGTTGCTGTTGGCTTTTTATTGATAGGCCAACCTCAAGTGTTGAATGCGGCGCATCTTTCAGATCAACAAACTAAAATTTTATCACTAACACAAGCAATACAGTTAGCACATAAGCACGATCCCTGGATTAAAGCCAATCAGCATTCCCAAAATGCAATGGAATCTTTGAGTGTTTCTTCTGGTGCTTTACCTGATCCTAAAGTATCAATGGGGATTGCAAATATTGCTTTTGATTCTTTTGATTTTTCTCAAGAGACCATGACCCAGTTTAAGGTCGGTGTATCACAGTTGTTGCCACGAGGTGATAGTTTAAAAATTAAGCAACAACAACTCAATCAGCTGGCAAAACAATATCCATATATGCGAGATGATCGTAGAGCTAAGGTCTCTGTGGATGTTGCTAAATTTTGGTTAGATGCGTTTAAAGCACAAGAGAGTATTGAATTAATAGAAAGTGATAGAGCTTTATTTGAACAGTTGGCAGACGTTGCAGAGGCAAATTATTCATCAGCCGTTGGAAAAACTAGGCAACAAGATATCGTCAGAGCACAATTAGAGCTAACACGTTTAGATGATAGGTTAACCATGTTAAAGCAGCAATTAGCGGTATCAAGAGGGAAGTTGTCAGAGTATTTGATGGTTAGTGATAATAATTACAACAATGACCGCTCGGGTTTAACTAATTTTTTCACATTCAATACTTATATTTTTTCAAGAAAAATGCCTGAAAATAAGCTTATTAAAAGTGATTTGATTTTAGCGGATAAACCGATGAACTCTCAAATATTGTTCGAATATTTTTCATCGCATCCAAGGGTTAAGGCATTCGATCAAAAAATTAAAGCGAGTGAAATAGCAGTTAAATTAACCAAGCAACAATATAAACCTCAATGGGATTTAAGTGCTAGCTATGGCTATCGAGATTCCTCACCACTAGGCATTGAGCGCTCTGATTTATTTTCTATTGGAGTGACTTTTGATGTGCCACTTTTTACCGAGAATAAACAAGATAAAAATGTTCAATCAGCCATTTTCAAATCATCGGCCAATAAAACTGAGAAATGGTTATTACTCAGGAAAATGATGGCTTCATTTGAATCGAACAAAGTTAGGCTAAAGTCGTTAATAAAAAGAAGAAAATTATACAAAAAAAGATTATTACCACAAATGCATGACCAAGCTGAGGCATCATTAACAGCCTACACCAATGATGATGGTGATTTCTCGGAAGTTGTTCGCTCAAGAATTGCAGAACTTAATGCATCCATTGATTTTTTAAACATCAAAGTAGAAATTCAAAAAAGTATTTTCCAATCTAATTATTTTTTTATTCAGTATTTGAATGAAGGAGAAATTTAATGAGCCAATCTAATGTAGTGAATAGTTCAAATCTATCTATGATTATAGGAGCTGCGGTATTAAGTTCTATTTTGACCTACATAGCAATATTCATATTCAAAGGTGTAGATGACGGTGAAGTTAGCTCAGATGTTGCTGATGAAAAACCGCTTTATTGGGTAGCGCCAATGGATGCTGATTATCGTAGAGATAAACCCGGTCAATCACCTATGGGTATGGATTTAGTTGCTGTGTATGCTGATAGCAGTTCAAACTCAAATTCTGATGGTACAGGTACAGGTATAATAAAAATATCACCTGAAGTGGTGAATAATTTGGGCGTTAGAACGTCAAAGGCTAAAATGAAAGTCATGCATTCAAAAATAAAAACGGTGGGTTATGTTCAATATAATGAAGACCAACTGGTTCATATTCACCCTAGAGTACAAGGTTGGATAGAAAAATTATATGTAAAAGCATCAGGTGATCCAGTTGAAAAGAATCAACCACTTTATGAAATTTATTCTCCCGAATTAGTTAATGCACAAGAAGAATATTTGTTGGCTCTAGAACGGAAAAACAATCGATTAATTAAAGCCGCTAAAGCTCGATTAACCGCACTGCAAATTCCTGAGAAAGCGGTAAATCATTTAAATAAAACCAGAAAGATAAAACAAAATATTATTTTTTATGCGCCTCAAAATGGCGTGATTGATAATCTTAATATTCGTGAAGGTTTTTACGTTAATCCAGAAAAAACCATTATGTCAATTGGGAAACTCGATGAAGTCTGGGTAGAAGCGGAAGTATTTGAAAATCAAACAGCGTTAGTGAGTGAAGGTTTAGCCGTTGATATGACGCTAGATTATTTGCCCGGTAAAAAATGGCAGGGTGTGGTGAATTATGTTTACCCAACACTTAATGCCAAGAACAGAACCCTCAAAGTCAGACTAAGGTTTGAAAATGAAAATGCTCAGCTTAAACCAAATATGTTTGCTCAAGTAATTATTCACCTAGCAAAAAAAAATACGGTACTCACTGTGCCAAAGGAGTCGGTGATCCGTACAGGAGGCAGTGAGCGAGTTGTTTTAGCCTTAGGTGGCGGCCGATATAAATCCATAGAAGTAAAAGTAGGTCAGTATGATGATAGCTCTGCAGAAATTTTAGCTGGATTAGAGCAAGGTGAATTAGTGGTTACCTCTGCGCAGTTTTTATTGGATTCTGAATCGAGTAAATCATCTGATTTTAAACGCATGCATCACCCACTCAACATCATGAACGAAAGTAAGTTGAGGGAATAAAGATGATTAAATCAATTATTCATTGGTCGATTCACAATCGTTTTTTTGTGTTGTTAGCGACTTTAATGATTATAGCGGTTGGCTTGTTTTCTTTAAAAAATACACCGGTTGATGCGTTACCAGACCTTTCTGACGTACAAGTGATTATAAAAACAACTTACCCTGGGCAAGCCCCTCAAGTTGTCGAAGACCAAGTCACTTATCCGTTAACCACTGCCATGCTATCAGTTCCCGGCGCCGTTACAGTAAGAGGTTATTCTTTTTTTGGTGACTCGTATGTTTATATTATTTTTGATGATAAAACCGATCTCTATTGGGCGCGCAGTCGTGTGCTTGAATATTTAAGCCAAGTTGCACCATCATTACCTGCAAACGCAAAACCACAATTAGGTCCTGATGCAACTGGAGTCGGTTGGGTGTATTTATATGCGCTAGTGGATAAAACAGGCAAAAATGATATTAGTCAACTGAGAAGTATACAAGACTGGTTTTTAAAGTATGAACTACAAACGGTACCTGGAGTTTCGGAAGTTAGCGCGCTTGGTGGAATGGTCAAGCAATATCAAATTCGAGTGGATCCTGATAAATTACGGGCATTTAATATGCCTTTGACTCATATTCAAAACGCAATCAGGCGCGGTAACCAAGAAATAGGCGCCTCTGTTGTTGAAATGGCTGAAGCAGAATATATGGTTCGAGCCACTGGCTATATTAAAAATGAAGAAGATCTTGGAAATATTCCACTAGGGGTCAATCAAAATGGTACGCCTTTGTTACTTAAAGATGTAGCAGATATTGGTACTGGCCCCCAAATGAGGCGAGGTATTGCAGAGTTAAATGGTGAGGGTGAAGTCGTGGGGGGGATTGTTGTGATGCGTTTTGGTGAGAACGCACAAAATGTTATCAATGCGACCAAAGAAAAGTTAGAACAATTAAAGAAAGGGTTACCTGAGGGTGTCGAAATTATTCCAGTCTATGACCGTAGTGCATTAATTGAAAGAGCGGTTGAGAACTTGTGGTTTAAACTTCTCGAAGAATTTGGTGTGGTCGCATTAGTTTGTATTCTATTTCTATTCCATGTTCGATCTTCATTAGTCGCCGTTGTAAGCTTACCTGTTGGGATTTTAACAGCGTTTATTATCATGTATTTCCAAGGGCTTAACGCAAATATTATGTCTTTAGGGGGGATCGCTATTGCCATTGGCGCGATGATTGATGGTGCCATTGTAATGGTTGAAAATATGCATAAACATATGGAAAAAACACCACTTACTAACGAGAATAGATGGAAAATAGTCGCGGATTCTGCCGGTGAAGTAGGTCCTGCATTATTTTTTAGTCTGCTGATAATTACAGTGAGTTTTGTGCCGGTTTTTACTCTAGAAGCGCAAGAGGGACGAATGTTTGCACCGCTAGCTTTTACTAAAACTTATGCGATGGCAGCCTCTGCTTTTATCGCTATAACATTGGTACCTGTTTTAATGGGATATTTTATTCGTGGCAAAGTAATGGCCGAACATAAAAACCCGATTAATCGGGTGCTCACCGCTGGTTATATACCGATTTTAAAAAAGGTATTAGAGTTTCCAAAAGTGACCTTATCGATTGCTTTAGTTGTTTTATATATAGGTTTTTGGCCTGCCGATAAAATTGGAAGTGAATTTATTCCACCGCTTGACGAAGGTGATTTGATGTATATGCCTACAACCTACCCAGGCATTTCGATTGGTAAAGCGAGAGAGCTTTTACAGCAAACGGATAAGTTAATTAAAAGTGTTCCAGAAGTAAAAACGGTTTTTGGTAAAGTTGGTCGAGCTGAAACGGCAACCGACCCAGCGCCTTTGACAATGATAGAAACCTTTATACAACTTAAGCCGCATAGCGAATGGCGAGAAGGAATGACGACAGAATTGTTGAAAAAAAAATTAGATGCTTTAGTTAAACTTCCTGGTGTCACAAATGCTTGGGTAATGCCGATTAAAACGCGTATTGATATGTTAGCTACGGGAATTAAAACGCCGGTAGGAATAAAAATTTCTGGTCCCAAGTTAACAGTGATCCAAGATATTGGAAAACAGCTAGAAGTCATTTTAAAAAATGTTCCCGGAACCGCATCTGTTTACTCGGAAAGAGTGGCGGGTGGTCGTTATATTAAAGTGGATATTCAGCGGGAAAAAGCAGCTCGTTATGGCTTAAATATTGCCGATGTCCAACAAGTTGTTTCTACTGCTATTGGTGGGATGAACGTGACCAAAACCGTTGAAGGGCGTGAGCGCTATCCAGTGAATATTCGTTACCCTCAAGATTATAGAAATTCGCCAGAACAACTCAAACAACTACCCATTGTAACACCGCAAGGTTTGCGGATCGCACTATCGGATGTTGCTAATATTTTTATTGAAGATGGTCCGCCAGGAATTAAAAGCGAAAATTCGCGATTAAATGGTTGGTCATTTATTGATATTGAAGGCGTTGATGTTGGCAGTTATGTGGTTGATGCCAAAGTGGTGGTTGAGCGAGATTTAAAATTACCACCTGGCTACTCCATTGGTTGGTCTGGGCAGTATGAATATATGGTTCGCGCAAAAGAGAAACTGATGTACGTGGTGCCTTTGACTCTATTTATTATTGTCGTACTCTTGTTTATTAATTTTAGAAATTTTGTAGAAGTAGCAATCATAATGGGAACTTTGCCATTAGCAATGATCGGTAGTATTTGGTTAATGTATTTACAGGAATTTAATTTTTCTGTTGCGGTTGGCGTTGGTTTTATTGCGCTAGCTGGAGTGGCGGTTGAGATCGGTGTTATTATGTTAATCTACTTAAATCAGGCTTATCAAAAAGTATTGTTAGATTGTGAAAATAGTAATATTTTGTTGACTGAAGATATTTTATCTAAAGCTATTTTACAAGGTGCAGGAATGCGAGTACGCCCTGTGATGATGACAGCGTCCGCCATTATTCTTGGATTATTACCAATACTCTATGGTTCTGGAACCGGTTCAGAAGTAATGAGCCGAATAGCTGCGCCGATGGTTGGCGGTATGATTAGTGCCGTATTTTTAACGTTACTAGTTTTGCCAGTGGTTTATTTTTTATGGCGTAAACATTCCCTTAAAGAATAACTTTTATCTTTAATCAAATGACAAAGGAATTCTAATAGTGCTATTTTTACGAATGTACTCACTGTCAAGTTTTGTTAAAACCAAAAGCGGGAGACTGTTGCGTATATTGTTCTTTTGTTGATGTTCCTTGTCCGCCAATTCAAGAAGGGAATAGTAATTGCTGTGGATAAGCTTAATGATTCTGAAAAAAATAAGAACATAGTACCTCCAGGAAAAAGAGGATGGCTTATTTTATTTTCTATGGTTACATTGGTTTGGGTGATTGGGGCTTTGCAGCTTTTGTTTTACCCTTGTTAGTTTAAGTTACCATTCTCAAAAAGAAGTTTGACAAATAATGATATGTAAGCCATTCTTACTTCAAGGTTAGAAACAGGTTATCAATAAGCATAAAATTATTACTGAATCGAAGATGCATAAGAAAATTTTAATAATTGTATTAGCAATATTTTTAATTGGCAATTTCCATGTTGTTACCGATTGGTGCGATGATCTACCTACTGATTCAGTATTGATTAAACTATCGGATCAAACTCAAGGACATAATGCCGAAAGCGATCTTTGTGGCCATTGCGGCCACCTTGGGTTAAATGTGCTGCAAATAGCCGCATCAGAGTTCAATATATTCTTACATGTAGAAGAATCTACGCCTTTTGAAACCGTTTTTAACTTTGATTCAAATCTAACTTCACCACCGACCCCACCTCCACTTTATCAATCTTAAATTTCATTTTTAATTAGTTATCAATGTTGATTCAAAAATAAATTTTGAATCAAGTATTACTTATTTCTATTTTAATAATTTAAGGTAAAAAATCATGTTTCTTTTTAATCCTGCAGGGCGTATCGCTCTGTGTGTTGGTTTTTTTTGTGCTTATAGTGAATCGACGTTAGCCGTTGAAACGGTTAAATCTAAAGCATTAGTTGAAGTGGTTAGTACTGCGTTAGCGATCCACCCAAAAATGCAACTTGCTAAAGCAAGGCTTGAGCAAGCTGTAGCCGAAAGTAAAGCAAAAATGCAACCTCTATACAATCCTGAGTTGTCTCTCGACTATGAATCTAATGTTGAAAACGTCTCAACTATTGGCATTTCACAAACCTTTGATTGGTCTGATAAACAAGGCGCAAATCAATTGATTGCTGAACAACGGCAGTTTTCGGCAAAATCTGAGTATGTTCGCATTAGACAATCAATTGCCGCAGATTTCTTAAAAAAAATCAATCTTTCACAATCTACACGCGACGTTGCTCTCTTAAATCTGCAACAACTTGACACATTAAAAGAGTTTGTCGATATTGCCGAACAAAGATTTAAGGTGGGTGATATAAGTCAGGTTGAGTTAGATCTGGCTTTATTAACGGCTGGTGAGTTGAGGTTAAGTTCAGCAAAAATTCAGTCAGATAATTTTTTGGCACAGCTATCATTGGATGCTTTTTTGAATTTTGGAAAGCTAGCGATCCCTGAACTCAATATTAATTTTATTATTGTAGGTTCAGAAAAGACTGAACAATTATTGCAAAATCATCCATTATTAAAGCAATTATTAATCGCATCCAAAATGTCTAAAAATGAAATAAAACTTGCTCAGCGACAAGCTCGATCTGATCCTACTCTATCGATCAACGCGGGAAAAGATGGTGATGAAAGTATCGTGAGTTTGGGATTTTCGATGCCATTATTTGTACGAAATAATTATTCAGCAGAAGTTGATGCGGCCATTGCAAATTCTGTAGCGGTCGAACAGAATTACCTTAATGCTTATCGGGATATTTTTGTGCAAGTTAAAAGCACAAAACAACGTTTAAACTTGACTCTTTCTGCTTATCAAAGCTGGATAGCACAAAGTTATTCGGGCTTACAACAGCGAGGGCAGCTATTACAAAAGTTGTGGAAAAGTGGCGATCTGGAAACAACTGATTATTTAGTTCAATTACAGCAAACATTAAATACTCAAATTGCAGCTACTCAATTAAAGGCCGAGGTCATAAATGCTTGGATCGAGTTTTTAGTTGCTTCAGGACAAATTGATCAATGGTTAATGTTGGAGAATAGCTAAAGCTTTTATAATTGATTACAAAATAGTTAGCACTTTAAATTAGAGATTAGAAAGATTAACGGCTTGAAATAGCGACTGAAAAATAAAAGGTATAGGCAATACAATTGACCTATTACAATCGTGAAAAACATTATAGAGAGAATACAATGAGACAATTAGTAAATAAAATATCGTTAGAAAGAAACTTAATAAATAAACAGTCAACATTAATAAAGAATGAAACTATTAATGACTCCACTCAAAATTTTAACTATAAAGCCCAATTCATCAAACCTTGGTTAAGCGGGGTGTTTCTACTAGTAAGTAGCTTAATACTACCAAGTTATCTTATGGCTGAAGAACACGCCTCTCATGAGGAAAGTAAGCAAGGAGTAGCGGAAGAAGAGCATGAGCCGGGCTTAATTGAACTAGAAGAAGCGAATGAGAGTTTATATAAAATAAAAGTTGAAAAGTTACAATATAAACAAGTCTCTAAAGCAATTACTGCTCCCGGAGAAGTCGTACTTAATGCTTATAAAACGGCTATTGTAGCTCTTAGAATTGACGGACAGGTAATTAAGCGACTAGTAAAAATGGGAGATTCGGTCGTTAAAGGACAGCCACTAGCAGAAATCTCTAGTATTCAAATGGCAGAAGCGCAACAAGCATATATCGTGGATTCGAAAGAGTGGTTTCGCGTTAAACAATTAGGCAAAAGGGTTGTTTCTGGAAAACGTTTCATCTCAGCGCATTCTAAATGGCAGTCGTCATTAGCGCGGCTAATGGCTCTTGGATTAGACCAATCACAACTTACATCATTAGAAAAAAATCAAACGCCTGATGGATTATTCAAGGCTGTTTCTCCAATCGACGGATTAGTTTTAAGTGATGACTTTATTGAGGGACAGTATATCAGTGCGGGCGGCCAACTTTTTGTTGTCAGTGACGAAGAAAAAATTTGGGTCGAAGCTTCAGTGTCACCTTCTCAAGCCGCACTCTTTATGGCTGGTGATCTTGCGAAGATAGAGCATGCGAAAGAGTTCCATTTTGGAAAAATTATTCAAATAAGTCACATGGTTTCAGAGTCTACTCGAACGCAGAAAATTCGTATTGAAATCGATAATACTAAAGATGATTTGCATCCTGGTCAGTTTGTAACTGCCACATTAAGCCAAGCCAGCAAAGAAAATAAACTTGCGATTTCAGAAAACGCGTTAGTTCGAACTGCGGATGGAGACTGGGGGGTTTTTGTTGAAGAAAAGCCAGGACATTATAAACAGTACGAAGTAGAAGTGATCCGTAGACAAGGTGATCAAATGATTATTGCAGGGATTGAGGTTGGCTCACTTATTGTTGTGGAAGGTGCCTTTTATTTGTCAGCTGAACTTGCAAAAGCTGGTTTTGATCCACATGGCCATTAGTCTAAAACAAGGGGAGGTTTTATCATGTTAAATTCAATTATTGATTGGTCGGTAAAAAACCGATTGTTAGTGATATTGTCAATTATTATGCTGATGGTTACGACATTATTTGTATTACCAAAACTTAATTTAGATGCGTTTCCCGACGTTTCCAATATTCAAGTGACAATTAATACGGAGGCGCAAGGGTTGGCATCAGAAGAGGTTGAGCAATTAATTACTTACCCGATAGAAGCGGTGATGTATGCATTGCCTGATGTAGAAGAAGTTCGTTCGATTTCTAAAACAGGCTTGTCAGTGGTTACCGTTGTGTTTACCGAAGGTACGGATATATATTTTGCAAGGCAGTTGGTATTCGAAAGATTGCAAGACGCTAAAGAGCAAATTCCGGGAGGTGTTGGTACGCCGGAAATGGGACCGAACACATCGGGTCTTGGTCAAGTTTATCAATATATGCTTACAACCACTGACCCCGATAAATATGATTCTCTAGCATTAAGAAGCATGAATGATTGGGTGGTTAAATTACTACTAATGCCAGTAGATGGAATTACCGGCATTCTTTCTTTTGGTGGTGAAGTTCGTCAATATCAAGTTAATGTTGAGCCTCAAAAATTGTTGGCGTATGGGATTACGATTGATGAATTGTCAGGTGTGATTGAAAATAATAATCGCAACGCAGGAGGCTGGTATTTAGATCGGGGCGCTGAACAATTAGTGATCCGTGGTGTGGGTTGGGTTAGAGCTGGTGAAGAAGGGTTACGAGATATTGCTAATATTCCAGTGAAGTCAGAAGATGGTCGTTTAGTTAAAGTGAGTGATTTAGCGGTGGTGGAATATGGTGGAGAAATTCGACAAGGTGCGGTAACTATTACTGTTCGTGATGACCAAGGTCAACCTAAGTCTCTCGGAGAAGTGGTGACTGGAATTGTCATAAAACGCCTTGGAGCTAATACAAAAAACACCATAGATGGTGTAAAAGAAAGAATGGAGATAGTTCAAAAAGCATTACCAGATGGGGTAACCATAACGGCTTTTTATGATCAAGCTGATTTAGTTGAAAAAGCAGTTGATACCGTTAGTAGCGCTTTGCTAGAGGCTTTCGTTTTTATTGTGATAGTGTTGATGTTGTTTTTAGTGAATATTAGAGCGACTTTATTAGTTTTAATTTCAATTCCTTTGTCTATCGGTATGGCATTAATGGCTATGGTTTATTGGGGAGTATCCGCAAATTTAATGTCCTTAGGAGGGCTAGCTATTGCGATTGGGATTATGGTGGACGGTTCTGTGGTAATGATGGAAAATATTTTCAAACATTTGAGTCACCCAGATCCTCGACATGCTAAACACTTAACGGATGGTAAAAATACTGAAGTAGAAGAACTGTCAATTAGTCAAGATTTCACTGGGGTTAATTCTGTCGCAAATGGCGGTATGGCGCTTAGAATTCAGGAAGCGGCAAAGGAAGTGGCTAGTCCAGTTTTTTATGCGGTGCTAATTATTACAGTAGTTTTTTCTCCTTTATTTTCTTTACAAGGTGTTGAGGGTAAACTATTTCAACCAATGGCGATTAGTGTGGTTTTTGCTTTGTTAGCATCAATGCTAGTTGCTTTGGTAATGGTACCAGCAATGGCGAGTTACGTATTTACAAAACCAGTAGTAGAAAAAGATAGCTTTATTATGAAACCTCTTGACAAGTTTTATCAAAAGTTATTGCCTCAAGCGCTAGCAAAAAAGAAAATAGTCGTGATTGGTGCTGTTGCGATATTTCTATCGTCTATGGCAATTGTTCCTTTTCTCGGTACCGAGTTTGTGCCAGAACTGGAGGAAGGTACAATCAATGTTCGTGTGACATTAGCACCGTCAACCAGCTTGACAACAGCATTAAAATTAGCACCAAAATTAGAAAAAGTGATACTCGATTTTCCAGAAGTTATTTATGCATCCAGTAGGATTGGTCGCGCGGAACTAGGTGGTGATCCTGAACCTGTTTCTAATATTGAAATTTTTATCGGTTTAAAATCTATTGACGAATGGACATCAGCTAACAGTCGTTTAGATTTACAGAAGTTAATGGAGCGGAAGCTTAGTGCTCACCCCGGATTACTGTTTTCTTTTTCTCAGCCTATCGCAACGCGTGTAGATGAATTATTGTCTGGAGTAAAGGCACAACTGGCTATCAAACTATTTGGTGCAGATTTAGACGTGTTAGCAAAAAAAGGGGCGGAAATTGAAACATTAACTAAAAAGATTGATGGTACAGTTGGCGTTGCACTGGAGCAAATAGCGGGTGAAGCTCAGTTAGTGGTTCGTCCTAATCGAGACTTGATTGCTAACTTTGGTATTCCTGTTTCTAAAGTGATGGATTTGGTCGAGGATTCTATCGGCGGTCGTGAAGCGGGTAAAGTCATTCAAGGTAACGAACGTTATAATATATATGTTCGTTTGAATAAAGAAAGTCGAAAGAATGTTGATGCTATCCGAGATCTACGCTTACAATCAGCGACGGGAGCTTGGGTGCGGTTAGGGGATATAGCATCAGTTAATATAGAAAGTGGCCCACCGCAAATTAGACGAGATGATGTGCAAAGGCGTGTGGTTATTCAAACCAATGTTGAAGGCAGAGATTTAGGTGGTTTAGTCACGGAGTTGGAACAACGGATTGCTTCCGATATTGATTTACCAGCGGGTTATTCAGTGGTTTTTGGTGGTCAATTTGAAAACCAACGACGAGCTAATGAAAGGTTAATGATTGTTGTTCCGGCATCATTGGGACTAATATTTTTAATCTTGTACTTCGCTTTTGGATCGGTCTCACAAAGTGTACTAATCATGGTGAATGTTCCACTTGCGTTAATTGGGGGAATTGTCGCACTCGCAATATCTGGTCAATATCTGTCAGTTCCGAGTTCTATCGGTTTTATTACTCTGTTTGGAGTCGCTGTATTGAATGGTGTGGTGATGGTTAATGCAATTAATCGAAGGTTAGATGATGGTTTAGAGGCTGAAAAAGCCGTATTAGATGGCGCGACTTCAAGATTAAGGCCAGTATTAATGACCGCTACCATTGCTGCTCTTGGATTAATTCCGTTACTATTATCGTCAGGTGTAGGTTCAGAAATTCAAAAGCCGTTAGCGACGGTAGTTATTGGTGGATTAGTTTCTTCTACCCTATTGACATTGTTTGTATTGCCAGTCCTATACACTGTGTTTCTCAATCGAAAATAAAAGCATAAAATCGTGTAAATTTGAAGTTTAACTTCAAATTTACACGATTTTTTTCTATTATCTAGAGTTGGCTTTATACGCACGATAAAATCTTTACAAAACTGTTTCATTGTAACTGTGGTGAATAAAATTAATATAAGAGATTGCGAATTAGATGTTTAATTTAAGAAAAGCACATAAATGGCTGGCGTTAATTGTTGGTTTGCAAATAATGTTATGGGGAATTAGTGGTTTCTATATGACGGTTGTTGATATAGATACGATTCATGGTGATTATCTTGTTAAAAAAATTTCGCCTACCATTATTTCATCTGAGTCCATTAATCCAATTCCGCAACCCATATTAGATGAATTTGATTATGATGATAAAGATTTTGCTTTGACTGATATCAGTTTAAAAAACATTGCTGGTAAGGCTTATTATCAGTTGATGGCTAGACGAAAGAGTATATTAATTGATGCAAAATCTGGAGGTGTGGCAGGTAAAATTTCTAAATTAGAAATAAAAAATCAAGTTAAACAATATTATGCGGGTGATGCAAAACTTAAAGCACTTAAACTTTTAAACCGTTATCCAGACGAAATCGGTGGTAGAAAAAAAACTGTTTGGCAGGCTCAATTTGATGACTCATTTAATTCAACACTTTACTTTGATAGTTCGACTGGAAGATTGATCTCTAAAAGAACTGATTTATGGAGAGCTTTCGATTTTCTTTGGATGTTACATATTATGGATTATCGCTCTCGTGAAGATATTGAAAATAATATTTTTAGGCTGTTTGCTATTTTAAGTTTGCTTTTTACATTTATCGGTTGGCTATTACTTTATTTACGATTAAAGAATCCGACAAAGATGACGGCTTCCATGAAAGCAAAAAAAGAATCACCATCAAAATGGTTGCTTATAATAAGAAAAACGCATCGTTGGGTTGCTGTACTAGTGAGTATTCAATTGTTTTTATGGATTGCTGGTGGTGTTACTTTTACTTTTATGGATATGAGAGAGGCCAGCGGAAATTTCATATATAAAAACACACCTAAAAGTACGATTAGCTCAGTCATTGATCATCAACGAATTCTAGAGTCTTATCCAAATGCTATAAAAATAAACCAGTACTCTCAGTTAGGAAAAATTTACGCAAAAATTTGGTTTGATGATAAAAGCGTTGTTTTAGACCAGTCTTTTGAAGTAGTAAATCCACCATCTCAAGAAGAGCTTAAAAAAATAGCAGAGAGTCGATACGCGGGGAAAGGAATTCTAGTTTCGATTGAAAAAATGACTGAGCATAACAATGAGAATCATCAGTTATCACTTCCTCATTGGAGATTAACTTACAGCGATGAATATAACTCTCGAATTTATTTATCTGAAGATACGGGGCAGTTTTTAACCACAAGAACCGACACATGGAAAATATTTGATTTTTTTATGATGGTTCATTTTATGGATTATTGGGAACGTGGTAATTTTAATAATGGGCTCGTGATTCTTTTTGCTTTGGTATTAGTGTTTTTTAGCTTGTCGGGTCTTTTACTTTTAAATCAAAGCTTTTCAAGAAATGATTTTTTACGAATTATAAATAAAATTTGGTATAAGAAAAATATAGCGCTTGAAATCAGATTGAGTAATGGGAAAATAAAGCATGTTGAAATACTAAAGTATGAAATATTATTTGATACTTTAAAACAACTTAATTATAGACCTAAATCACAGTGCGGTGGTGCAAATGAGTGTCGGCAATGTTGGGTAAAGCATAAAGTAAGTGGTAGTGGTGAGACAACAATTATATTATCTTGTCAAACTATTGTTACTCAAGACCTAGCTATAGAATTAAAATAAAAAATGAATAGGAGATGAAAATGAAAAGACGTCGCTTTGTAACCGCTGGTGCAACGGCAACACTGTTAACTGCATGTGGGCAAGCAAAAGATTGTGCAACCTCTACTGGTTCAGACTCTCAAGTTAAAAATGTTATTAATTGGACTATGGTAACCACTTGGCCACCAGGGTTTCAGGGGCTTGGCACTAGCGCTGACTATTTGGCTAGATTAATCAATGAAATGAGTGATGGTCGTATAAAAGTTAAGGTTTATGGTGCGGGTGAACTAGTTCCTGCATTGCAAGTTTTTGATGCGGTGTCATCTGGTAGTGCTCAAATGGGGCATGGTGCTTCTTATTATTGGAAAGGAAAATTACCAGCCGCTTCATTTTTTAGCTCTGTACCTTTCGGTTTAAGTGCACAAGAAATGAATAGTTGGTTATTAAAAGGAGGAGGACTAGAATTGTGGCAAGAGCTTTATGCTCCCTACAACGTCATTCCGATGCCTGGCGGAAATACAGACATACAAATGGCTGGTTGGTTTAATAAAGAAATAAATAGTTTAGATGATATTCAAGGTTTAAAAATGCGAATTCCTGGACTCGGTGGTGAGGTCTTAAAACGAGCAGGTGGTACACCTGAGCTGATTGCTGGTGGAGAGATATTTTCAGCATTGGAAATGGGAAGAATTGATGCGGCCGAGTTTGTTGGACCATTTAATGATCTTGCTTTTGGTTTTTATAAAGCCGCTAAGTACTATTACTATCCTGGCTGGCAAGAACCAGGAACAACCTTGGAAGCGATCATCAATACTGAAGCTATGAATAAGCTCCCTGCGGATCTAAAAGCGATTGTAAAGGCGGCTTGTTTGGTTGCCAATAATGATATGCTTTCGGAGTTTACATTGAAAAATAGTGAAGCGTTAAAGATTCTTGTAAATGAGCATGGTGTCATTCTGAAAAAACTACCTAAAGATGTATTAGATAAATTTCAGCAAATTTCAAAAAAACTAGTGAAAGACTTAGGGCAAAACAATGAACTTTCAAAAAAGATTTACGTGTCTTATTTAGCTTTTAAAGAGCATGCAATTGAGTGGAGAGAAATTAGTCAGAGTCTCAGTTAACTGAGAATTTATAAGCAAAATATTTTAAATAAATAGAAAACAATTTTAGAATAGTTCTACCTTATTACTTTCTATTTCTTGCGTTTGCTGACTAC